>Ga0160505_100887_pt1 | contig 15214 bp, 22 predicted proteins | sample DIDeMG_FD_108225 | JGI IMG/M metagenome (GOLD analysis project Ga0160505, IMG submission 108225) | Enriched chicken feces microbial communities from UW Madison campus, WI, USA - DID2874_E49_Stillage MG | ecosystem: Host-associated > Birds > Digestive system > Large intestine > Fecal ... | reverse complement strand
GTGCACTGCTGGCACGCCGCGGCGCCAGCGCCGCCTGACGACGGGCCGGGGAGGCACTTTACTTTTTTCTGCCTGCACGCACGGCATGCTGCGAATGCGCGCACTTTCGACAAGTCGCCCGCGCCAGCAGTCACCGCTGCGGCGCCTGCTGATTGCGGTGCGGCCATCGTGCGGGGTGGTGCGGCCATGTTGAGAGACGACGAATCGGGGCTCGGTCGGGGACGCTTCTTTGTCGGCGCGCGGGAGGCACCTGCGGCGGCAGCGGCGGCGGCGGCGGACAGGCCCTGCGGCTGCTGAGGCTGGGGCTGCTGGGCGGGAGGAACGGTGGATGGCCCAGGAGCCGAGAAGCGGGCTGGGTCCATCGAGTCGGAGCGGTGAGGTTCGGTTTCGTTGGGTTCGGCGGTGGTTCTTGTTGTGGAGGAGTGGTGTGGGGAGCGGTGGGGACGGGCGGGGGATGCTGATGTGAGATGAGCGTTACGAGCAGCTGATGATGAACGTGAACGCGATCGGCACCTGGTCACTGTGCGTGCTGCAGTTTGCCGTTCAGACCTCTTTTGTGTTGATTTTTTGTTTGGTCTTGTCACAATGGGCGGGGACCAGGACCACGTCAATGTCGGCGGCGGGCGGTGACTATACGATTCCAAAAGCGAGAGAAGGCCCAGCTCAGCAGGTGCCAAGTTCAGTTCAGCGTACGCAGGGGCACAGACGAGGAACGAGGGCAAGGAGGTGAAGACGCCAAGGGCAGCGACGGGTAGCGACGGGCACCAGCGCAAGCACAGTCCAGGCCGGCGGGCGGGGGTGGGGGTGGGGGCGGGGACGTGTGCACGAGTGCAGGAGTGCTGCTGCAGGAGTGTACACGAGTGAGCGAGCGGGGAGGGGCGGAGTGTGTGCCGACAAATACCGCTCGCACCGGAGATGGGGCGAGACGAAAACGACAGAAACAAGTGTGATGGGTGTCGATGACGGAGACGACGTTGTGGTTGGCGAGTACTGTGCGGTTTTGCGGATCCTATTCCTGGGGGGTACCTGGATATCCTTGCTCGATGCACGTCCGTGTCGCGCAGGGGGAAAATATCGGAGTATAGTGCAGGAAGATGGAGTGGTGGGATGGATGATAAAGACAGAAAAGAGAGTGAACGTGCAGCTGGCACCGTTGTCGTCGTCGTCGTTGTCGATGACTGACTGTACGCGGAGGCATGTCAGGTCACCTGCCAAAAAGACTTTTTAGTCATTCCGTCTCCGCAACCCGCGCCTAGCTCTGGCAGTCTTCTGTTGCCTCTTTCCCGATGCCCCGATCTTTTTCGTCCACTTGTACCGTCCACATGTCCAGCTGCATTCATTCATTCCCATCCGCAGAAAAAAAAAAAATCTCTGCTGCTAGCGTGTCCAATTCCGATGCATAATGGTCTTTGATGCGGGGTCTACAGTGTCTACAGCGTCCTTCGCTTGGAGACTTATGCGGTTGCCTGCCATTGCTCGGAATGCCACCCTGCGACTGCCCACATGGGCCACAATGTGCTGGCCCTGCTTCCCCACAGTTGTCCCTAATTCCTCGGCTTAATCCCCGGCAGCCAGAGTCTGAAGAGTCTGGGCATTTTCCAGGTCCAGCCCACATTGGACAGCTTAAACACCGGCCATAGCCGCCGCGTCCTGGGCTCGGCCACCACGTCTGGGCGGCATGTGCCATTGGTAGACGACGTCCCCAGCAGTAAATGCTAGGCAGGAACCGTTGTTGTTATGGTTCGTGGCAACGTTTGCGGTGGTCCGCGCTGGTCCATATGACTGTTCACGTGGGGTGCTTAAAACCGATCGACTGACAGTGCCGCCGCGATCACATTGCGAGGACAATGTGGGAACCTTCCAGTAAAGAGAGGAGCAGTCTCCGACAGACGGAGATTCATCGTTCTTGGCCAAATCACCAACCGCTCTTGTCTCGGTTCTCCGGCCTCTTGTACATTCTCCGAACATATTCCACCCAAGGCAAGAGGCCTAGGCCAATGGCCCGTCCGTCAGTAAAGCACACATTCCCTCCCCGAACATCATAACTGAGACTGAAACACTGCTGCCACCAACTGCAACCGCGGCCTTCCACGGCTAACGTCTACATCTGATCTCTATCTTAAGCGGCAATGCGCTTCTGGATCTCGGCCTTCGAAAGGGCCTGGAGGTCCGAGCAGCCACCGATGAACTGTTGTCAGTGGGGTCCTCTCTGTGGGTGGAGCGGGCCGGGAGCATGGGACACTGGGTGGGTAGGGAGGAAAGCACCGAGCTGAGCTTCAAACTACCAAAGCTCGCCTGTCTTCCAGCCTGCCCGTCCACTCTCTGCCACTCTCCGCTCCCGCTGCCCGCGCGCGCTACTCACCTCCTGCTTGATGTAGATGTGGGGAACGGTGCCCTGGCCGTTAAGACCCTTGAGGTACTGCTGGATCGCGGCTGCGGTGTCAGAACATGTCACACGCTGGAAGTCTCCGGTCCGGTTTCCGAGGTCCGAGGTCCGAGGCGCAAGGTTGCCAAGCATCACGTATCTCGGCATCGTCACCTCGTTCCCGTCCTGTTCGGGTCCGCCTCCGTCGGGTCAACTCACATCCGTCATCCATCTCATCGAGCCTGAACGTTAGTGATGCGACTTGTGATGCGCTTGTAGGCACTTACTCGAAGACCTTCATGGTCGAGGTGAACTCGGAGAGGATGCTCTTAGCGCGCTTGCAGTACTGCATGTTAGTAATGGTCAGAGTCATAGCTTCGGTGACGTAGGGACTGGGATCGGGGATCGCTGCAAGCGCGCGCGGAGTTGGTTGGTCATCACGAGGACATCAATCGCCGAATGCACGTCCATCTCATCGTCCATCCTTCCATGATCAACGTCCCCGATCCCCAGATTCTCCATGTACCCAAAATAGTCCCACCACTCCCAAAACTCGCGACTCACAGGGCAGTAAGACTTGGAGAAGACGAGCACATCGTTCTCCTTGATGGCCGAGTCGACGAGGTCCTTGACGGCTCCCATGTTGGCAGGAGCGGCGGTGGTAGAAAGGAACGAGCCCAGTTTGGAAGAGTGCGAGCTGGCGGAGATACCAGCTGTAGAGATTGTAGGTCTAGAAAGGTGCGTCGCGAGAGTGGCGAGACGACGGACGGCGAACATGTTGTGAGAACAAGGAAGTGTCACCGGTTAGATATATAAAAAGGGCCTCCCTCGGCGGTCGGGCGGTCAGAAGCAGGCCAAGCAGGGGAGCACGTTGGAATGGGGTGGAGCAAACGCCGGGATTTTAACAAGAGGTGGAGGCGGTGGAGGCGCATTACAAACGGGTGTTAATGGAGAGGAGATGTGATTAGGGATTTGTAAGTGGTCCCACAAAGTGGTCGCATTAGGAGAGTCGGGCTTTGTAATAATGATTGCTAATGAATAAAAAGTGAATCACACACTCCGAATGGTATGACGCAATCAATGATCTCAATTGTCTTGGATGGGCGTGGTGGGCGATCTCGTGGCTCTCGCGTGCGAATCACGCGATCAACAGATCCATAGTGACATCGCCCAGTGGCCCAGTGAACGGTGGCCGCCCGTTAGCTGTTGATCTGTTGATCTGCTGATCGTCCATCTGTCGTGACCAACCCGGGGTCTCGCCCTCGCTTGCTCATCATCGTCGACAGCGACAGCACATGAGAGAGACTGCTCGCACCTTCCAGCTACAGGTCCCCCAGACCAACCATTCCCAGCCGCAAAAAATCACGCAACGCCATGCTTCTTTCTTCCCATAGATCTAGATCAGGGGGTGGTCCTCGAAACAAGCGCGCTCTCACGAGCAGCGAGCAGCTCACGTTGACGAGCGCCACCCGCGGAAGAATCTGCTTCTTCGCCTTCGCGCATAGTGGACGGCCCTCATGATTCCCGATCCTCTAGCCATTTCGAATATCTTACCGACATTGTCTCCACGCGGTTCGGCATCAGATGTTCGCCGTTAGTCGCCGTTGAATTCTGACGCTCCGTGACTGACCCATCCCACGCGCTGATATCATCCTCCGCCTGTTGCCCCTCCGAGCCCCACTTCCCCAGAGCGGCACGCACCACTGAGACCGACAGCTACTACCGCTTGGAGACGTTCGGACGATCCCATCCGTGCAGCCAGTGCTCCGACGGTGTGTGGCGGCGGGGCGGAGTGGCTTTGGGGTTCTTGCCGGCGATTTCAGGCGAGATCAGGAGCGGACATGAGGCTGGACATGAGGCTGCAGGCTGGCGGTGCGACGTACGGAAGAGGCGTGGACCATGGCTTGCTGCCGACCCGATGGCTATTGACTGCGTGACGGATTGACATTCTGAGGCCCTCGGTATGTCTTATGGAACGCACCAGTCGCCCTAAAAATGTACTCTTTTACATGCACAACCCGGAAAGGATAGCTGGATATATGGATGTTCTGCTCTGCGGGTGACAATCTGATAGAACCGCTAGAAACTCACGACTCAAATGGAAACCCCGACTGGGCGGCAGCGATAAAATGAGCGTGACAGAGTCAGTGAAATGGCCGGTTCCAGTCAGTCTTAGGCAGCCTTTAAAGGATGCAGTGCGCGTCGATTTAGACGGCTGTGTATTTCTGGACCAACTGCATACTTGCTGCTATTCAAAAGGTGTATGCAGTGCACTATTCCGACGACCCCAAATCCAGCTCTCGTCATTGTCCATTTCAGCCAGCGAGCTAGACCGAAGAGGCTGCATGCGAGGCTGCGCAGCAAACTCGTGAAAACTAGTAGGGGCGGAACGAGGCGCCAACACACCTCCAGGCCCACAGGTGGGTCCAGACGCTGTGGGACTCCGTGGCAATTCAGTCGAGGAAATGGGACGCTAGTGAACTGTCGAGGCAACGGATATGGCCATGCCTGATTGCTTGATTGTTTTTGGCATTATCATGGTCAATTCAGGTCGCGGCAACCATGCTGGCCATTGACGCCAGTGACGACACCCGAGACTTTGATCCTCGGCATGCAGGCTACAACCTGTAGTACGACGGTGTCGGTATGCGGAATGTGACTGCTACGCATCAAATCGTGCACCCATGAATGCATGATTGACTACTGTAGTACTGTAGTACTGTAGTACTGTAGTCGATGTTGATCTTCTGCAGAGCGGCATGACGGCCCTCCGTCCCGGAACATCTATCCGGCGATCATCTTAGCAAGTGTCGCACTAGCAGCTCGCCCACTGCCTCACCCTTGATCGCTCCATGACCCATGATCCATGATCATCTTTATCGCCTCTTATCCCATTCTTCCGCCGACGCTAGCGATTCGCACCAACCGAGCAGTAGTGAGCATGACGGCAGATAAAATGATACATTCAAGCTATTCCCAGGCTGGTGTGAAATCATGCCGAGGAACAGAGGTATCGCCCGGCCCGGAAGGGGTTAGTCTGGAGCGACATTGAGCGGCCGTTGGTGCGATTCCTGTGGTGTGCCTTCTGTCTGTACCTATGGACAGAAGGAATGCCCGGCAGACCACCTCCGAACAGGTGAGAACAGGCGAGGTCGGACGAGAACATGTCGAATCTGGCCGCCTCTGGGTAACCCCGTTTCTCGTGTCCTTGCGCCTTGCTCTGCCTCGTGTCAGCTAATGGTATTCGGTTGTATTCGGTGGCGCAGTGCATGTAGCCTAGTGGCGCATCCATGGCACAGGTGGCGTCCAGCTTTAATCCATTCAGTGTTGTCTTCCACTTTGGGCTGTTGGCCGTAAAGTTGGCCGTGCGCTGGTCCTGGTCAAGGTCTCGAAGAGTGGCAACGGTGCGGCATTCTGAATCGAGGGTGTGGCCTCGTTCTGGGCCGAGAGAACCACAGCTGCCGAGACATGAAGAGGGGTGAGAAGTGAGAAAAGATGAGGAGCGGAGCAGAGACATGCACTGTATCGTTGATAAGGAGGTGCTGCTGTGGACTCCAAAAGTCGCGACCCACTTGCCTTGCTCCACCCGTTTGTCATTGTCGCAACGTCTCCCAGTCTACGCGTCCTCGTCCACACCGTCCGCGTCCACATATCAACCTCGACGTCGACTCGTTACCGTTTCGCTCCCAACTCTCCACTGCTCGCTCTATATATGAACCCAAAGTTCAAGAGTTTGAGTTTGACATCACCACCCACCACCCACCACAACAAACCACCCACTGTCACTCCACCGCCGACCCACAACCACACCGTGCACGGCTGGGTCTCCATTTCGCCCTTCATATCCCCCGCCCAGCTGTCCAGCATTCACATTGACTCTGGAGCGCCCCGCAGCACCCCTCCCTTGAGATCGGTGCACACCCTTCCACTGCAACGTCGGATATTCCTGATTCGTGCGGATCCTAGCCACGCGAGTGCCGCCCGTCCTCGATCTCCACCCGCGTGCCTTCTTGTATCCTGACAACCCTACGATCCTGTGGCCGTGGAGCTCAGCCAGCTCACCGCTCAGCAGACGTAGACGTAGCACGAAGCTCGAGGACTCTACTTGATCCCCGCCGGACGTCCTCGACGGGATCTCGATCTCTGTCTCACTCGACGACGACGTCTTCTCGATCCTGGCGATTCCCATAGACACAGCACGCACGCACCCCGGCCGCCTGCGACATAGCCTCGACCCGAGTAACCAAGACCGTCACGATCGCATGCACGCGCAAAGTGCGTAAAGCTAGAGCTACCAAGCGAGAAGCGAAAAGCGGGTCTCTCGTCCATCCAGAGCTGCTCGCAAAAATCGCGGCCAGGCCCAATCCGACGACCCAGGCCCACTGGTACCTTTCCACATTCCTCGACCTCCACTTTGAGTGTCCACCCCAGCGCCCTTTTTGCCACCCCTATCACCCGGTCCCTAGAACGCGTCCGCGGGCGCCCCTATCGGCCATTCTACGCCACCACCCAGCAACTCTTGATCCTTCCCCCTGCCGACGCCGCCGCCGCTACACACTCCAACACCCTCGCTTGGTATTCACTCCGAACGCCTCTTAACGCCTCTCTCCCCTTGACGTTTAAATCTCTTTCGGCCCAAAAGCTGTCTGTATTGACACACTTCTCTTTTGTTCTTTCCACATTTCTCTTCCACTCTTTCTTTCTCTATTTCGGGATTCCTTTGCATTTATACTTCCTTCTGCCCCCTCCTCTCTTTTTCTCTTTCCTTTTTGCTGGGCCTTTTTTCCAGGACGCGGTCTCAATCACGCTCACGCCTCCTCCATCCTCCCTGTGTCGAGATTCACTCGTCCTCGAATCCTTTGACGCCTTGCCGACCACCTGCTCTTTGATATCCCCCACCCCTCGACACGCCCTCCCCACCCCCTCGTGGACTTTACCCCACCCCAACAACCAACGACGACCCCTTTTACGATCCTCCTCAGCCTCCTCAGCCACTCTTGAGCCACGATCACCATCATACCGCCCCTCCACTCTCTGTCCAGTTTTAATCAGCGCCGTTATCCACCTCCCCACCTTTGTGACCATTATCCGAGAGCAGCATAGACACTCATTTGCTCAACCATCTCTATTGTTGTAACCTTTCTCCTTCTTTCTCTTTCCTCTCTTCTTCCTGAGGATTCCATCACCAGTTATAACATTCACCACTCGTTCTTATCTTTACGATTCCTCTGAACAGCACACAAGGCGGCAGGCCAGTCTTGCAGCTTGCTGGCATCCCTTTCACAGTATCAACGTCTCTTTTCTCTTTGAACGACAACAAACGTCCGTGACACCGCCCCGCATTCGAGCTTCTTTTTCTTTCTTGTCCAACCAATTCTAGACCGCTTTCATCTCTTCCCCGCAATCAACAAGAAGGAAACCACAGACCCTTTCGCTCTCTGGGCAGCGACATTTGAGGCTCGATCCTTCACCCCCGCACACGCGCAGGACCGCACCTTTCGTGGTTGACGACCACCCTTTGTGCACAAGCCGCCTTCCACACTTTCCTTAGACTCTCGACTCTCTTGCTTTTCACTTGACCACCTGGGACCCGCTCTGTGCGCTCTCGAACGTCAAAAACGACTTCTACGTGACGCGTAGTCCTTTCCTCGGCGTCTCCACACGTTCCCTCCCACACCCCTCATCACCCCTCACCATCCCCAGTTGGACCCCATCGGCCCCACCGGAACCATGGGTAGCCCCGCAGTGCACGCACCTCGTGCACGCGACATCAGCCGTGTGAGTAAAAGAACGAAGGCAGCTTGTTCCTTGGGTGTCTGCGTCGGTCGCCAGTCTAAGGGGGCCGAGCGTGGGTGCGGGGATAAGAAAAAGTGATGCGCTCGGACATGCCTGCTGACACTCGGATCCTGTTCTGCCAACACCCTCGTTTTTCTGGCTGATGCGCTTTCTTCGCTTCTCTCTTTCTCTGTCTCGTCGACACGTTCGCTGCCACCCTCAACTTCTTGCTACCCTTGTCACTCGTTCTCCCACGCTCTCGGCGTCCTCCGCTTTCCATTTTCCTGTCTTTGTATGCTCGACCACAGTCTGCCACTACCACCTTCCTTCTCCCGCCTCTAGAGGACGTTCCCGAGGAGCCAGCCCCCGTCTGTGCGTGGAAGCCACCTCTGACCCACTCCAAGTCGCTGCCTTCGGTGCCTACAGCCGAGCTAGCCATTTCGCGCACCCTGAGCTGCCTCGATCTCGAGGACCTTGACGAGGAGGAGCTCGACCGAGACAGTGCATCGACCCCCCGTCCAACGCCCATGTCGTCTCCAGACATTTTTCTCTTGACACCGCCCGTCTTCAGGTCGTCGTCTTCTCTTCTTTCTCCAAAATCTTCATCCTCCGACCACGATCAGTTTTACACTGCGGCCTCATCCTCTGCAGAGTCGTTCGAGTCGGACGCCATCGCCACACCTTGGCAACGGCGGTCCAGCACGGGCGACACTAAGCCGCTCAACAAAGACGAAAACGCTTCCTCGTTCGTTTCATCAAAGAGCCATCAGACACTGTCACTGTCATCGTCGCGCTCTTCTCTTAAACTCTTCCCCACCACCATGACTGTTCCGCTTGTCCGTCCAACGTCGACTGTGTGCACCACAGACGGTGAGGACGATCATCACGTAGGACGCTCTGTGTGGGGCTCGCGTCGCAGCAAAAAGCCATTCTGGGGCGCATCCTCTCGCCATCTCAGCACTACGCCTCACCACCCTCCTCCTTCGACTCCACCTCGTCCACAGAAGCGTTTCGTTTCCGCACCATCCTCACCCCGCCCGCGGTCGCCGGATTCGTCGTACACTCAGTCCTCATCACCAGCACCACGCTCAAGCTCGGATCACTCGTTCAACTCTGGTCCATCGATCCGTGTTACCGAGTCCTCCCGCGGTGTGCCTCGACTGTCGTTTACCGAGGGCGAGGACAGTTTGCTTGGTCCTCCACTTCCCTCTTTCACACGCGACGAGACACCCTCAAACGACTCCATGTCGACTATCACTGGCACTGGCAAGGCACCTACTACTTCCACACCACGCAACTTGACAAAGCTGTCAACGTCAACTCTTAGCAGGAGGTCTGCATCTTCGACCGCCTCCCCTGTTGAGCCTTCCCCTGTGGCTCGTAAGCGCCGCCTCAACGCACTTCGCGGTCTCGTTCACAACCTCAACTTTGACCAGCCTTGGAGTGTCATTGATCGGTCCGAAGCTGAGGACGGGTCGCACAACTTTTGGCCAGTCGCCGCCCCGTCACAGAACTCTGAGCCCCCTCAGCTCCAGCGCCTCTCTCTCGGTAGCGATTTCGAGGTTGAGGCAGTTCGTCACCTAAACGAGAGCTCACTTTCACTTCCTGCTGAGACGACTGGAGATACCGAGGAACGCACGGAGATCTGGCGTCGTTCCCGTCGATTCAGCCGATCCATGGTCGAAGTTGCGCAACAGCCGCGTCACGTCAGCGACGAAGACGAAGACAACAGCGCTAGCAGCCACAATCCCGCGCCACACTGGTCTGAGCGGCCCATCTCGCCCCCAATGGCATGGACACGTCCGTCGTCGCCATCCAAGGGCCTCTCGCAGTCAGCAAGCTTCCGTCGCCTGCACTCGACCGTATTCGACAACTCATCCAACCGGACGTCGCTGTACCGCTCCGGCTCCAACCTGCGCAAGACGGCATCTGCTCGACAGGCCACACGTGAACCGCCGCGGCCGCCCCGCCTGCGTAAAGAGTCCTTCAACATCCAGTACTCTGGATACAGCAAGAGCCTTCGTCCCCTCACTCCGCGGCCAGTGGACACGGCACCGACATGGCGCGAGTCTCTCATGCACGACACTGTGTATGAGCGTGTCCTTGCTGGACCTGACGGTCAAAACGAGGTCAAGCGCCAGGAGGTCATGTGGGAAATGTGTGAGACGGAGCAGGTGTTTGTCCGCGCCTGCCGTGACGTTATCCGTCTGTTCGCGGCCCCACTCCGTGTAGCGCAGGGCCAGTGGATGTCGGGGATCTCCAGCAACGTGTGCGAGCTGTTCGAGGCCCTCGAAGCGATTGCACACGCGCATCACGAGCTGTCCACGCATCAGCAGATCGACCGCCGCTCTTCCGACGTGGTCGACGTATCAGCCTTTGTCGCCCAGTTCCATGGGTGGGTCGATGGCCTCTCGTGCCACGAACCGTACATTGTCCTCTTCAACTCTGTCACCCAGCTCGTGGAGGACGCGACTCGTGACGACTCGAGCACGTTTGGCGAGTTCCTCCGAATGCAGATGCGCGACAAGGCCCTCGGATCTCTCACGCTCGGGAGCATGCTCCTCAAGCCTGTCCAGCGACTGACCAAGTACCCGCTGTTCCTGAGGGTGAGCACAAGGCTTTGCGGTATGTGATGTAAGCTAACACGTCCCAGCGCCTGCTCGATGCCACGCCAAGCCCGCACCCAGCACACAAAGAGGTGGTCGAGCTGCTCGAGGCGACCGAGACGATCCTGGGTCATCTCGAGGCGTGCAAGGCCCGCGAGGACGACTTTATGGAGCTGCTGACTCTGGAGGAACACATTGACGGTCTTCCTCTTGGATTTGACCTCGCCATCCGCGGCCGTCGCCTCATCGGCCACGCCCAGGTTATCCGTGTCCACCGCGAGCAGGAGCAGGTCACTCGTTCCAGCAGCCTGCGGGCACTACGCGCGACGCTGTCGTCGACGGTCAAGTCGCACAACAACTCTGGCGGATCGGTGCACACCGGCTCGTCGGGATCGCAGTCGGTGGAGTGCAACGGCAAGGAAACCAACCCCATGTCCATGGCGTCGTCGCTCCACATCCTTTCCCCGGGTCCCTCTCGCCCAGTGTCCCGTGCGGCCTCGCGTGCAGCCTCGCGCGCAGCATCCCATGGACCTTCGCGGGCAACCTCGCCGGTCGCCCAGAACCAGGAGCGCACAATACACAGGACGGTGTCGATCGCGTCCTCGCTTGGCGAGACGTTCCTTACTCCCTCCAAGGGCGGCAGCGGCCACCTTCCCTCGCTGCGCAAGAGCCGCAAGGACAATGTCTTTACGATGTTTGTGTTCAACGACATGGTCGCCCTTGCGACTCCCACAACGGAACGCACGGGTCTGTTCAAGTCACGCAAGGAGCCAGTCCGCTTCCGTATCGTGGCCCCATATGACGGCGGCTTCGGAACGGTGGATGACGTCCGCGAGATCAAGGACTGGGCTGGTGAGTAACGCAACAAGAGTCTTGTGAACATCAGGCTAATAGCAGTAGGTCACGACCGCGTCCTGGCCCTTGCTCTCCGTGCCCCGAATGGCCACTCGGCCGTCGCGTCTTACATCCTTGCGCCGCTCGCGTCCCTTCCACGCCGTGCTCAGCGGACTGCGGCGCTGGCGGGACCTGGCCTCGAGACAATGGAGCAAGTCATGGGTGCTATTGCTGCCGCCAAGGCCGGGGTCGAAAGCGACAGCGAGAGGGGCGAGTCTGAGCATGAGTAGACGAAGAGACACAAGAGCGGAGGGGAGACAAGTTGGAGAGAGAGTAGGACGCGAGGAGTAGACGAGAAGACGAACCCAAAAACAAAAAGGTGTAGTAGGAGTACACGCGTGTTGCTTGGTCCTTTTACAAAAGGTCATCTTGTAGGCCAATTGTGCCATATATACGAGTTACATTGTTGATTCACGAACAGCCCCCAATTCCCCGCCGTTGATAGCAAAAGTACAGTAGATAGCAGCTGAGAGATGGTGAGTAGAGTACAATGTCGTTGATACAGTACCGTTGGAGGAGGAGATAGGATAGGATTAGGACAGGGTAGTGAGGTATGGGGAATGCACGACGCTGTACCTTGTGCCAGGCTCATGATTGTACTGAGAAGCACAGAGCCAGGAAACGGAGCCAACCGCAGAATGGTCGCGGCTCGTTCATGTGGGCACATGGTTTAGCCACAGTTACCGCTAGGGACCGGTACGCAGGGCCGCGACTCTGGGCTGGCAACCTATTGAACACATTTAGGACGACGAGGACCACGGGAGGATCACGAGATCACGATCAAGCGACCCCACTGTTGAACACGACTGTATTTACATCCTCTCAACAAACTTGGCCGGTTTTGAACTGAAACTGAATCCCACGACTAGAATAGAATGAGGAACGGTTGAACCGCAGCCGTCCATTCAGTCGGTGCGAACATTCCGCCCGTCAACTGTCAACGAGGCAATGCAACGCAGCGGGCAGCGCAGCACGAGCGTGCATGACACGATGCGAAGCGTTGCCTCACGCTGCAAATGTTCGCGTCCGCTCGTCAGACTTCAGCAAGTGCAAGTGCAGTGGTCACTGAAGTCTACTGTACGGGAGGCTCGGTGTTGGCTCTTTGTGTACAGTACTATTGATACGTTACTGACTTGTGTACCTGGCAGTAACAGACCAGACTGTCCAGTGAGCCATGTCGGAACCGGGCGATACACGGCACTCACTCATGTGATCAGTACTCGTTGTCGTTGCTCTTTTCCGTCTCGTCTTGTCTCGTCTCGTCTCGTCTCGTCAGATCTGGGCAGGGTGCAGAGCCGGATCGTTTTGTGTCGCATCGCATCGCATCGTGTCACGAGAGCCGTCGTGCAGCGGGACGTGGCTATGACTCATAACTCATAACTCATAACTCATAACTCATGGCAGAGCTGGCAGAGCTCATACGGCTCGCGAGCTCGCGTACGGCTCATGGCTCACGGCTCGTGTGGGTATTATGCCACGAATCCAGAATCCATTCCGGCCATTTTAATGTGTACAGTAACACGTTACATGCCTCGCTGCAAGCCATCACGGTCACTCGCGTTCTTTGGGGGTGACGCTCTCCATGATGTTTTGCCGAGTTTGGACCAACACAAGACAAGGAGAAACAGAACCAAACGAAATGACAAGTGAAGTGACAGTGACAAGTGACAAGTGACAAGTGAGAAAGAGGAACAGTGCCTATGGCGACTGGTAATGTTTAATGTAGTGTGCGTGTGAATGCATGCATAGGAACAGTGTAGTGTACTGCGGCATGGGGATGGATGCATTGGAGAGGAGGGAGGGTAATGATCTACAGTACCATCCATCTACGCCCACTGCCTCTGGATCTGGATTAGACTTTGCGCCTCACGGCGCTCGGCGGCGGTTTTGGCTGCTGTACGTGTCCCGGCCCTCCCCCACCGAAGCGAAGGGCTGGACTGTACGCCTCCCTATTCCTATTCAATGCTGCAACCACTACTCGTACTCGCGTTCCCGTGCTCTTTGTTTGCATAACATTCCCATCTTTGCTCTACAACTCTTACCTTTGCGTCCTTGCTCTCATTACATTCTCCCATCCACCTCTACATTTGGAACAGAGCGAGCATCACGCACATCCCCCGCGCACGCATCAATCCAACCCTCCATCCACCCAGCTTCTTATTTCCCCTCATCTTTTCCTGGTCCCTTCGCTTCAGTCTCCCAGTCTGTTCGCCCTCACGCGCCCGCGCCCGCGTCATTCTAGCGATCACCATCACACCCGAACCCATCGAACGCGTTGCGAACCCGCCCTCGGCCACTCTGCTGGTCGCCTTATTGTTCCAAAGGTTCCCACCACGTCGCTTCGCCCCGATCACTCGAGCTTGCCCGCAGCGTTCAGCACAGTACGTTCCTGCGTCATCATTACTCCGAACCCCCACATTGCGCGCCTGCAAAAACTTTGCGCTTTGCGGTCGCGAGTCTCACCCTTGTGTTGCCGATATTGCACGGTCTGGACCCCCAGCGTCTTGACCTGATTCCTGAGCTGTGGATCAGCCTCTGCTGTACATAGGCCCTCTCGGTATCAGCTCTCAGCTCCCTATCGCACAGAGCTGCTGCAACTGCACGAGGTCGGCACGAGGTACGGCATCCAGCACGCGAGCGACGCACGAGTGCAAGCACGAGCACAAGCACGAGCACGAGTACTGCCAGCTGCCCCAGGGGCACGGAACGCACGGCGCTCGCTCGATCGCGAAACGGAAACGGAAACGACAGTGTGGTCGGTCTTCGGTCTCGTACATTTTTCTTACCTGAACACGCACGACGCTCACCGTCACTGCCGTCGTTGACCTCGACCTTGGCGTCTGGATCCCACGCACACACAACACAACACAACACAACACGGTTGTCAGCCACGCCCCGGCATCTCAAGGCATTGCTTGCACCCAAGGGTTCTTTTTGTCCTTTGGTGTCGTTTTTGTCTCATCCCGGCCTTGTCTTGACATCTTGTCTTGTCATTCCGGACCCTTGCGACATCAACAACCAACCCAAGGCCCCTCACTCCTTCTCGGCACCCCAAACCTTTGGGATCAATTTACCTCGCGACCGCTCCGTCCTTCCTTGAGACCGATCGCCGGCGAAACGTCAACAACGTCAAGCTCGAGACGACAGATTACGCCTGAAGGAACAAGAAACCTGAACGCGTGTGTGCTTGAATCGACAAGACGAAACGACAAGACAAGACGCGGTCTCTCGGTCTCGCTACTTCAACTTGTCGTCACTGTTGATAGGTGCATCCTCTTCGTTCATCGCTGTCTTTCTCTCATCACCAAACGCGTCGACACTGTGAAGCTGTGAGTTGTGTTTCCCCGTCCTGACTCTCCTTCCATCTCGCCCTACATTGCATCCTCGACATTCCCTGTCGCAACCCCAACGCACACCGCGACCCGCAGTCTGCACCCCGCCGTATCTGCATCTCAACCTGCATCCCGGCATCCGTGCGCTGTGCCGGTCATCTCGTCCCTACACCAAACCCCTTCCGTTCCTTGCAAGCTTGCTCTGTCCCTCTGTCGCGGCTGCGTCGTTCCCAACCGCGACC
>Ga0160505_100886_pt1 | contig 15222 bp, 8 predicted proteins | sample DIDeMG_FD_108225 | JGI IMG/M metagenome (GOLD analysis project Ga0160505, IMG submission 108225) | Enriched chicken feces microbial communities from UW Madison campus, WI, USA - DID2874_E49_Stillage MG | ecosystem: Host-associated > Birds > Digestive system > Large intestine > Fecal ... | reverse complement strand
TTATTTTTTTAATTTTGTTCTTAACTGTGATTTGGGGTTTTCTTTTGAGGATTAAACCAATTATTACAATTAAAGCTAAATAACTATAAATAATTAAAAAAAAAAAAAAAAAAAAGAAAAATCAATACGAGAGGAGTTATCCTACAGTAGTGTCTAACTTTTATGTTTTTCGTAAATTCTAAATTAGGGGTTTGTGTAAATTCTCTGTAGTTACCCTTGCCCCAACCAGTTCTGAAAACACCTTTTTTTCAGTCACTATGATGATCACCACTATCACTACATCTCACATCATCTTCGCGTTCTTTTGTGACACGGTCAAGATACGGCAGTATGGTTCACTGTATTGTAATGGCAAAAAAGCCTCATAGAATTAAAATTCCAGCGCACATTTTCCGACGTGTATAATGGGGTTTTTACGCGCTGAACTGCAAAGCAGGCTAGGGTCCCACTGTCAACTACAACTGGCCATCTTTCCGGCACTTAAGACCGCCAAACAAGTCATCAGCACCTGCAAAGGAGCTTGTCATTTAGAAAGTGTTATTTTTTTTTTTTGTTAACTAAAAATTCAATTAAAGTACACTATGCTTACTTTCTATCCACATACAGGTTATAGAATTAGGTAGTCGAAATGGCAAAACAAAAACTCACCCATGGGGATTACATTGGGATTCATTGGAGGGCTGTTTATGCCATGATTTGGATTTTAGGACCCCAAAAGGACATAAGCTTGATACATAACCGATTTAGTAGGGCAGTTACTAAGAATAACAAGCATTTCCGTTGCTCCGATTTATCTATCAAGCTTAACCCCAACCAAACAGGAGAGTCGCGATAATACCTATTAACGTGTGATTGAAAAAAGAGCTAAAGCACATTGTTTTTGTGCTTATGTGCTTAAAAATATTGTTTTTTATGGTCGAAGACCCTGGTCCACTTCCTTGGATCACAATACACGAATCTATCTCGGTAACTAGCAAATAACTGGACCTCTTAGTTATTCTTAAGAGAAGCTCGGATCAACAGCAATGATGCTCCGTGAATATGGACTCTATTTACACTTGAAACTTCTCCGCATCTGAGAAAGGCTAAAGTAATGACTACATCGCCCTTGTGTGGTCCAACTAAAAAGGTTTTTATTCCCAGACGAACCCAGCAAAAAAAGGAAGAGAATCTGTTGTAGACGGTTACTCAAGTCATAAGACTAATTCATTTATTCTCATGCACTTAGCTAATGATATCCATTTTATCTTTAGTTTCTCACGCTTCCCATTCTCTTCATGATTTTTATTTTGCTGCCTTTAGGCATGTTCAGAATGCATACTGCAAAGTACTTGACAAGCTGAGCGTAATTGGCAATCCCATGCAATTGGGCAAAGTCCTGTTTATAGAATGGTATTACATGGCAAGTAAAATTATTCTCACGCCACAAAACACAAATGCAGCCCGTAAATCATCAAGATTTTGGTTGGTATCGGTAGAAAGGCTTCATATGAACACCATGACGAGAAAGACAGAGAAATGATCGGTAACCTTATCCTGTCCCCGTGGTTCCGCCGTTAGAAATAGCATATCATAGTCTTAACTAGACAACCCTGTTATTGCTTCAGCTTAGTATCTTTTTAAAAAAGAATCTCTTACATGTCCAAAAGCGACCCTATGATTCGGTCTATAATGAGTAAAATCAGCAAAGCTTTTGACAGTCAAAATATTCCTTTGGTGACCAATCCAATAAAAAAAAAATTTTTCAACATTAATATGAGGAGATATGGTAAAAAAAACACTTGAAAAAAATTAAAAAAAGACGTCCTAGAACCTAATTGAACCTTTTACAAATACTCCTGTGATGAAGACCTGTGATGAGACATCCGAAATGTAAGGTCCGTGAAGGTTTTCAACAAAAATCAAGCTTATTAAAGTCTAGAGTATTTGTACTAATTTCCAACCAGCGATTTTAGAATGACCCGATTGAATACTGGAGTAGTGTTGTGTAGTAGTTAATTAAATAAATATTCATGATACCCTCATTCAACGATATCTTATAAAAAGTCTTGCTTAGAGAGCTAGTTAGATCAAGAGTAGATGGACCTATATTTTAAAATCTCCATTAGAAACGATTCATACAACATCGATTTACTTTTCATATGGTGGCTGCATGAATATATTTAGCAGTCAAAAACCTGCAAAAAAATTTTTTTTAAAAAGAAAAACAGTAACATGCTTTGTTGCTTGAACCACTGATCCTGTCGTCTAACCTTTTCTATTGAACAACCGCCTTGGAAGTCTGTAGACATTAAACCGCGTAGTCCGGGGTTTGAAGACATCGAATTTCTATTCAAAAAAACTTGTTTTTTTTCTGAGTATGAAAGGGGTTTGAAAATGTCAGTTTTACTTGCACTTTAAAAAGCGATATCGTGAAAGTGCCTGACTGCATATTAATAACAAGCATGATAAGTCTTCTAAAAAAAGCATACATGTGTTCTGAGAAAGCGTAACTATCAGGCGTATACTCGAGATCTAACAATATACACTGTCTTGTAATGACGACATATGGAACCTGTTGATCCTTTTAATTTACTGTTGATCTACTAGCCGCAGTAGCTGCTATGCATGACAATGATAGTCTATTGCAACTCAACTTTGACAATCTCATGCGGTCTGAAGTTTGAGTTATATACAATGAACGATATGTTCACTCAAAGATTTGGTTTCGTACCAAAAGTTTCTGTTTCACAAACATGCCAATCCATCGAGTGTTTGAGGCACTCTCTTGAACTCTGCTGTTATGTGTAGTAATTGAGTGGGTTAGGTTTTTCTCTTTGAGCTTTTCAGCTGCCAGAATTGGCTTTTGCTTTTAGACGTTGACAAAAACATTCAAAATCAAAATATTGGCAAAACCAAGAAAACCGCGTCAATATGTCAGCCACAACACCCTCACATCTGTCATCACGCCCAACCACGCCGCTGCGGCGCCGCTCTCAGCCAAAGACAACTGATACCAATGCTGCATACACGTTGAACGATGTGCTCACAGAGCCGCTTGTTGAACTGAACGACGGGCTCGCGATGCTAGACCAGAATCTTCAACACCTGCAGCTGATGCATGAAAGTATTACCAGTTTTAATGAAAGCTTTTCCGCATTTTTGTTCGGGATAGAGATGAACGCCTGGTGCGTGGAGTTTCCCGAGGCTCCAAATTATGAGTCTTTCCGTCGCGAGCGTGGTCCCGTTGATGAGCAAGTACAACAGCAACAACAGCAAGAGCAACGCGGAGAGGCAGCAGATCAGATGGAGGTAGATAAAGAGGAAGAGTACTTGGAGCAGATGATGTCAGAGGATTTAGATATGCAGCCAGAATTTTCGGGACAGTCGACGGCAGTACCAAAATCTCGCCTAGTACAAACGAACAGTTCGACGCGGATTCCAATGTCTCGGGTATCAAAAATCCCTGTCAATAGTAATTCCACCAAAACCAAACCAGCATCATCTTCAACCCGGTCAAAACTACCAGCCACTCCCTGGCGATGAAATTTTTATTATCAGGCCCTATCATCTGCTTGTTACGTTGTCAATCTATCTATTATTTAATATCTATTTTAGCTTTATTTGCGTAGCTACAGCAACACCTCGAGAACACCTCTGACGACACCGCCGCTCGTCACATCCAGGATCGACTTGTACTTGATACCGCGTTGGTCAAGACAACGCTCAAATTCTGGAATGCCACCGCCGACACCAAAGTAGACACGCTTAGCTGCCACTAGAGCTTCGGTTTGCGAGGACATGAGATTGAGCATCGTATCCGTAAACACAGGAAGCGTTTCAGGTGAATAGATGGTCTCCGAAGCAAGTAGCAAATCGAATGGTGTAGTGCCAGCTAGCAGCTGCACAAACTCCTTTGACCATCCTCCCGAAATGAACTCGAGGTTAATATTATGCTCATTCAGACTTGCAATGAACGCGTCAATCAGTGGCTCCGTGATGTCTACCTCGCCGTTTTCGGCCTTGGTGTTTTGGTGGAGCTCCGAGCTTGGCTTGGGGGTCTGTAGTGCTTGAAGGAGCTGATCCTTGTCTTGTAGTTCGTACCAGGTGAAAAGCAGGTTTGGCACCGTAACAAGCTTAAGCACACTCTCATTGTAATCGGCAAGAACGAGGCGACGGGGTGTCTGAGCGCCGTTAGGCTGCTGGAGCATCTTTTTCAGCAGAGCCGCGCTGGGCAGCGCGGTGCCGCAGCCAAGCTCAATAATGCTGTTGTAGATTTTTCCGCCAGCGGTTTTCTTCTCCAGTACGTCAATAAGATCAAACGTGCACTCCCAAGACTTGAGGCCACCCTCGTATTTGGCGACACGCAGGTCCTCATTTGTGAGACCAAGCAGGATCTGTTCGGTCTCGGTCAGGTTGTCTTGGCTCATGAGCTGGTGCTTGACGTCAAAAAGATCGCGGCGAGGCGGAATGCTGGGGGAGTCAATATCGTAACTCATGCGCACGCCGAGAGACTGCATCAGCAGCTCCTTGATGCCGTGCTTCTGTGGACGCTGAATTGACGCTGGAATCTCCAACTGGAGCAGGCTTGTCTTATAGTCGATTACGCTATTTCCGTTACCGCTATCAGCAAAGGCAGAGTTCGTGTCATCGATATCGTCGCCTGAAAATCCGAATGAAAAAGACATTGTGTAAATGTGATGTGATTATTGCTAATGAGATCGTGTACCGCTACAAACGTTGAAAAGCAAAGTCGATGTTGACAAAAAATTTTTTTAAGCGTTGAGGTTTGGGAGTCGTTTGGATCACGGTGACAAAAACACAAAGACACCCGTAAATCAAACATTGTTTCCAAATTCTTTAACTATATACTTTGACATATCTATATCTCGTGGCAGTCGTTCCGGTCATGAATTATTATTTTTAAACAGCTTGGCTTGCGCCTTAACATCCTCGTAGCCCTGCGAGTTCCGCCGGCCCCAGCCAGACGGCTGGTGTCGGAGGAACGCACCCACGGCGCCTAGGTAGCCCTCGTGCCGCAGAAAATACGCAGTCTTTTCACCCTGCGACCAGAAGTTAATAGCATATGATAATGTATGCATCGTTATCGGGTGTCCACAAATGTATGAACCGCCAAAGTAGATGTGTTCCAGCCCATGGTATCTAGCCTGAAGGTAGGCAATTTGGCCGATATTGTTGCTGATAGCATAGAGCAAACTCCGGCTAATATCTTCACCCTTGAATTCATCAAACGATTTAGAGCTCTTAGAACTTTCACTAGAATTCCCATCTTTGGTGGGCGCGTCTTCTGATCCTTCCTGGTTCAATCCATGCTGATCAACATCATGGTGATCCGCGTTGTTTTGCGCCTCTTCTTCTGCTTGCCGTCGTCGTACCTGCTTGAAAACTTTTCCAAAACTGCTCGCAATTGTTGATGACTTGAGCCCTATCCGCGAGTACTCACCGCCGTAGATATCACCCACTAGCATATCGACTTTGGTGTTGTCGCCTCTGCCAGCCATTTCCAGCATATCATCATACGACTTTGCGTCTGTCAGAAGAGACAGCAAGCCCCATAACGTGCCACCTCCCAGCGATGATCCACCAATTCTAACAAAGTTGTTGGGACCGATAACCTTGATCATGCTCACACCAGAGCCAATATTCACCAGAAGGTATGGATAGATATTTGGTCTCGCCTCCGCAAAAGACATCGGATCCTGCTCGCTGTAACAAAACACTTCTTCTGGGATCTCCGTGATGAAAAAATCAAGGCCTGCTATTAAACACTCCATTTCATCTTCGCGCTGGACCTGCACGTTCAGTTTATCCCGCATCAGATCGTAGAATTTGTAGGAGCCCCCGCCGGTAGCCATGATGTTTAGGTTTTTTTTCTTCTTTTTTTCGCCGTTCTCGTCGTCAGAGCCGGTCTGGTTTACTAAACCACGCATAAACTCGAGGTATTCCTCGATTTTGTCGGTTTCAAACTTGGTAAAGTTGAGTCTACCGCCAGTCCCCGAGGAATTTTTGGAGAAGTAGACAATCTTTGCTAGCGATCCGCCAATCTATGATATGTTAGTAGTGAATTAAACTAAAACCAGAAAAAGGTAGTTGGGTTTCAACTTACATCGACAGCTATGTGAGAAACTTCAGAGTTGTGGTGTGGTAGTGCGATATCCCTCGTGCCTGGAGGGGTCCGGCGGCCGTCAACTTGATCTTCATCTACAATAAAAGCGCCCTCGACGTTGATCTGAATAGCATTAGGTCGTGGGAAGTTGAGGTCAAATTGGGCAATGCCTGGAACATTGCTGGTGCCATCAGGTACGTTGGAGGGGTGTGAGTTGGGCATGCTGATGCTGCTAATAGGAGTCGTAAGGAGTGGAGGGAAAAGTGTTGAAGAAAAGAGGTGTTGAAATAGGCAAAATCACTCTCTACCGTTTTTGTTTTTTTGGATTTTGAGCGCGTCTTAATAATCAGCCATGCAAACCTCGTTTGATCAGGTCTGGGGAAGTCTCGCCAACTGTTTCAATAAGGCTAAGAGCAGCCAGCATTGGAAGGCTATTCAGCAACTGTTATCTTACTTTAGGTGCAAAAGTCTATGGCCAACCAGGTCTTTAGTGAAGCTAGAAGCATGAAATCGCAGCAAAGGCCAATTGAATTTGTAATTGAGCAACATATAAAATGACTAAATGATACAGGTCATAGCTACTAGGATCATATTCTCCGCAGGATAAGGTCCTGATCTAGATTTGCAAAGGAGGAATGTCAAGTTTTTGTTTTTATTTTTAAAAAAAATAAAAAAAGATATGTGACGACATAAGATTTGGTGTTTCCGCCATTTCGTCAATTTTGATTCTCTAAAACAATGGGTTGCCAGCGACAGAAACCTTCAGAAATCAAAGAGACCCTCTGTTTTTCTTCAACTTCACCCACTACACATCAGCAGATTTGCCAGACTCGCATTCAAAATTCCCCATTAGCAAAACCATGACTGTCCCCGAAAATTTCTACTCTAAATTATCTGAAGTATATGACACAGCGGTCGCTTCTGGCGATCTCATCTACGCGGAATCAACCACTAAAGATTTGGCTGTCAATGACATCAGCTACCACCTGGCCATCGCTCCTTCTCTTGCATCAAAACCCGTGCCTGACAACGCTGAAAAGCCTAAGGAGACTGAGCCTGAGATCGAAACTTCTGAGAAGCCATTTGATCCTTTTGATCCGCCCCATCCTGCGCTTCTCGTTCTTGACAATTTCAACAATGACTACGCAGTGGTGCTAAACAAGTTTGCCGTCGTGCCCCGCCACTTTCTGCTCGTGACCCGTGAGTTTTCCCCACAGTCATCGCCCTTGCGGCCCGAGGATCTGGAGGCTTCTCTTCAATTGATTAAGGCTGCCAACAAGCAATCTGGCAAGCGCCACGTTGGCTTTTTCAATAGCGGGGTCAACTCTGGTGCCTCTGTCACACACAAGCACATTCAATTCTTGGCCTTACCTGATGGTTTCAAGCCTTTCCCTGACGATGTCATCAAGGGTAAATATGGTAGAGACTACGAGGAAGGCCAGCGTCCGCTTTCCAACGACACGCTCCCCTTTGCCCATTTTATCGTTCCACTGCATGAGGTCGAAGAGGGCGATGATTTAGGATTCAGATACTCCACTTTGTTGTCTCGAACTTTGACTAGTTTACGTCTTCACAAAGCTACCCCTATCTCGTACAATTTTCTGTTCACAGAGGAATGGTTCCTGGCTGTTCCCCGCCGTGCTGCTGAGACTAAGGAAGGCATTAGCGTGAATGCGGTTGGTGCAATCGGTTTGCTACTGGCTAAGGGTGATGAGGAGCTTAAGATCATTGAAGAGCGTGGCCCAGAGTCTATCTTGGAAGAAGTTGGCCTCCCTGTTCGTGAGGAAGACGAAGTGGAATATGATTACTAGCATTGCTACCTAGCCAAATGTGAAAATGGACTATAAACTAAAACTCTAGATACATATTCATTCATAAGACATAGATGGATATAAAAGGTCATTGTTAATCAATACATGAAGCTACAGAGAGTAGTTTGGTTTTTTTTTTTATAATGATGAAAAATTGATCGTAAGGTCCTGCTCTAACGCATCAAGTCCATTAATAAATACTGTAAGCAATTTGTCCAGTTCGGAAATGGTGCTCTGCTTACTATTTTCGTCCAGTAGGAAGCTACTATTTAGAGATGGTAAATCCGGGAACTTTGGAAGAACGTTTGTTGGCGTGTGTAGGTTTGGTGGAGTTTGGGGCTGTATCGCTTTCTGGTCAACAAAGGAGGATGAACTAGGCCTCTCCATAACCATGTTGCTCGCAGTATTTGACGTGGCGGCCAGCGGCACGGCAGACAACGAACGGACTGGGGGCTGCGCAAGGGGAGACGATACAGAGCGTAGCTTACGGTGAAAGTTGAGGGATAGTAGATCTTGGTCAGACGCACTTGTCGTTATCCCGGTGCCGGTGGGAATGTGGGGTGGGTCAGCCGCAAGAGCCGACAAGCGTGTCTTGCTGTGAGGACGGGAACTAAATGAAGACGGTTTGGATCCTGCACCGATATTAGAAGGAAGGTTATTCTGTGAAAAAACTTGTTTAATTGGAGTGTGGGGAGTCACTGGCGGTGGGGAGTCCATAGGCGAAGTTACTGGATTGCGCGGTTTAGGCGACTGAACTTCAAACGACAGCCCATCCGAAGAGATGGGCGTGTTGGGCGATGCAAGTACGGGTGGAGGATAAATTTTATCAAATGATGGGATATCTATGGATATTGGAGGAACAAAGACACGTTGGTTCTGTAGCGGCGGCGTACCCGGGGACGACGCTGATGGAGATAGGTTCATATGTGGACTATTGATGCCGCTGCGCAAAGCATTTGGCGACATACTGGCGTGGCTGGGGTTAAAGCTAGGCATTGGGGTCGGTAGCAGCATATCGCTGTTAGATATGAGATTCACATTATTTGGAATTGGCGAGACAATAGATGGTGTAAACTCTTTGACTTTTAGTGGCTTCTCTGGTTCGAATAATTCTGTCAGAGGATGCTTTTCAGTTATTGAAGATTCTGGGGTTTTGTGCGACATGAAGTAGTTTTCCTTGAATGTGTGCTGATTTGTGCCGTTATACAGTGTTGAACTTGATCCGGGGTCTGGGCTGTTTAGTTTGAGGGTTCCGGGCTGGCTTGGCACTGGGGAACTCATACTTGAGGAAGGAGGTTCTGGCGTGAAGGGTGAAGTAGACGAGTTCGGAGCTGTAGCGGATTTTTCTATGATAGTGTTTCCGTTCTCATCATAGTCATCGTTAAAATCCCAAAACACATTGTCGGAGTCGGCATCGTCCTCGTCATCATCAATTACTGCGGTACCCGGCGATGGTTCAAGAATACTATTGCAGCGAGACTTGTTTTGAGCCTTCCACTTCTGGTAACGCAAAATTAGGTCTTTAATGATCTGTGTCGGTACGTTTTTCGTGTTTTTGATAAACTTGGTTTTATAAAGTTCTTCAGCCGTCGCCCTCTCCTCGGGTTGCTCATCGAGACACTTTGCAACAAACTCTTTCAATGCAGAAGAATATTGTGTGCCCTCAAGACGTGCGGGCTTCTGGCGAGGGATGAGGTGCATGGCGCGTGTGACTTCCTGCTCAGCGTAGGGTGGATGGCCTGTCGTGATTTCGTAGAGCGTTACTCCTAGCGACCATATGTCGGCTTTTTGGTTGTAGCCTGCACCTTCCTGTATTACTTCCGGAGCCATCCAATATGGTGTGCCGATCATGGATGTACGACGGAGCTGTGCTGTCGAAAGCTGTGCTGCGACCCCAAAGTCGCACAGCTGCACCCGCCCTTCATTTGTAACGAGAATATTAGCAGCTTTAATGTCCCGATGAATGATTCCTTCCTTGTGTATGTAGATGAGTGCAATAAGGACCTCACGCATGATGACAGCAGAGTACTTCTCTTCAATAGTACCAGCTTTTAACAATGTTCTGATGCTGCCGCCAGAACAGTAGTCCATGATGATCCAAAGCTTGCTTCCTTGGAGGAAAGAGGTATGATATCGCGTTACATTTTGGACGTCAGAGTGTGAGAGCTGCGAGAGGAGCATGATCTCTCGCTGAACATCCTGAACATCGTCTTGAAAAGTATCGAGGTTAAGGATTTTTATTGCCACCACTTTCTTAGTCTTGCGGTTGATTCTGGAGTGAATAATTAGTCAGTTGGCTCATGTTCATGATTGTCACCTAGTTTCTCATGCTTACCCTTTGTAGACTACCCCAAATGTTCCTCGACCGATAACCTCATCGCGTCTGTAAAGAGATGAACTCTGTTGCTGCATGAATAGAAATTGAATTTCTGATGGATCAGACAAAAATGTCAGAAGATCCGTTCTAGGCAATGATAGATTATTGAAGAGTTAATGGGAAATAGAGAGTGATATAGACAAAAGTGTTAGCAGAGAAAAAAGGATTTTCAATTCTCCGGATTAGATGAATATATCGAAAAAAAGTTTTTGTTTCTTGTTCTTTGTATCAACTACAAAGATGTCAAATTTCGTAGTATGCGTACAGGCAAGACAAACCCTGGACTTACGTCAGGCAGAATATTAGAAAATGGGAGAAGTAAGGAAATCAAGGAGAACACTGCCCTCGAAAGAAACTGCCGAAATACGGAGGTTGGATCAGTGATGTTTAAAACTTGGTACATCTACTCTGATGATAGACACTGGAAAACAAAGACAGCCAACTGGGTGCCTATAAGGCCAGGGCCTAGCCGCAAGAAATTGAGTAGTCATGTATGTTAAGATTGCGACCTTTTAGTAGGCGACGAGGGAAAAAGCGCCCGTCAACAACTTGTGATATAGTGCATGGTGCTGTACCCCCGTGCTGTACCCCGTGCTTTGCGCATTTGGGTCTACAACCTGCCAAATAGTACTAGCGAGATCAAAAAAAAATAGTTTATTCAATTAGTTTAACGATGATTGCGGCAGCAATCAGACCTTGACGCACCATGGAGTGCGATGCAAAATACTGAACACACTTTGGTAAGAGTAGAGAAATCTACATAATTATATGAAGGTCGGTATATTTAACACAACATTTTGAATTAAAAAGAAAGAACTGCAAAGATATAGTTTTCTTGTACCACGTAGTTCACATACTTGCAACCTCTCAAGTCCCGATAAATTTAAGCAATGAGGCTGTATTTATTTTTCTTTTTTTACTCTATACAAAATAATAAACAATACATGACTGCAACGAGGAAATATTTGAAAATCTTTGAATAGGTAAATTCAAATTAACACCTTAAAATAATTAAGTGAAAAGCTATTTTTTGATAACCAGACAGCATTAAAACGATTGCAATCAGGAAATCTTAGAAAGTTAGCAGTTGTCAACAAATGATCACTAAGTTCTTCTGTGAATACATTAGAATTGTATATCACCCAAAGGCCTTTCATATAGACCAGACAGTGATTCTAAGAAAACCAAACAAGTGAGACACTCACAATGTCTTGCCATCCAGTTACTTTACTCTACTGTTTGAGAAAGATACTTAAAAAGATAATTCGAAGAAGGCTAACATCGCTGACAGCTGATACTATACCTAAACAACAGCTTGCTGGACGCAATGGTTTCTCTACATCTAACCCATTCGCAAAATTAACAAGCAACGCTGAGATAAGCCAAATCTAAGACCGTATTATATCTGTACTTACTGCTGATATCAAGAGTTCATTTTATAATGTTTACAAGTGTGTTCTTCTGAAAATTAGGACAGATGGGGATCTCCAAGAGGTCACTGGATACTGAGTGATCTATTTTCTTGGTATGTGAAGAACTATCCTGGTTACTGATGATAATGCAACAGAGCTGAGGCGTGTGAATTTGGGTATTCTCAAGAGTTCGCCGGTCCCACCGCTTCTGTTTTTGATTTTATATAAGTTCTCCGTGCAGTAATATTAGGAAGACTGGTGCTCATGGTGTTGGTTCTATTAATGACATTACTATCTATAAAGATGATAGATACATTGATAAGGACACTGCAATGTTGAACAGTAATCCAGATCCACCGTTAATGTACCCCAGAATGCTACATCAAGTTTGACTGTAGTGATAAGCTGTGATTATTGCATGTTCACAAATCCAAATGTGAACGTTCGAGTACAAAAAAAGAGGTCCGGTAAGGCTCACTCAATCTACATCTGGCTTAGGCAAACGACAAGCTCCAAAGAGTTTAGTTGTTGGGAGTGACACTTGAATGTGAGCTCAAATTCCAAGAGCAGAAAAAAATTCTGCTTCTAAATTTAAGAAAGTTATTGAAACTATAGGAATACCCTGCGGGGTATACAATGGCATGTCTTGTCAAACTGTGAAATAACTCTACATTTGGTGTTTAAGAACAACAGCTGAATGTGCTGGCTCATTTTTGTGTCACAAATTGACAGGCCAGTGGAAGGATGAAATTCAGAAAATTCAAAGCCCTAGTTTACGCAATATTTTAGAAGCACACAAGTCTGCGCCAGTTAATATAACGCAGCGTGATTTTGAAATCCTCCTGGTTAATACACGAATAAAATAAACCTGTGACCAATTTGCCGTCCGGGTCATTCATGCTGTGAATCTGAGGAATCCCGCGTGGAAACTTGCCAACCGCAGCAAGCCACAAGAGAATGATCTTGAAAGGCTTTTTGCTAGAATTAAGTAACTGTATGATATTGGCCATGATAAATGTTAGAGCAAGCGTCCACCATGGAAGTAGCCAAAGTATTATCACGATAAAAAAATCTCACGAAGCTTTGTAAAAATTGAAAGGCATTTTCCATGTTTCTCTGCGCGGTGAATGGCAATTAGATTGTAAAACACAAGGTGAGCTCCGCCAGTACCACCCCATCACCCAAATAGGGCTATATGGAGAAAAGTATCCTCAATTAATTGAAATATTTCATAAGTAGCGTTCCTCACCATATCTTTGGTAAGTTGTTTCAGCTTTGTACAGGCCATGGTATTCTGGTAAAATATTTCCAAATGAGGTGTATATACTGAAATCATTATTGCGAGTGTGGACAACTGGAAACAATTGAGCATATTCTCAAAGAATGTCCCTTGCAATCTACAAAGCAATACTTGCCAAGAAAATTTTTCCCAAGGCTTGATCCCAAGATTCTTCTTGATACTAAAAAGGCCATTGAAGCGGTAGTTGAGTTCTTAGATTCATTATGGCAATTTCTTTACTGATAATTTTTCGGTTAGAGCATTTTGTTAAAACTTGGCTGAGTGTCAGTCTATAGTGTCAATCTATTGGATTTTATGTATCACAGGTTTCTTTTAACTCACGGAATCATTCATAAAGACTTTAGCTGTATCGAATATCAGAACTTATAATACATACTGATGCTGCTAGCTTACCAGTTTCATGTTTCTAAGATCCAGATCTTTGTACGTATTGTTGGTTTATTATTTTGTTTGCAACTATTTTATATCAGTTTATTGCTTCTATATCCATTTATGAGTTACACAAAGGAGATATCATCTTCATAAAATTCATCTAATTTCACTAAGATCTGTGCTATTTATGTCATTATTCCAGTTCACATTGATGGCGCCAAATTCTCCACGATTCGTGACTATTTGATGTATGGACAATAAAATGATCTATGTGGGTATATATAAATGTGTCTATTGTCTTAAGATATAAAAATTACACAACAGAAAAAAATAATAATAATAATTCCAAGCCTTTCATAGTGAATAAATTATGAGTAAATTGTAAGAGGGAAGCCTGTAATCATTTGCTTCTGATAGTTCCAGACAAAAGATTTGAAAAATAGTACAATCTTAATAAGCTATTGAGATCAAACTAATCATTTAAAAGCAGCGCTCATACAAAAGTCTCAAAAGTATAACAGAATTTCTTATTACCAATAATATCAGTATTAAAAACTAAAAAATGCAAATTTTCTCATTTCAAAACAATTTGTGAATTTTCAAACATACTTCTTCAAAAAGGACATGTCTGTACTAAGTAGATATCTGTGCCTTTCTTCACACTCATACCCTGAGGTATGGGTGCGCTACATTAAGACACCAACAACAGGTTTTTCTGCCAGTTTAATCAAATACCCACCATCAGCTATGTCGAAGCGATATATTCCACATATCATGTCTGAAACTACTGAATCTCGTCTTATTAAGACCTGTGAAGCCGCAAAACGTGAAGAAAAACCAAGTATTTCTAAAATTGCGCGTGAATATGGCGTTTGTCAACGAGCCCTGTGCGATCGCGCCAAAAAGAGCGCGATCAGAAAATCTTCAAAGAAATTGACCAAGAGGGCATTAAATGATGCACAGGAGGAAGCATTAACGCGCTGGATAGTCAAAATGAATAATTGTAGTATGCCACCGCCGCCTAAGCTAGTTGAGGAATGGGCAAATGCCTCACTCACGAGCATTGGGAAACCTAACAAGCCAGTCAGCAAGATGTAGGTATATCGCTTTATTAACCGTCTTCCACCCGAACTACAGCTCGGTCCAATGAAGCAGTATACGAAGGAATCAAAACGAATTCAGGCAGAAGATGCAGGCATACTATCCCACTGGTATCATCAGCTATAAATTCAGCTTGAAGGTGTTCCTGCACGGCTGGCATATAACTTCGATGAATGTGGCCTTCGGCCAGGCGAGGGCAAAAACCAGAATATTGTTGGTATAAAAGTTCACAAGAGATCTTGCTCTGATGAGTGAGAAAAAAGGCACAGATATCAACATGAATGTCGAAACCCTAAATCTCTGTTGGGATGACTGCTTGATTCTTGCGGAGAAAAGTGTTTCGTAATGGGAATAGCTTTTTAGATTCCTATTATTTTATTTTGTAACACTTAGATATTAAGTCAATGAATAGATTTTTTATTTTCATTAAAAAATTATTATTGTTAAATATTAGCATGCAAGAAAATATTGTCCTGGTGCAAAGAAAAACCCCAAAAAACTAAAAAAAAAAAAAAAAATTTCAGGTAGCAATACTTTGTTCGTTGTAGAAGGTTCCAAATATCATAATCAGCGTTGTTGAAACTATTAAATTTTCTGAGACCTGAATGCTGCCAATTATGTCGACTCGAGAAGTTTTTTTTTTTTTTTTTTTTTTTTCTAATAAAAAAATTAAAATTGTTTTAAAAAAAATTTTTTTTTTTTTTTAAAAAAGTACAAAATTTTAAATTATTTCTTTAATTTTT
>Ga0160505_100885_pt1 | contig 15234 bp, 13 predicted proteins | sample DIDeMG_FD_108225 | JGI IMG/M metagenome (GOLD analysis project Ga0160505, IMG submission 108225) | Enriched chicken feces microbial communities from UW Madison campus, WI, USA - DID2874_E49_Stillage MG | ecosystem: Host-associated > Birds > Digestive system > Large intestine > Fecal ... | reverse complement strand
TTTTTTTTATTTTTTATTATAATTTATTTATCTCCCCCCCTAATAGAATAGGTACTTTTTTTTCTCTTGTCCTGTGCTTTCTCTTTTTTTTTTTTTTTTTTTGAGGCGGTTGATTTGAGGTTGTGAGAGTCTCTGGTCTAAGCGGTGATATGGGGTTGTGGAAACCTGGATAGTGTTAATGTAGATAAGTGGAGGTTGACATCTGGGGCAGTTTTTTACAACATGTGTGGTGTTAATTTCTTTCATGATCACACGCCAAAATCCATATGCCACAATCGCCTATCCACATTACAAGTACCCAAGGATTGTGCTTGCTGCCATAACGGCTGCCTTTCCAGCGATGTGTAGGGCTAATGCATCAAAACGTGAAGCACGTTTATCCACGCTGCCCACTGATGCCGTTTTAAGTGCCCCTCCAGGTGTTGGACAAAAACTTGGAGAGTTACGGGAATCAGGGATTACCGCTTATCAAGCAAGTACACTATCAGCAGAAATGAACTGCCGGTTAAAATATATTTCATTTGGCCTTTGTCAAATGAAATAAAAAAGCGGTTTGTTGAATCTGGTACCAATCCTAATGCGTATCAAGTGTCTAGCACTAACTTTTTTTTGAATGGTTGATGGTTCAGAGTTACGCCAGCCTGACCCGCCAAACGGTCAGGGTCTTCTATCTTTATACCTTGAAGCACTATAGTTTATCGCTTTACTATTATAGTGATGGTTTGAACCACTTTGATTAGTTTCGCGGAGATTAGCACGGGTAAACAAAACTAGAATCCTGCGGGTCAAATCTAAGCAGCCATGTTGGCCAGTGTCGGAAATTTCATAGACAAAATAGTGGCAGCCGGGCTACGTATTTTTTTTCTCTTTTTTTTTTTTTTTTGGAGTTCATCTGTTTCAGGGGTCACCATCAACATTATTGCTTTATAAGACACACCGACTCATCCAGTAACTCCCTACGGTACGCACGGTACAATATCCCAACAAGAGTCCCCTCGCTGCCGTTTACGGGCCATCATCAGACTAATATTGTTTGCAGCCAAAACTCAAAAGCAAGAGCAAACTGTATGGTCTGACGGATTTACAGACTTGGCCAGAGCTGAACCGGAGCCCTTTCTTTTGACACCGCTACTACTGTGTCCAAAGGTAGGACAATGTACGCGGGGAATTGGCATAGAATTAATAAAACTTAAAATTATCATAAATTATCGTAAATTGTCATAAGCTCAGTGGCCATTGACCGTCCGGGACTTCATGCAGATCACACCGGTCGGAAACTACACAAGCGACTAGGGCCTATGCCACCAGGACCATAGGCGGCTATCAGGTCATGACCTGCAAGACCCCCCGAGATCGACAGTGTATTAGTTACAGCCTACTCCTCTTCGCTGCTAGACAAATCCTCCTCGTTCTCTCGCCTTTGTTGCCCAGAAAGAAACCCCCGCAAGCTTATCGGGCCTCCTTGAACTCTGTTCCCGCCGTTGCTATTGTTGATGCCATTCCCAGTGCTTCTATTGGTACTTATGCTGCTATTGGGCTTACTGCTTTCAACGATTTCAATCATTCCACTGCCGTTAACGCCAGAGTCGGAATCCGAGTCGGAGTCAAGGGACCCCTCCAGCTCGTTGGCAAGTTCTCCCAAGAGCTCATCGTCGTCGTCGTCATCATCATCTTCTTCTTCACTGTCTTCAATCGCGGGTGCCGCCACCGTGCTAGGAGCAGTAACTCTACCATCGCTGCCACTATTATAATTGTTCGCTACTACCCCACTGGGGATGGCTTTACCCACGTTGACGCTCTGGGAAACGTGCCGCAGTTCAAACTTGTTTTGAGACTCATCAAATATCAGCATAAACATGTTCTCGTTTATACTATTATCAGGCTCGCATTGGAAACTATTTGACCCCGCTTCTAAGCGTTGACCATGGTTTACGAGTTTGTATGTTTGGTTGGGATCAGGTTTTGCTGTGGTTGAGCTGCTATCAAAATTAACAGTCAAGAGGTCTGATTCGTTTTCATTGTAAATGCTGGGATTAAGCACGACATCATAGTCGCCAGTTAGATTCGTGAGTATGCTCATGCTGTCGGCAACGGTTAAAGAAAGAGATGCGTCGTAAGATTATGGGAAAATGAGTGCAAGTTGGCTGCCATGAGGTGGTTTTAAGAAAAGGAAAACAAGGAAAGTTTGAGGTGGATGAGTGTAGGGAAAGGGAAATTAAAACTGTAAATGAGTAAATGGGAAGCAAAAAAAAGGAAAATATTCGAGAGAAAAAAAAAAAAAAAAAAAAAAAAAAAAAAAAATAAAAAAAAAAAAAAAAAAAAAAAAAAGACTGACTGAGATATCATACAAAAAAAAAGTCTCCCTCAGTTAGAATCACTGAGATTCGGACACAAAGAATATGTTCGTATGAAGGATATCAAGAATCAAAATGAATCTGGTTTTTCAAACCATTTCATCAGGATTATCGAGTGATTCGAAATTAAAAATTCTCAAACTCAGGCTCAGTAGAAGTGGACGATCAGAGATGTAGTCAGAAGTAGCCGGATAATCTTGAATTTGGTAGCTCAGTATTTTAAAACTGAACAGTCAATCAGGTTAGTTTCCAACTAATCAACATCTGATGCGTCGTTTTAGTAATTTTTTTTTGTTGAGCTAATACTGAAGAATCATCCCAGATGAATATACACTCTGGCCTACGTAGAATATCCCAAAATCGCACAACAGTAAAGGGCCTGATAAACTAAGAGCCGCAATAGTCTTCCGGCTGTTCTAGACTAGCAATCATCTTGGTCTGAAGCAATTATCTTAATCATAGTGTTTAGATTCAATTCAAATTCTAGATCACTATATCATATTCATTGTTAAGCACGTAAAGCTATATATGAATAATCAGTTATGAACTTTGTTTATCAGTCAGGAAGAGTAAGCCTGGAATGCCCATCTATGGATTTATGGTACCGAAACTTTCAAATAATATAAAAAAAGTCATTATAATTTTACATGCAACGAGCTTAAATTTAATAAAAATTAGATTTTTAATACGATTGTCTGACTAAAGTTAATAGTCAATCCATTTGCTGTTATCGTCTAAAAAAACCCGAAATGTCATATAGGTATATTAATAAATTTTCTTGTAAAGAAGGATCATATTCTGACTGCATAAGAAAATTGTTTATACTGAGCTTATTGCAAATTGTTAGTTATAATGCTTCTAGACTCACAAAGTTCATGAGCTGTTTATGGCCTTTCAAGTATTTCATCCATATTTCCTTGTGCAGATAAACCCCTCAGCAATCCTAACATAAACCAAAAAATCAATGACCATTTGAAAATTATTAAACCAAACCGCTTCGATGTTCCTGGTGCTCATGTCACAAATGAAACAAACTCCCAGTGCCCTACGATAATCCTGAGAAAAATTTGCAGATCAAGAGATCTCAACATAAACTTAAAGATATTTTAAAAAGCCATATGGTCAATAGTAAAAAACCACATTATATGACTATAAAAGCATGTCTATTGTTTTTTCATGCAAAGTACGACCTGCTTCTTTCAGAATTTCAACTTTATTTCAACTTTAGTCTTGATCAGAATCATTACAGATTTTAGCTTCATCTAGCCAAAACTGCAGTGGCAAAAATCTTGATGAGCATCTGTTTTATATCTATTTGTAACCTTTAGTGTTGCATTATGTATTCAAGATGATCTCTAAGGCTAAGTATTAACGGGTCTTTAAAATATGCTTAGTTTATAATAGTTCACTTCATTCTAAAATGAAATTATTGGAAGTACTGCTTGTCTAGGAACCATAACTTTAAACTCAGAGTTGGGACATTCATGTTGATCCCTAAAGCATCTATAGTAGTTAGCATATGTGCAGGGTGTTAGAAAGAGGATAGTCCCCACTTAAAACAACCGTCAGTAGTGAACTTAATGCCATGCGTGGTCAAAGCTATAGTTAGTCCTATAAACCCACTAGCATATCAGAACAACAGTAAAATGTACCCGCTAGTTGTCCCACACTTGAACCAATGTATATACAAATGGCTATAGGTACAAGATATCTGTAATGTTACAAACGCACTTGAGTAACTCTGCGCTTGGGCCTCTTTTGTAATCCTGCAAACGTTAAAGATTTTTGGGCATGTACCGACTGTCCGGTATAACTGCTACTTTTACGCGCACACCACACATGAAAATTAGCTTTCCTATAACGCGAGCCAAGTTTTCAGCTAGCCTGCCCATTATAACATTTCATAATTTGAACTATCTACGGAAACTAGTTCATCTATCCACTAGTGTTCAACTAAGGAATGTTTCATCAGATCGCTAAATTGTAGATGCCTGTACTACTAACCGTTAGAGAATAGAGATCCTTGGTAGATCATATCTTATTCTGGCTCTAGACTAGTCTGCAAGTATAGAATATATATGATCTATGAAACCTTTACACGCTTGTACGGGGTAATGTATTACAAGCAGACAATTATATGCTATAGTCTAATAATGGTAGATGGAGCACCTTAAAGCGGATTAGATTTTTACTATTTATTTTGACGACTTCAATGGTGAACAAATAAAAAAAATTAGTTAATAGAATATGAAAATAATGTGGTAAAAAGAGATTTTAATTTTATTTGGAGTCCATAGTTGGATCAGAAGTTGGGACATGAGCCGTGAGCCGAATCAGAGGGGTGCCCTTCGAATATGAGCCCTGGGCCCCTTTTTATATAGCACTGATAATACAGTGTTTTGTTCTGATTCTGGGATAACTCATAACTAGCCTGTGGACTATAAATTAGATCAACATTAGATTCAAAATTTTCTTTTTCCCTTCTTTTCCACATCAAAAACAAAACATAGCAAGTTTCAACATTTGATGCTGAAAGTCATCTCTGATTGAACCGGAGCCTTGTTTTGAGATTTGGTGGTCTAACCTGATACTATCGGTGGATGAACAAGGTAAGAGCGAAAAATATAAAGAGTAAAGCTGATGATATAGGCGCCATAGAGGAATCGGAATTATATAAACAAGAAAATGATGATGTTATATAGTTGAAATATTCTGCCGTAATACCAGAAAGGTAACTAGTAATCAAGACCTAAAATAGTGTTGAACGAATATGAGTTAGTTGGGAGATAATGTGCGCTGGTACATCTTTATCAAGAAAAGATGGCGCAAGTGAAACTCCAATAATTACATTGTTTATTGGCCAGGACTATTTTGTTGCCTGTTAATTTAAACTTCTTTGATTCTGTATATATTAAATTAGATGCTAATTTTCAAGTTGTTTTGACCAACCACAAACTCTCATTGCTCGATTGCATCAAAATCAATGCTCATTCACAATCTTTATTACCTGTGGTCTGATTTTTGTGTTGCCGCTCTAAGCTGTCAAATTTCAGCTGAGCTTTACTTGATTAATGCCATTTTATGACCACTTGCAACTGCTACAATTACTTGAAGGGAATAGCTTAAACTTATTACTTCTGCGCTAGTTCATCTAGCCATATTTCAAGATATTGGTACCATGGCCTCGGAATTTTGAGGTTAGTTCTAAAGTGGAATTTTTGGATATCACACTAATCCTCACGTATCTTGAAAACGTTGTTTACTAATTCCTTGTGATCTTTGATACTCTCCCGTTTGTTAATTAACAATATCGTCCATGTAAGCTACATTGAGGCCAATAACGTCTTGCAGTGTCGTCTTGACGCACCTCTGTCCGTAGACAGAGCTATTACAAAAGCCCATTGCTGCCACTGGATAGGTGTACTAGCAAAAGAAAATGATAATGTCTGGGCACTTCGTGTGCCACTACTTTGCAAGCAGCTATGAAAATTCATTGACTATATCGGGGGTCGTGGAGTATCTGGACTGACCAAGGCTATCGATGATGTCCCATATGTGCATGAGGCTGTTTATCCTTAGAATTCATTGTTTTGAAGCTAATTAGGAACCTCGGTCTTCCGGGGGGTTTCCATAGAAAGTATGCCGGATAGGGATATTTGTTTGTCTCCTTTTTCAGTTGCACGTCATGTGTCATATTTGATGGAGTCTTCTCCGCTTACTATCTGTATTAGTCAGGTATAGGGCAATATCTCGCAGTGGATGGTTCATGCTCCGAGTCGACTATTTCGCCTGGCATGGCATATGGTTATCCATTTATGAAAGTCCTCATAACTTTGTAGGTTAGTGAGTTGAACGCAATGTCTTGGTGTTTCTGTGTGTGTTCGTGTCCAGAAGAGAGGGGTACTGCGAGTATTGTGATTATACTGACTGTTTTGGGCTGGACGCCAGCTAAGCTTTCATTCTTTTTTCAGATGGGCCCTGGTGAGACTGCATTCACAAAATTTCCTTTCTACCCTTTATCATATATTTTAGTTATTGGGATTGTATTTCATAAATCTCGTAGCTCTGATCTCCGTCCCTGCCTAAGATCAACTTGTCTTTTTTGGGAGTCATCCACCGCGTATTTCATGGCTACCATGAACTCACAGTCTAACTTCAACCTGATCCATAATATTCTCTTACTGATTATAAATGTTTTATGTAGATGAACCTCGATGACAATGATGTCTAATGGTTCAAAAGATGCGACTCTCTTGCAAAAATTGGATAGCCAAGTTCGTGTAAAGCTCTTTTCTACATTAGACTCGATTGTTAGAGCTGTCAACCAAATTATCTAGAGAAGCCCTTTTATATCATTTTCTAATATGGACTCATGATCTCGCTTCACATCATTATACAATAAATGTATTTTACGTGGCTTACCATCGCCGGTTTCGTAACTACTATTTTGTGAACAGAGCCTCTTTTTTGCTGTAAAGTTCCTTTCTTCTTGTGTGGTTAAGAGAGATCTGCCTTTTGTGAGGAATCTAAAGTACTGGAAGTTGTGTTGATCCCTGGTGCTTTTCCAGGAACTGTTTAACAAGTTAAAAAGAGGCTTGCTACTCATTCATATATACCAGCCATGAAATGCCTTTGTGTATTTCTCCGTAGTGCAGATAAGTCGGGATGTCTTGAGAAAGACGCGTTGTTGTTTCTGTGTTTTCGTTTCTTGCACTAAGATAACTCACTCAATGTGACCAGTATTTATATTTTGGGTTTTCCTGTTTTGCTGATATTTTCTGTATGTGCTATAGCTTCTGTGTAGCATTGGTCTGGCACTATCCCTCGCGCTTTTTACTATCTCAGATGTTTAGTGATTTCCACGAGAAACTTTCGCTAGTTGCTTTGAGATATGATAGATAAATGGTATAATTAGAAACTGCATGTTAAAGTAATGTAACATTCCTTGTTTGAATAATTGTAAAATTTGAATAGGAGGGTGTTGTCGGACTCTCCTAGGTACGGAAAACAGACATTATCTTCGTTGGTGCCTTGCTGGGTTGGGAGCTCCATATTTTTATATTCTTCTGCTAGAGCCCTTTTATCTTCTTTTGTAGGTATGGTAAGGCTAAGGGTCCATTCAGTTTCCTATGGATCAAGTCCAGCGCTTGCAGTACCGGCTAAGTTCCTTGTGTTTGGGGCATTTTCCAAATGCTGGACTTTCATAAAACCGATATTTTTGTTGTAGTCACACGACAAAACTCTGCGAGATCCTGTGCCGTGCAACCCAATATTGTTTCATAACTCAAGTTATACCTTGCACAAGTTTAAAGCCTACGAGTTCTAATAAAAGTAGCAGACAGAATAATTTAAATTTGGAATTATAGTTTATTGATATTTGAAAGGCTAGAAAAAGGCACATGTTGGACAATCAATGAATTTGCCTTATGCAATAATCCAAACTAGATATCAGCACTGTGACGAGGTTTTCTGTATTAAAGATCCTTTTTCTTGTTTTTTAAAAAAAGAAAAAACTACTTGAAGTAATGAAGTTTGTACATACCAGTTAAACGTGCTGAAATCTTGGTGGATAAATTTGTGTTTTAAAAAAACTCTAGGATGAATATGTCTTGGTCAACCAATAAACATAACGTTTGCTCAACTTCAAGAAGTTCCTTTGCTTAACCAGAAATATTGACTTATAAGAGCTATGCGCTGTACGAAAAATTTCTTTTGTGTTGAGATATACCTGGAAATTAGAATTTAGTAAAGCTTTTTTATTTCCCCTTAAAATACATCATTTGCTATACTGCTATACCAATTTCTTTGATATCTAGTTGATTGATTCTAATTCAAAATGGGTTTATCTACTAAATCTATTTAGTAAGAGATCTCATCTGATCCCATTTTTAGAAACGGTCTGAGTTTCATCTTATCAGTGAATTCACATTGTTGCTATTGCGGTCTCCTTGATTCAAAAGATCTTTTTGTCAATGTCTTACTTTTGTATATCTGCAAGAAACTATACACCACTCATTAGGGTTGGATGCTTGGCACCATACATTGATAGCTTAGATTTTAAGTCCAGAATAATAGAGTCCTATAATAGCTTTTAACCATTGCAGATATGCTAGTATATAATAAACAGTGTCATAAATAAATGAATTAGAGTTTGGTACGTAAGCATTTCAATATACAGTAATAATGACTGTAAATCAGCTTATTGTCCCATTATTTAAAGATTCCGTACTACATACAAGTAACAAGAGGAGATAAAATAAAAACCAAGATAGTCAGGCTTGAGACACTTATCTAAACGAGATTGACCAAGCGGATTAATTTACAATGATTATGACAATCAATATTATGCTTCAATTGGGCCCTATATATACGTCATCTAGTTTTGCATAAGAACAAGCGGATAAATGGGTATGTATACGTATGAAGTAAAAACAGGGCGTTGTATTGTCGCATCATTAAGGCCCAATGACTACAATAGCTACAAAGTGGGCTACCGTCCTCTAAACTTACAATAAAAAAGTGCTATTTATTTAAACTATTGAAACAGATCCAAGTACAATATCATATATGTGTAGTCTCAGGTCAGAAGTATTTATTTTTACATCACATAAAGTACATAATGCTGACCAACATAATTATATAATATCTGACAGATACTTTACTAACACTCATCACATGCTTTTTAAGGTTCCCAAGACAGTAGTTCCCCATCGTGAGCACTGGCGGCCCCAAGACCAACAGCAACAGTACCTGCTCTGCGATTTTACTTTCAAACTTCCCGCCTGCCCTGTCGTCCTTCTCTTCTTCACACTCTACAATTGATCACTGCCATAATGTCAAGCCAGCTTCTGTCCGACAGGTCAAAGGACACGCCGGAAAGCAGCTCGACCACATACGCCTCGTTTACTCCGGCTGCGAATAGCCTTCCCCAGCACACGTCGCCGTTGCTCTCCTCAACACCACCAGCTGTCACAAAGGCGCTTAGCCAGGCATATCCGTTCATTCTCACTGCCGACCATATCTTCAGCCTGCTTACTTGGACGAGCGATGACTCGTGGAAGTCATTTCTTCTGGTAATCGCATGGGCCACTATTGTGCTTTACTATGAGGCCCTTGTGATGTACTTTGGCCATTTGCTTGTTGTCGCTGCAATTGGCGGCTACGTCTATCTCGACAAAACGGTACAATCCGAACAAAAGACACAACCGACGCTGGATGCTATCATTCACACTTTGTCGAATGCCACATCCCGAATCAATCTGTTTCTTTCGCCTATCCAAAGTCTCTCTTTGAACACGCAAGATGTGACCCGCCTGTTATTCACTACTCTTTTTCTAACTCCAATCTACACTACCATCGCTTTTTTCATTGTTTCTCCCCGCGTAATTATCATGATAACAGGCGTCATTATTCTTACATATCACTCGGTGTATGCTAGAGTCACCCGTGCTGTGTTATGGCGTTCCCGGTCCGTCCGGCTACTAACTTTTTATTTGACTGGCTTAGATTTTTCCGGGTCCAAGTTCAATACCGACATCAACTCAAAGCTGTCAAAATCAGTGCTCGGTGTGCAATCAAACGATGGCAAGCCGGTTAGATTTACGTACGTGCTTTATGAGAACCAGCGCCGCTGGCTAGGAATTGGCTGGACGGCCAACTTGCTAGCCTATGAACGTGCACCTTGGACGGACGAGTTTCTCAATGAGTCAACGGCACCTGACCTTTTTAAGCTTCCGGATGATGATAACCTGGGAGTGGAGTGGAGATGGGTTGACAAGACCTGGAAGCTGGATCTAACGAATGACGGAGCTTTAGTAGTTTCTGGAAACAAGTCTAAATCCAAGACTGATCCGAGTCCAAATGAGGGCTGGATTTTCTACGACAATACATGGAAGAAACCGTCGACTGACGACGCGTTCTCCAAGTACACTCGGCGGCGGCGTTGGGTCCGGACGGCAGAACTGGCTAACATTGGCTACAAAGGCGAAGAGGGTGATGCTGAAAGCATTTCTGAGTCTGCCGCGGTTCCCGAAAAGCAAAATGTCGACCGGCAGGCGTCGGGAGGGAAGAAGAAGAGTCTGCGGTTTCAGGACGAGTAGAACTCCTGAGTTTTCCGGAGCTACGTATAAAATTAATGAATCTCACTACCAGTCGTTTATGCGCATCCCACCCCTTATGGCACAATGTCAACTATCTGAAACTGGCGTTCGTGGCAACGCCTGTAGTAGTTACCAATGTAAGAGACCCCCCGATTTACCTCCTAGTCATCGCCTATAAGGCCACCAGGCGTCTTTTCCATGTAAATATGCCGGACCAGTTGTGTATTCTAAAATGTTCAACTCAACGTTTTTGGTAGTCTAAGGAAAAAAATAGAAACTAGAAAATAGAAAAAAAAAAAAGTGAAAAAAAAAAGAACCCCCCGATTCAATTGAGTAACATAAAAACTTCTCACATCGCTCCCCCTTAAACCCTTTTTTACTCTTCTTCTTTCTTCTCTGCTACCTACATCCCCTTAACACAAGCACACAAACACAATGTCCGCTGAAAAAGAACCCCAAATTGATACAGAACTTGAGGCTGAAAATGCTGTCGGCTACAAAGTTGGCGAAAAAAAGACAATTAACGAATACACAAACCTGGACGCTGAGGATGAGGCCCTGAACAAATGGAAGCAGTCTTTAGGTCTTTCAAACGCTACCGGTACAATTGGCGACCCCAACGACCCTAGAAAGGTTGTCATTCTGGAAATGGCTATTCACGTCGACGGCATGCCACCCGTTGTTTATGATCTGGAGGCGCCTGGTGCTCTGGAACGCTTGCGAAAGGAACCTATCGTCATTAAGGAAAAGTCCAAGTACCACCTTGTTGTCAAGTTCCGTGTCCAGCATGAGATTGTCACGGGCCTCAAGTACCTTCAGTCTGTTAAGAGACATGGCATTAGACTGGACAAGACCCAGGAGGTTTGCGGATCTTACTCCCCTAACACTCAGGACAAGCCTTACTACGTAAAGGAGTTTGCCACTGAGGAGGCTCCTTCGGGCATGCTTGCCAGAGGCACCTACGAGGCGACATCCAAGTTTGTTGACGATGACAACGTCACTCATCTTGTTTTTGCTTGGTACACCGAGATCAAGAAATAGGCACCTTTATTATAAAGGCTTCTGATTTATTCCTGTATCTAATTTTACATAATTTTTTCCCCCTTCTGATTTCAATTCATTTTTCAGAACTTGACTTTTCTATTTGTGTATGTTTTCATCCCTTTTGGACTTAGTTCTTCTTGTTCCCACCTGTTGCCCCAATTTTCTTTCCTCTTCCTTCCCACCATCTGCACCCTCACTTTGTCGTGCTGCCCTTTGCCACCTCAAGCCCACAACGCCATCAGCCAGCGCACATTCGTAACAATGGTCTCTGAACACGACTACATCTCTCAGATTTTTCGGGTTTCCTTGACGCCACCTGAATCTGATTCCTCTAAGCTATACTACAATGAATCATTGGCTGAAGAAATCCTCAGCGAGCACTCAGAGCTCACAACAAGTTCAATCGAACAGATTATTTTCCACATGGTTGGGTTTCGATTTCCGTCTTTCGATAAGGCTTTCAAGTATTTAAACAACTCATGGTTGCGCGCCGAGACAATTCGCCGCAGCTTTAAGCCCAACTCTCAGCAGGCCATTGCTGACATCCAGAAAATTATTGCCAACTATTCACTTCTTGTATGCGTTGCCCCCGAAGTCTTTGAAAAAGAAACACCGTTCAACATTGCCGACTACATTTTGGCTAATGTCTCGACATTTTCTTGGGACTTTTTCACTCAAATCGTCAACCGTGCTTCTGAGGACGAACTCCTCCAAGAGTTTCTTGAGCAAATCACTAATCATCTGTCGAAAGTTATCATCAACTCTAAAAATAAGTCTTCTGACTATAGTCCTGCATTAGATGTTTACATTCATCTTGTTAATATTAAACCTGTTGCTCTGGTAATAACCAAGTTAAACTCTTTTGCTATCGGAAGTTTGCCAGTTCATCTTGTCGAAGTCAACACCTTGCTTGGTCCCTTATTCAATCTCTCCCCAATTAGCCATTCTTCGGTTTTATTGAACTTTCCCGATCCTGTGAATGCAACTCAGCGGGAGATTGATGCTGTGGGATCAAGCATTACAGTAGACTTGAAGATTATCCAGGAAAAGCTGTTTTATATTGTTGATAAGGTGATCAGAGCCTCTCCTGAGTCGAGAATGCAGGTTTTAACATACTTTGGCAACATTATCAATTTGAATCACAAGCGACTTGCATTTCATGTTGAGCCCAACACTACTTCTTCCGATGGCTTCTTATTAAACATTCTCGCTGTGCTGGTGAAGTTTTGCGAACCGTTCACTGATTTATTCGGATCCAAGATTGATAAAATTTCGTTCAACTACTTTAAAACATCGCCGTCTTTTGATATTTCTGAAGAGACCAAAGTTTTTGGTGATAGTACATCATCTTCAGCTTTCTATTCTGAGAAATTACCTGATGAACCTAATTTTGTTTCTCATTCTTTCTATTTGACCGTTGCATATCTTCACTACGGCTTGGGTGGTATCATTAGCTCGCAATCCAAATTAAAAAAAAGAATCGAGGACATCACTTCTAGAATCGACTACATCAAAGGTGTCATTGCTGCCGGAACTACACCGAGACTACCTCAGATTGATAGAACGTTGAATGATTTGACCATGACGTTGAAAGTATCAAAGGCAACACATCTGTCTAACGCTGCCGCGTTAAGGTCTCCCAATCTGGCGGCTCAGGCTCTTAATTTTACTATTTTCCTCTCCATTTTCTTGGTGCGCTGCGTGGACCCAACCCATACTTATCCCAGAGCCCCTTTGAAGCTTCCAATTGCGGAGGATACTCCAAAGTTCTTCCAGAACTTCCCCGAATATTTCACTGAAGTTGTTCCAACACTGTCGATTTACATTGCTAGACATTCTCCGGAAGTCTTTTTGCGGGAAAAAACAACACCGCTGCTCATATACTTCATTACGTTTTTGAGACAAACAACGTTTGTCAACAATCCCTATGTGAAGGCAAAGTTTGTTGAAATGCTTTTTTACGGTGTGTTGGAGCTTGGAAACAACCGCCCGGGTTTTTTCGCGCAGGATATTGACACCAATGAATTGGCGTTGAACAATCTTTTTCATTCTTTAATGCAGTTCTACATTGATGTCGAGCGAACTGGTGCAAGTTCCCAGTTTGAGGACAAGTTCAATTCTAGATACTACATTTCCCAAATTTTTCGTCGGATCTGGTCTAATAGAATCTATAGACAAAAGCTAGAACACGAAAGTGAGACTGATATTGATTTCTTTGTGCGATTTGTTGCGTTGCTTTTGAACGATTCGACCTACCTTCTCGATGAATCGCTTTCCAAGCTAATAGAGATTCATAGACTTCAAAGCGAGCTGCTTGAACAGCATCCTGAGGAAAGACAAGCCGAGTTACAAGGCCAACTCAGTTCAACAGAACGGATGGCTACCTCTTATGTGCAGTTAGCAGCTGAAACTGTCAATCTTTTGCGATTGTTCACATCAACCGTGCCCAGTGCCTTTGTCTGTCCTGAGCTCGTCGACAGACTGGCAGCAATGCTTGATTACAACCTAGATGCCCTTACGGGCCCCAAGTGCCGGGATCTAAAGGTTCCAAACCCAGAAAAGTATGGCTTCAAACCTAAAGACCTTCTTATTTCTATTGTTCGGGTATATTTGAATCTTAGCGAGCAAGAGGAATTCCCAGTGGCTGTTGCAAAAGATGGTAGATCTTTTAAGATTGAGATTTTTGACCGTGCTTGCAATATTTTAGGTAAGAGAAGCTTGATGTCTGCTCAGGACATTGACAAATTGGCCAAGTTTGCAGCAAAAGCTGAGTCCATCAGAGCTCGGGAAGAAGAAGAAGATGAGGAGATGGGCGACATTCCTGATGAATTTTTGGATCCCCTCATGTACACACTGATGAAAGAGCCGGTTATCTTGCCTTCTTCAAAAGTTACAATTGATCTGTCCACCATTAAGTCACATCTTTTGTCTGATGCCAAGGATCCATTCAACAGAGCCCCATTGAAGCTGGAGGATGTTATACCAAACGTGGAATTGAAGAAAAAGATTCAAGAGTTCAGAAACTCTAAGGTTAAGAAATAATGATCTAGGTAAGGTTTTTTTTTTTTCCGTGGTAATTGGGAAAAAAACCTAAAAAAAAGAATAATTTAAATAATTTAAAAATTTACGTAAAATTAGTGTTTTTATTCAAAAGGGTATAAATAAATAAATAATTAGTTTATTGTCCTAAATTAAATAAAATAGTTAAAAAAAAAAAAAATTTACAAAAAAAACATGAATTTGAAAACTACAAAATATTTCCAAAACTATCATAGAAAAAAAACTGAAATATTTATTCTAACTTCAAATTCTAAAAAAAATGAAAGAACTGCGTTAGCCCGGAGTCGAACCGGGGGCTCGACGATGGCAACGTCGAATTTTACCGCTAAACCACTAACGCATTTAATTAATTTGTAAAGCAACGGACTGAGGTTTAGCGAACTTCTAATAAATTTAACAAACGAAGTGGAGAGGAAGCTTACAAAGAGAGGAGGAATAAACTGAAGGTAGTAGTAGAATTGTTTAGTGCAAAAGACTTGTTTTCTATTTCCAAATTATAGAGGAAATTATAAAGTATTTATAGACAAAATTAAGATAAAGATAAAATAATAAAACGAGAAACCCGGTGTGGAAACTCGCAAACAGCAGTAAGCTAGCAAAGGGCGACCTTGAAAAGCTATTTGCTAGAGTTAAGCAAATGAACGGAATTGACGATGACAAATATTGGAGCAAGCGTC
>Ga0160505_100884_pt1 | contig 15253 bp, 5 predicted proteins | sample DIDeMG_FD_108225 | JGI IMG/M metagenome (GOLD analysis project Ga0160505, IMG submission 108225) | Enriched chicken feces microbial communities from UW Madison campus, WI, USA - DID2874_E49_Stillage MG | ecosystem: Host-associated > Birds > Digestive system > Large intestine > Fecal ... | reverse complement strand
CTTACCTTTACACCTCAAAAAATAATTTATACTTTTTTCATTGTTATTTTTCTCCAAATCTTCCCCCGACTTTTTTTTTTTTAATATTTTTTTTTTTTGCCTTTTTTTCCTGGAGGACAAGGATCCAGACCAGATCTGATTGAACCAAATTAAGAGATTAGGTTAGAATATGGACATTTAGTATGGTGATCAACTCAGCATCTTTGACCACGATTTTACCCGGTTAAAGATTTCAGTGGAGGTGTGCTTAAGCTGGCTGAACATGAATGAGACACCTTGGTGAGTTTTATCGTGGGACAATCAAACTGTTCATGTTATAGGACCTGATTGCCTACAGCGAAATCTGGACAAAATGCATCGAGCATTGTACAGTGTACATGATAAGCCAGATAAGAGAAGAGGAATTATTCAATTGTTTATTACACAAACGTGAAAATAGCAAATGCCATTCAAAATCCAGATGTATTCCAATATCTCGTGATTTACTCTACTCCCATTTTATAAATAAAGTCTTTTATTTGGGTCTATTCACACTTAAGCAGTTCCGTTTGGTCTCAAACCAGTGAAGAAAGCATAGCCATAACCAGTGGTCTCGAAAGTGATGGTAGTGCCCTTCTTGAAGTAAAACACGTCACCTGGCTTCACAGAAACCTTGTATCCGGTCTCGTCGGCAATGGTGTACTCACCCTCAACCTCCAAGATGATCTTCATCTCGTCATAGTCGTAGGTGTAAACCAAAGGCTCACCCTTCTCTTGCTTGTAGAAACCACAGGAGATTTGTTCAGCCACTGGAGCATCGGAGGTGAAAATGTCTCCCAAGAAAGAGTTGTTACCTGGAGAAGGAATTTGAGGTGGCTTGACCTCCTTTCCCTCAGCAGATGGCTTGTACAACATAGGCATTTTGAATAAGTGTGATTTCGATTGGTAGTGGTCAGAGAAGAAACTCGAGACGATGATAGAGAAAAAGAATTCTCCAAGTGGAGAAATTGGTCAGCATTTATACCGTTTTTTCACTAGTTGCAACACCTTCCACTGCCATTATCTATTAGTTGTCGGGACTTGTTTGCCCTAAATGGTTATGGAGTGCGGGATATCTTATCTGCATTAGGAAGTGGTAGCCCATAACCATACTCACCAATCATCTCAGACTTGTTCCGCGTTTGTTATCGCGGAAACGAACAGAACGAGAAAGAAATATTATTTCACGGGCGATTGTTGTGGCCAAGAATATTGTTCCTGAATTAGAGAATTGGGGATTAGAAAAAATTAAATTGTATAATGCAAAAAGTAAGCCCTACGCGGGGGTCGAACCCGCAACCTTGTGATTAAAAGTCACACGCTCTAGCCATTGAGCTAGCAAGGCATCTTGAATGAGTGTGAAGGACTCTAGATTGATTATAAGAAGCATCACATATGTATAATTTCGGAATTTTATGATTATTATCAATTAATGTTACTCACAGTGAGATTAGACATATATTAGGTAAGTGCAAAAGCCAAAAAACTCGATTCTGTAGAGGATAATGAGCCTCCAAATTGAGTGGATCAAGTTTAGAGAATATCTTGTAAAACTAGGTTAGTCGGCATTGAACCCATACTCTTGCAGGGTAAGGATTTTCAATCTCATTGTGAATATCAAATCTACATCACTTGATTTTCTCTCGTAAACATCACAAGAAAAATGGGTAGTTTATTGCCAGTGCTATACATAAGAGAAAGTTCGACTGCGTATGTAAGCGCTCTTGTTCCAAATGCCCACGCTGAATAACCTTAGTTGCTTTCTTTTTGCTTGTTTCCGCTCATGGTATGGTCCGTGCTGTCATAAACAACAATATTAAATCATTCAAAGGTATAAAGAGCGTTCAATTTTTTTTGGAGCTTGTAAAGCCTGTTTTAACATAAACCGTTGTATCGCCAAGTCAATGGCCTCAAGGCTAAAGAGGAAAAAATTGGAAATTACATGTGGCATAGAATTTTAGAAATTTCAAAATAAACGTTACTTAACTCGTGAACTCTCTCTCGTTGGTCAAGCAGTCAAGTGCAGTGTAAAAATCGTCAAGCACTTTCCCTGGAATCTCTCTTAGCTTCTCAAACCTCTTGAAGTTCCTGTTTACATCATGCTCCTGGTCCATCATTTGACCCTTGGACTTTCCGTTGAGCACTGGACCGAACACCATCAGCGCTTTCCTTTCAGTGTAAGGCTCCCATGGCTCTTCTCCGTTGACAAAATTGATCAAGCGGCTCATGTAATCGCTAACCAAGTTCTCCTGAGATTCATTCATATCGCTTCTACTTCCAAATAGATACAACAAGTCAATTCCATGGCATGACATACCCTTCCATTTGAGGTCAAGCGTTGATGGCTCATCAAAGTGATACCAATAAACACTAGTATTGGATTTGGCACTTGCGTTAAGCATTTGATAACTAGGAAAAATAAATGTCAAATCTCCCAGAAGTTTGCTCACATTCCAGTTAATGTCTTCTAAAGAACTTTCAGGTGTGATTTCATACAATGAAAGGAAGATCTCGCTGACAGACCTAGGCACAAATTTGTCAAAATGCTCGAGGAGCTTGTCATATGTAAGTCCAGTGTAGTGTGGGAAGAACAAGAGACCTTCATCTTTGGTATTACCAATGACAAGGCTCTCAAGCCACTCAGGAGGCTCCACGAAATTGGTAAAGTTGAGGTTGTAATCCAAGTACCAGCCATCAATACATGGATTTCCTGTTGTTGGCCTGCTTGTTTCTTCAATTGCACTTGTGGCCAAGGCCATGTCTACCTCGGGAATCTCTCTCAACTTTTCCAAAGCATGCTCGTCGTTGGCGATATTGTAATACTTGAGAAGCATTTGGAAGTGCTTTTCATGGTAGGACTTGGGATATGCTGGAATGGTACCACTGAGCCCAGACATTGCCATTGCACGCTTGAATTTTGGATTAATGTTGCTGAAAATGTGGTTACTCACCGAGCAAGCACCAGCACTCTCTCCACATAAGGTGATGTTCTCAGCATCTCCGCCAAATAAGTGAATGTTCTTGTTTAACCAATCCAAGGCCAAAGCCTGATCAGTTAGAGCGAAATTTCCATTCCCAAAGAATCCATCCTCCCTCAATTCTTTCTCAATTAGGTCACTTGCTAAGAATCCACTAATACCACACCGGTAGTTGAGAGTAACAACGACGATTGGTTTCTTTTCAGCAATAGACTTTTGCACTAGTCTCACACCATCGTAAATACTCAAATTGCTTGTACCATTAACCCAAGCGCCTCCATGGATGAAAACGAAAACTGGATTCTTTTTTTCAGCCACTGGGCCTGTCGCAATGTTCAACACCAAAGCATGACGCTCGTCGGTAACAAATGGTCTCTTGTAGTGATCAAACTGATACACTGGGGTGATAATATCACCTGTTTCCAATCCACCAAAGTGGGGAACAGGTGTACAGGGACCTAATACGGTTCCGTCGTGAAAGTTGTCTTTCCAGCTGGTCAGTAACGTTGCTCGGGTCCATCTCTTTGCAAGTTCACCGTATGGGATACCCATGAACTGGCAAACACCACCATCGAAGGTATTTCCCTTTAATTTTCCAAAACCAGGAATCTCACGCTCAACTTGTCCACGTAATGGAGCCATTGTATTGATCAAATTAAATCTGTTTGTACTTTCACAACCATGGGGATCTAGCCTAATTTATACCTCGCAGCAGTTATTTGTGGGGTTACTTCGGTTGACAGGTTAATGCATGGTGCCGTGCATTAATGTGTGATAGATAAGCGTCCGGTAAGATCGGCACCAAAAGTTGAAAGTTACACTAAGTGAATACAGAAACAGACACTCATAGAACATTGGGTTATCTTATAGTTGGAATTTGCAATGTAATGTAGTTAAGACCTAGGGTCTTGAACTTTTCAACAGTTTTCGATTTCGTTTTGGTGACAGTGTGTTTATTCTTGTTCTATCGATATTGGATCCCAACCAGAAGGTTCATTATGACCTGACAACTCGGCAGAGATTGGATGATGCCGAGTTGACTTGATTATGTGCCCGGAGACTTTAGACTTTGAATATTGAATCTCAAAGAACAAATGACTTGGGGAAGTTCACTTAGAATGAAGCCGACAACCGGGAAAATACTCATTTTTATTTTATTTTATTTGGGCTAAAAGTCGATTTCTCGACTTGTTGGATTAACTCTGCTTTTTAGCGTTTCACGATACTCTCATACCTCAGTTCGTTATTCTTTCAGGGTTCTCAACACTATCTCCATTACCTATGTCCGTTACCTATCTCCGTTATAAGCGAGTTCCATACCAAAAGGCAGGATGTGGTATGACTTTCAATAAATTAAATTCCTCATTGTATTTTTGCAATAATGAGGGAATGGATCTGGGTAGTATACGTCACTTGAATAAATGCTGATTTAGAAAGATAGACGGGAAACTCTCATAATGCAATAATGTTAGAGATGTTAGGTAAAGGATTAGAGACGAAGCGTTGTCCGACAGAAAGTCCGACACCTACTACCTTTAATTTTGCGACAAGTTTGCGACAAGAGGTCTTCTCTTTACAACAATGCAATCACGTACTCCATTTTCGGAAGAAAATATTATTTCAACTGATTTTGGTTCCGAATATCCCGAACCCCTTCAGTTCATTTACAATTATTGTAGTTCCACTTGTAATCACCAATTGTCTCATGTTATTGATAAAGTGCTTGTCGTTGGAACATTCGATGACCTAACCGTCATTCACGACTTCTCAACATGTCTAATATTGATTTGCTGGAAATATATGGTCAAATAGATGTTGGAACCTTTCTCAATTCGGGAATTCCTACTCCATCATTATAGAGATGTGACAGAAGAAGCCACTCGATCTCGAAGCTCACATCTTCGACCTTCAAGTACTCCACTACTTTCTGTAGTATGAGTGAATTACATCTCATTGGCATGTGTGCTTTTACCTTAAGGTATAAAGGTATATTGATTATCGGGCAATCACAGGCCAAGCTGTACTAAAAATAAAGATTGGGTGTTGGATGCTTGTAATGGTTAATAAGCTTCGATACTATCGTTTACAGGTTTGTCTTTCATACTCACAGAGCTCATAGACAATCACTTAATGTTGAATGAAATATTCTTATTTCAGTTTGCTCTCAATACATAAGTGTAGAGTGTCTTTCTTCGCCAGCAATTCAGACCTGGAACCCCAAACTTGAATATTTAGCTCTCACTCACCAATGTGAGACAGATATCTAAAGACTGGTCAATATTAGCCCCATTCATTATAATAATGTCTCTCAAAATCGCTTTGTCAAGAGTTGGAAAAACTTCTATCAATTGACCAAACACCAGGTCAATTTCTTCTTCGCTTGGTTGAGTATCTCCTCCGGATGTTGATGACTGAGGCGGAGGTGGAGGAGGCGAACGCTCTTGAGGAGACGGAGATATGAAGTTTGAGATAGATTTGGTGAACATTTCTGCACTTGCAAAGATAACCTCTGACGAAGACATCGGCCTCGTTGTTTCCTGTTGCTTAAGTGTTCCTCGGATGGGAATGGGATTGACAACGGGTGGTCGCTGTCTCAATTCTGCCTCCCAGGCTTCCATATTGGCATTCCATTCGTCATCTCCAATTGTCAAGTCTTCCTTTTTGATATTGCGAACGAAGCTAATGGCACCCTGAATAGAAGAAAGATAATAGCTCGTTTCACCATGATTAAGCCACTCCTCTCCACGGTACCGCTCAATGTAATGCAAATTACTCATCAAGTTTGGCGTTTTGGCCTTTATGATCAAAAGTATTAGCAATGGCATAAAAGCATCAGCATTGGTCTCCTGATTGCTGACTTTCAACATGTTGAAGATGATTTTGCATGAGTTCAATATACAAATGATCTTATCTCTTGGAGCACGGTAGGTATTCATCTTGTTGATCTGCTCAGTTGCATAATCCAAGTAATTCATACTTTCTTTAGATGTTTCATGCTTGCGTCTCGCTATATCGTCAAGGTCGACATCCAAGTGAACTCCCAGGATCCAGCTGAACTTTTCGACACTCAATATAAACTCCTGGTCTTCTTTGAGATCTTCAAAGACTACTGTCGACGAATTGGAGCCAAATTTCTTGATAGCCTCAGGAGAGAAACAGTAATCGTACAATCTGTTCATGATCAATTTCTCCACACCCTCTCCAGAATTCTCCAAGTCCACATCATCCATTGAAGCAAAAGGCTCATAATCTTTAAACTTTTCATTGAGGAATTCCTTGAACTGACGGTTTGCCAAAATCATTTGTTCTCCAGTCATGGAGTTGGCACGTTTGGAGAAGGAAACCAAAAACGACCGTGTATATCTCACAATTGGATCTGCACTTTTCTTTTTCAAGTGGTTGAGGAATATCTGGAAATCGAAAGGTTTATGTGATTGCTGGTATCTTTCACGAGGATTCACGGTTTCACTAGCTCTAGCAATAGAGTCCTTTCTGTGCAGCTTTGGACGAACAGCCGGAGGTTGCGTGGGTTGCGGGGTCATCGATGCGACGCCCTGGAGCTCTTCAGCTGGGTGAATAGAATTCATGTTGAGAAGGTCTCCATCCTGATCGAAACCTTGAATGTCCCCTGTGTTCGTCTTATCAGTTGTAGCAGGAACATCATTGATCTGGATCACAGGTTCATCAGCAATAAAATAAGGTTGAGCTGACATGGAATCATCAGGAATGATATAAGGTTGCACGGTCATGGAGGATATGTCTGGCGAACGATTATCGTCGGCACTGGAGCCAGCTAATGGTTCCGCCGTCTTCGTGATTGAATTGTCAGTAGTTTCCGTCTGCTTGCCAGAGTATTGGACCTTCTCAGAAGGTGATTCATCAAGCAGAATGATATCACTGTTTTGTGGATGACCACCATCGTCATCGTCCTTCTTGTTGACCTCAAATTGCTTCATTTTCTCCTCCAACAGGTCTACATCATCATTGATGTCTGAAATGAGCGAGTCTCGATGTTCAACATCGTACTTGCCAAGAAGATCAAGGAGGTCATGTTTATCTTTCAGATCAGACAGACTCACCGCAGTGGGGGTGACACCACTCAAGCCAGTGGTTGTGCTAACTCCAGCAATTTTGGGAGACGAATCATTCGATTGTTTCGAGAGAATGTTGTGGATTAGTGGAATATTCTGATCGCCTCGGTTGCTAGGAGCCGCCGAGATCTCATTGGTTGAAGTGGACTTGAGTGGTGGCGATGATAACGGCGTTGACGTAGTATTCGTATTAGTTGTTGAAGTGGTTGGTGTGGCTTTTGATATATTAAACGCCAAATGGTTGTTGAAGGACATTGTGACCGGATTAGGATACTAAGGTGAGCAGAAGATTAATTCAGCGACGTTCCGACAGTGTGGATTCTATAAAAGCGTTGGATGTCCAAGTTGAAGCCGAGGTATGCTACAGTAACTACAACGGGAAGTGCATAGATATCATCAACCGTGATAAATGTATTGTTACATGAAGGAACTCCAAATAATTACTTGAGCGTGAGCTTAAGCTTCAACTTGGGCCGCGGTTTTTCCCGCTCTTCTTCTTTGATTGGAGGTGTGTTATCCTCTTCTGGAGTTTTGGATTTGGGTGACAGTGTCTGCGAGTCTTTTCCGTGAATGTAGATTTTGGTCTTTTTCCGTTTGATTTGTCCTGTAGGTGGATCTGGCGAAAATGGACTTTTAGACCTTTTGGTTGTTTCCTTGAGCTCCACAGACTTTTCTGTAGTGGAAGACGGCTCGGGAGTACCATTCAACTTTTGCTTGCCATTCGTCTTTTGTCCTTCGCTTGGTTTTGCCGTGGAGGCTGTGATGTTTGTAGCATCACCCGAAGAACTGGATTGGCTGTTTGATTTCCCAGGACTATTGTTACTATTTGAGTCTTCATTTTCCTCCGCTAAAGCATTTGATCGTTCCTCAGATTTGACAATAGGTGTGATTGTATCCGCACTTGCTGTCTCCATCTTACCGGATACTTCAGCAGGTTCAACCTTAACAGGGTTCAGTTCCTCACCTTCAGGGAAGGGAGTTGCCGAAAGTGACACCCTTCCTCTTCTGGTTGAGATTCTGACGAATCTGGTAGGAGCAATGAGTGACTTGAATCTTCGCACGGTCCTTGGTGAAGTGAACACGAACTTGACTTCAGTGTTGTTAACCTTAACACGAGCCACTGCTGGAACTGGATTGATCGCCTGCTCAACCTGAGGTCTTGCTGGGGACCTTAATTCTGTGCGCAACGGAGAAAGTTTGTGCTTCTTGAAAGCTATCTTGATACTCATCTTGTTCGATTCATCTCTGGTCACCAGCAGTGACTTTACAACCTCAGCAGGCACTTCATCAACAACAATCGGATCACTTGGGGGAGGAGGTGGTGGTGCCTTAGTCTGTGGTTGTGGTTCATCAACACTTGCATTAGAGCGAGTTCTTGTATTCTTAGAAGAGACTGACACTTGATTTTTGGGGCCAGATTTGGCCTTGTTCAGTACCAACAGAATCTTAGTGCTCAACAGAATTTTGAATCTTCCTTCTCTCTTGATGACAACCTTTCCATCACCGAGATGCTTAGCAACAATCTTCTTACGTAATTCTTCGAATGGAACACAAGGCACGGAAAGCACGACCGGGAAAGAGTCGTCTTCTTGGTAGAGCAATTCGCATAACATGAATACCATTCGGCGATCAATAAGACCAATTAGCGAAGAGTGGAGAAGTTCCCAAAGAGTTCTTTGGAGACCCTTGCCTATCGACAAATCTCTTCTTAAAATGTCGATTGCACCCTTGATAGTAGCTCTGGCAACCGCATCGCGTCTAGTGCTCATTTCGGCATTTTGAGACTCTTCAATAACAACCAAATTAGTATGGTTCGAAACATTTTGTCCTGCTTCGAAAAGATTTTCAAGAGATTGGAACTCAGGGTCATCAAACATGATTGGTGTGCCATAAACGGCAGCTTCGCTCACTGCTTCGAGCAATGCTTTAATCAAGCCTGTGCGGAAGTAAGGGCTCGACTCTTCTAACAAGCAAACATCCAAAAAATATTTCATTATGTGGGCATTTTTTAGGCCACCAAGTAAAAAGATTCCTTTGAAGGCCAATACTCGAATATCGTATGGATGTTTCCTCGAAGTGAGAAGGATCAATTTCTCGAATGAAAAATCAACAAGACCGTAGCAAGCTAATTTAATTTTCTGTTTAATGCATGCAAATGACACCTTTGACTGGTAGGAAGGAACCCAGCTATCCAACTTCTGGACCCGATTGATTTCATGAACTACCTTCTCCACAAAACTTTTATCCTCTGAAATAATAGATGCCGCATTTTCTCTTTCCATATGATAATCGAAGGAGCGCAGCTCTGTTGTTGTTGGGATAACAGCTTCGGTCAATGCCTCAACGATATCGCAAACGTAAAAACAATCCTGGAAATCATTGTTCGCATTGTCATTGTACTTTAGTAGATTGAAAAGCAATATCTTAATCTTCATTGGTGTTATGCCATCTTCATTTCGAATTGTGCCCATAAACTTAGGAATGGCCTTTTGCAAAAATAACCTTCCAAAATCCTCGAAAGAGTTACTTTTAGGCACTAAACTGTCGTCAAAACAAAATAGTTTCTTAAATGCCATAACCAAATAGTTGAGTCCAGCAAACCCATTAGAAGGTCTAGAAAATTCCGCAAGTGCTTTTGCTGCAGCTATTCTCACACCATAAAAATATCTCTGGTCCATCAAAGTTCTAGTGAGAGCAGTGCAGTAAATAGCATTAGGCTTCTCTTGATTGCCAAAATATTCAATGGCAGCAATTTGAGCCTCAATATCCCTATCCTGTTGCAATTGTGATCCAAACATGTAGTCTGGCTGCTTGACATTGAATTTCGCAATCCATTCAAAATCCGTATCCACTCGAATCCATTCAAATGGGTCCAAGAACTCTTCATCGCGTTTGGGCCATTCTTCAAAATTCCAATTCTTCAAATCTTTCTCACTATTAAGTATATCCCCAAGCTTGGCAAAAACAGGATTAGCATCGCTATTTTCCTCGCGATTTTTCTTGAGCCTCTTGAACTTAGTGTTATATTGCACATCAAACTTGACCACACTATCCTTGATATCCACAATATGCTCATATGGAGTACCATCCGCCTCATGGACTCTGATCGTCATCGGACCCAAGAAAGTAGGCTGAACAGAGTATACAGGTCTGTCGTTTAAGAATGTCAAGGATTCATCAATAAAAGAACTCAGCTTGGGTTGTGAATCCTTTGTATGCTGCGCTTGTGTTTGTCTGATGACAACCTCAATCATTGACCTTTTTTTGTTAAATCTCTGGGTGATATTGAAGTTAGGTGTACCGACTCCATAAACCCATTGCTTAAAGAAAGATTCAAGTCTATTTCTGTTCACCTTTTCACAAACATACTGAAAATGTTGAGTGGACAACGTTCCATTCTGTAAATCTCCCGACATGGCCTGTAGAAAGATTTTAGGTAAAACTCTAGAAAGGCCAAATGACTTATCAGTTTTGGTCATTCGACGATCAAGAATAAACAATATCAAAGGTGCCTTCAAACGTAAGAAAGCAAAGTCAGCCTCAGACACCGGAAACGTCAAAGAATGTAATCCAATTGGACGTTGTCCAACATCCTCATTGACAATTTTGTCCATTTTTTGTCTAATCTGGTACCTTAATTGGTTTTGACCCATCAAAATCCTTAGAAATTGTAAGCTCATGAATTTTGCAATTCCAACTGTACACCAAATATCATTAAAAACCTGGGGAACAATATTGATACTCGACCACTGGCCAGCAATACATTCGAGAATGTCTTCGGTCGTCTCAAACATAAGTTCGATAACATCAGGTGGATATAATAATGCGTCGCTTAGGATAGACAAGCCAGCAAAATTGTTATATGGATAGCTCGGTCCAGAAACAAATGTGATACTGTAAGATGTGAACGGATAAGAGCCGAACTCCTTCAGGAAGAAGTCTATCGCCTTATGAGCAAAAATGCAGGTGTTTTTGGCCAATTCTTCTTGACCAGGTAGGTAGTATAACATCACGGAGGCAGTGGATTCGTCTTTCTCGATTTCCTCAAAATCTTCGAAGCCTTCTTCTTGCACCTGTGGAGCACCAGAACCATCGTTGAAATCCGACAATTCAGAGGACTGAAAGCATCCAACTGCCCATCCAACATGATGTGCACATACTGGATTGAATACAGACCATGAAACAAGTTTCTTTGATAAGTCTGTAGGGTGCGGCGTTTCTTTGGTATTGTTGAAGTCGCCAGTGCAGACGAACAAGTCGAAGTTCTCAGAGTCATCTTCATCTTCATCCTCCTCATTCTCCTCCCCCTTAGGTTCGGTAGATTCGTTTTCGCCCCCGCCGTTTTCCTTCGGACCACTCTCGATAGGTTCTGAATCGATATCCATAGCGTCTTCTTTTTCTTCAGTGGCCAATTTGTTAGACAGCAGAAGATCCTTAATATGCTTCATGGATCTTGGTATGCTCATTTCAATGGACCATGTATTTCGTTCCCACAAGTTATCAATGCAGGGAACCCATGATGAAGTCGAGACATTATACTCTGAGTTAACAGTGTACACATGCCAGAGTCTCTTATTGGCATTTGGATCGCACATGAAATTTACACCATCTCTAGGATTAACTACCTCATACTCAATTCCAATCTGGACTGGAGAATAACTATCGCTGTGCGTATTTCTGGCACGAAGCTGGGAAGGAGTGATCCCTGCGGTAGGAATCAGTGATGTGGGAGTATGGTAAGAGTTCAAATCCATCGACTCAAGTTTCAAATCTTCGGGGAGAATGATTCCCAATTCTTCAGTATTGGTGTTTTCGAATTTGTCTGGAGCATATAGGTCTGAGATCACGTCCCCGAAAAGATAATTAAGTTTTTGACGTAACAAGTGATGATGATGTATGGAAAATGTGGGAGAATATACATCCCAAAGATTAATCGATTTGGAAGCAACGCAGTCTTCAAACACCTTGGGATTATTCACATATAATATGTCTCGATGAATATAGTTTGTACATTTAGACCCGTTGACATAAACATTTTTGATCTTCATCTCGCGCGCATCAAGCCGAACCACTCGAAGACTGCTTGACAGAGGTATTATGGTGATCTCAGTGAAACCATCAATCAGCTTTCTAGCTAGATCCACATCCAAGTTTACTCTTTGGTGGGCCACCTTGAACGCCTGGGTCTGCAAATTGGCCGCTTTGATGCGGTTGCTCCGCGCTTTAGGGGTACCTGTCTGTCCCGTGTGTTTTGGTGTCGGAACTGCCAGTAGACGTCCACCATGTAGATTGTTCAGCATGATTAATGTGGATAGAAGGTTAGTATGTTGAATGTCACTTTTTCATGAGTTTACAACCTGCATATACCAGACATTCTATAGGACTTCCCATAGCAATTGGCTGTTCAAGGAACACAATACCATGAGAATTCTGGTTTGGAAGAAGGTTTCAAAGAATTAGATGATTGAAGAAGCTACAGTTAATGGTTTCCTCCAACTTATGTCATTACTTTTTGAGAATACACTCGACTTCCAAGTTTTCGCGCACTAGACCAAAGGTGGGTAGTGCTAAAATGTCCCCACACAACTCATTAGTGATTACTGGTACAGTGGCGTTGCCCTGTGGAAGATTCCGTAGGTTAGGAAATGCCTTTTGAAGACTTTTGCGCATTTTCAGCGTGTATGGGTGAATCCTGACCTTTGTTCCTTGAGTATCTCGAATTCGCATCCACCAGGTCTTGTCGTAGAGGATCCAAGGTGAGAATGTGGTTGTAGCAACGAGAGAATGGCACAAATCTGGAATTGTATCTCTGATTGGCGGCTGCTTAGATATCGCGAAATTCAAAGTTCCATTTCTCTTCTCAATAGTGAACAAAACATTGAGATATGTCATTGAGGTTTTGTCCAGTTCCTCGACAATGAACTTATTTAAACGTGGAATCATTGCTCGCTCAATTTTGGCATACGACCAGTGAAAATGCTGTGCTGACGAAATTGAGTATATCAGGTTGTATAACCATCTGCTTGCCACCAGCGAATGGACATTACTCCAAAAATCAATTGGCACACTGAATTTGATGAGTGCTCGGTCCTCGAGGAATTCAAAACCTCCATAATTAGTCACATAATTGTCCAAGGCTAGAACTTTTTCATGCAACTGATTTAGCACTGAATCAATCAGTTTGGTTGTTTGTAATAATGCAGACTTCGAAATTACAGCAAGTTTTGGCCTCGAATGCACATGTCCTGGAATATAGTGATTTAATAAGTAGCGAAACATATTCCGCTTCGTCAACCATCGATCCATATTGGTATGATCCTCAAACCATTCTACACCTCCCTCCCTGCATGTTTCTTGCAATTGAAACTTCTCGAATGGTAGAAGTGGCCGGTATACGTTGAGATGGTGGAGTGGACTGGTAGGAGGAAGTGGAAATTGAGATTTGTCCTTTAAGCCGTCGAGTCCAAAAATGGTGGAATTCATTTGAAGTCTTTGCAAGTAAGTCTCCAACTTGTCGTCTAAAGTGTGTCCAACCAAAAGAGCATCGATGTCCAATGCTTGACTTTTCTGTTGGAAGGTCTTGTAGCGCATATATCTAGCCACTTCCTCGAAATTGGATATATCTTCGACATTCTTATCGTAGTGAAGACGACAAATCAGATGATCGACACCCCATTTGGCCACCAATCTGCCTACTTTCGCTGCCTCCTCCTCCGATCCAGGTCTGTAACCATGGTCAATAGTTACTGCGTGAATGGCTAATGATGGATGGAACAGGGACTTATATTGCGAAAGCAAGTATGTCAAACACATAGAGTCAACGCCTCCAGAGAGTGCAACCATGATTTTCAGCGGAACATTGCCGTTGAAGCATCGTAGGAGCAGACGTTTGAAAGAAAGAGTATCCACCATAAGGCTGACATGCACTCTCACTGATAAAGCTACTTTTCGCGGATAGATGCGTTTACAGTCATCAATGATAAAGACGATTGAATAAACATAACATCAGAGGTGATGGGCAGAAAAGGAATGAAAAAGAAAGAAAAGAAAGAAATATTAATGATAATACAATGGAAATATGGAAGTGGCGCTATGACTCAACATTCCACATTACCTAATTCCTTTTGTATGATGACTGATTACATACTACTGGAGTCCGCACCCGTACACCAGCCGTAGAAAAAAAATTTATGAGTAATAGTGAATTTTCACTCTCCACGCTACCAACTCGACAACAATGGCCGAAGAGAACAAGACTTTCAGCTTCTCAAAAGAAGAAGAGAAGGTCATCGAGCAATGGGATCAGGATGATACATTCCAGAGATCCCTTGAGTTGACCAAAGACTTCCCAAGATTCGCTTTTTTCGATGGTCCTCCATTTGCAACGGGAACCCCCCACTACGGCCATATGTTGGCCTCCACCGTCAAGGATATTATCCCACGTTACGCAACCATGAATGGTTACCACGTGGAGAGAAGATTTGGCTGGGACACCCACGGCTTGCCTGTCGAGCATGAGATCGACAAGAAGTTGGGTATTACTGGAAAGGAAGACGTTATGAAGATGGGTATTGACAAGTACAACGCCGAATGTCGTTCCATTGTCATGAGATACGCTGACGAGTGGAGAAGAACCATTCGCAGATTGGGTCGTTGGATTGACATGGACAACGACTACAAGACCTTGTACCCAGAATTTATGGAGTCTGTGTGGTGGGCCTTCAAGGAACTCTACAAGAAGGACTCTGTGTACCGTGGATTAAGAGTCATGCCATACTCTACTGGCTGTACTACTCCTTTGTCCAACTTCGAGGCCCAGCAGAATTATAAGGATGTCAACGATCCTGCTGTTACCATTGGTTTCCCATTGGTGGACGACGAGAACACCTGGTTGGTTGCCTGGACCACCACTCCATGGACCTTGCCTTCTAACATTGCTCTTGCTGTCAACCCTAAACTTGAGTACACTAAGATCTACGACGAGGACAAGAAGAGACACTACATCTTGTTGGAGAGCTTGTTGAAGACCTTGTACAAGAAGCCTGCTGCTGCCAAGTACAAGGTTGTGGAGAAGATCATGGGTAAGGACTTGGTGGGTCTTAAGTACGTGCCAATGTTCGACTACTTCTATGAGCAGTTCAAGGACCATGCTTTCACCGTTATTGG
>Ga0160505_100883_pt1 | contig 15255 bp, 9 predicted proteins | sample DIDeMG_FD_108225 | JGI IMG/M metagenome (GOLD analysis project Ga0160505, IMG submission 108225) | Enriched chicken feces microbial communities from UW Madison campus, WI, USA - DID2874_E49_Stillage MG | ecosystem: Host-associated > Birds > Digestive system > Large intestine > Fecal ... | reverse complement strand
GTAAGCAGGTGATATAGATGAATATTTAAGAGGGAGAAAAAAGGGAAGGTTTTTTTTTTTTTTTTTTTTTTACAGCACGGCGCCGCCAACAATCTCGTTAAACATCTGGTAGGCGGGCACGCGGGCCTCCAGTTTCGAGCACAGCATGTAGACACCGGAGAGCTTGCGCTGGATGCCAAAGGACTCTTCAGGCGGCGCGTAGGCCGCGTTGGCGCCCCACGCATGGCCCACATCGGCCATAATGCGGCGGGTAACGTCGCCGTGGCCCTTGAAGTCGTAGCGACCCGCGGGGTCGCCAGCAGCGACGGCGCGGTCGTGCGCTTGCTTGGTGAAGGGCGCCACGAGCAGCGTCTGCATGTCCACGTGCGTGGCCAGCACTCCCGGCGCCTCGTCGCCCGTAACGTAGCCTAGTGTGCGGCTGTGGTCGAGCACCAGCGGCCGGTCGCCCGCGACGGCGGCGCGCAGCATGTTGACGTACTGCGAGCTAAACTCGTCGGTGTATCCGCGCGCAGCACCGAAGTCAAGCAGCTCAATGGTGCCATCAGCCCGGTTATACAGGAAATTGGCCCAGTTGGGGTCCGTTTGCATGTACTTGAACACGGCAATCTCCTTGAGCACAAGTTCGAGGATCTTGGTGCCGAGCCAGTCCCGCTCGTCCTGCGAGAGCGTGCGGGCGGGGTCCACGGGCGCGTCGGGGGAGCTCGGCGACGCTAACAGCTTGGTCAGCTCGATGCCGCGCATGCGCTGCATTGTGAGAACGCGTGCAGTGCTTACCTCATGGTGCACGCGCGGGACGACAAAGCTGGGGTCGTCGGCCAGCAGCTCGCGGAACCGCTCCATTGCTTGCGCTTCGCGTAGGTAGTCGCACTCCCACTTGAGCTCGGTCCGCGCCGTGGCGATGATCTTGCTAAGATGCTTCTTGGTCGCCGCTGCCGCGGCGCCCTTGGCGCCAGCAAAAAGGTTAAGCAGCATTTGCAGATTGTTGAGATCAGAGTCAATGCTATCAGCCACACCCGGGTATTGGACCTTGATCGCAACGGAGTCGTAGCCGCGCAGCAGCACGGCTCCGTGAACCTGGCCAATCGACGCAGCGGCAATGGGGTAATCCTCAAACGAGGCAAAAAGATCCTGTTTCCAAGTCTGCGGGTTACCGACACCGGGGGCACCAGACAGGTTGCGGCTCATGACACGCTCAAGCTGACCGGCCGGCATGTAGTTGGCGGCATTCTGCACGCGCGCAAGCACTGTCTGCAGCTCTGGCGGGATCGCCGCTGTGCCCGTGAGGTCCTGCTGGAACGAGAGCAGCTGGCCCAGCTTGAGCACCGCGCCGCGCATGCGCGCCAGCTTTTGCACCATGCGCTCGGTATTCTCGGGCGTTAAAAGCAGCGCTTCGCGTGTGGGCAGAGGCTCTCGCCGCGTCAGGCGCTTGAACCCCTCGGAGAGCGCGCCCAGGCCTAACCCTGTCGCAAGACTGCCGTACTGCAGAAACCGCCCAATCCGCGTTGACGGCACCGGGGACGTATCCATCTCTAACTATACGCATCAAAAAAAAAGTTTGTGATTAATATTAAGGAACATATGTGACAATTGCGTGAAAAAAAAATGCTATGTATTTACAATACCTCTTTCTTAGCGGCTGCGCCAATGAGCTCGGGTTGAGTCGAGTACTCACGCTTGCCAGCGACGTCCGCTGGCACAGTGGATGAGACGGTCGGACGGTGGCCGGCGTCAAAGATCGTTCCAGCAATTGTGGGTCCCTGGCCGGCTGGCCGTGGCGCCTTCTTGACAACAAAGCTATGGGGATGCGGCCGTGGGTTTGCGCGGTAGTTGTTGCCGAACACCAGCCGGAAAACGGGGCTTGACTCGTAGACCGCGCGCACCAGCGACGAGCTTTCGGCGTGCAGCTTAAGGTCGCGCTGGACCGTCTTGCACGTCTTGTCTAGCACTTGGCGCGTGGCGGAGAGCACCCGGTAGGCATCGTAGAGTCGGCTTCCAGTCATGGTGGGTTGTGGGTGGCGTGGATTGTGATTGAGTGTTTGTATGTGCTAGCGGAAACGTGGGCGTAGTGCACTTGCTAACGGGATCAGAGAAAGGAGAAGGGAAGGGTGCTGAATTGGAAATCGATAGGTTATAAAATGCCGTTGTCGAGGAAAAAAAAAAACCAAGCATGAATATTTCACCAGTCTTGGGACTTCCAATTGTAAAAGGACTTGAGGTTTAAAACTTGAAACATACTATTCCCAACTTGGATATTAACTTTTAGTCAGATCGTGTTGACTCAGATCTCTGGGAGAATTATGTAATTATTTTGCAAAAATTTCAAAAGAAAAACGATGAAAACGCCCAGCGACTTTTCCTTTAGTTCACCACTCCATTGACCACCCGGAACCAACACACACACATCTAGCATGTCTGAGGAACGCGCCACTAAGAAGATCAAGAAGTCCAAGTTTTCCTCCAAGGAGAGCAAGACCGAAGAAGAGGTTTCGTCTTCTTTTGAGGATGTTGCGCCTGTCCCCATCAATACGCCATCGGAGCAGTTCGCCGACTTTGAGCGTCACAACACCACCGCCGCACAGGCCGAGGTGATTGAGAACGGCAAGATCAATCCGTTCACTGGCGAGCCCTTTAGCCAGCGCTACTTTGACATTCTGAAGGTCCGCCGTGACCTGCCCGTCCACGCCCAGCGCGAGGAGTTTCTCAAAATCTACCACTCGACGCAGATCATGGTCTTTGTCGGTGAGACCGGTTCAGGTAAAACCACGCAGATTCCCCAGTTTGCATTGTACGACGAGATCCCTCAGGTTTATGGCAAGCAGGTTGCGTGTACACAGCCGCGACGTGTTGCCGCCATGTCCGTCGCTCAGCGTGTCGCCGACGAAATGGACGTCAAGCTCGGTGAGGAGGTTGGTTACACAATCCGTTTCGAAGACCGCACGGGCCCCAACACCGTGCTCAAGTACATGACCGATGGTATGCTTCTCCGTGAAGCCATGCACGACCCGCGTCTTGAAAAATACAGCTGTATCATTCTCGATGAGGCCCATGAGCGTACACTTGCCACCGACATCCTCATGGGTCTGCTGAAGACCATTGCTGAGAGACGCCGCGACCTCAAGATCATTGTCATGTCTGCTACACTTGATGCTGAAAAGTTCCAGAGCTACTTTAACGATGCGCCGCTGCTGGCTGTCCCCGGTAGAACCCATCCTGTCGAGATCTACTACACACCCGAATACCAGCAGGACTACCTCGAGTCTGCTATCCGTACTGTTTTGCAAATTCACGCTACCGAAGGTGAGGGTGATATCCTGCTATTTTTGACCGGTGAAGAAGAGATTGAGGATGCATGCAGAAAGATTTCGCTTGAAAGTGATGAGCTGATTCGTGAAGCCAACTGTGGCCCATTGGCTGTCTACCCGCTCTACGGTTCTCTGCCACCCTCGCAGCAGCAGAAGATTTTCAGCCCGGCCCCCGAGCCCATTCGCCCTGGTGGCCCCAAGGGCCGTAAGGTTGTCATTGCTACCAACATTGCTGAGACATCGCTGACCATTGACGGTATCGTCTACGTCGTTGACCCTGGCTTTTCGAAGCAGAAGGTCTACAACCCTCGCATTCGCGTCGAGTCGCTGCTCGTCGCCCCCATCTCCAAGGCATCGGCCCAGCAGCGTGCTGGTCGTGCCGGTCGTACACGCCCCGGTAAGTGCTTCCGTCTTTACACTGAGGAGGCATTCAAGAAGGAACTTAACGAGCAAAGTTACCCCGAGATTCTGAGAAGTAACCTTGCCAACACTGTGCTCGAGCTCAAGAAACTGGGAATTGATGATCTGGTGCACTTTGACTTCATGGATCCCCCTGCTCCCGAGACGATGATGCGGGCGCTGGAGGAGCTCAATTATCTTGGCTGTCTTGATGATGAAGGTAACCTGACAGGCATGGGCCGCATTGCCTCTGAATTCCCCACGGACCCAATGCTGGCAACTATGCTGATCAACTCGCCCAAATTTTACTGCTCAAACGAAATCCTGTCGCTGGCGGCCATGCTTTCGGTGCCGAACGTGTTTGTGCGTCCCAATAGCTCGCGCAACCTTGCTGATGAGATGAAGGCCCTCTTCTCGCACCCAGACGGTGATCATCTGACATTGTTGAACGTTTACCATGCGTACCAGAGCCCCGAGGCCCAGGCAAATCTTTCGCAATGGACCTACGACCATTTCCTCTCGCTGCGTTCGCTCAAATCCGCCGATAATGTGCGCCGCCAGCTTGAGCGCCTCATGGAGCGTAACGGCCTTGAGCTTGTCAGCACGCCTTTCGAAGATCCTTCTTTCTACGACAACATTCGTAAGGCCCTGATCTCCGGTTACTTTATGCAGGTGGCAAGCAAGCCCAACCGTAACTCCAAGTCCTACACCACCATCAAGGATAACCAGGACGTCTTCCTTCATCCCAGCACCTGCATGGCACCCGACAACCGCTGGGTGCTCTACAATGAGTTTGTTCTTACTACCAAGAACTACATCCGTACTGTCACAGCCGTTGAGCCTGAGTGGCTGCTGGAGCTGGCGCCCAAGTACTACGATTTGACAACCTTCAAGGATGGCGACGCCAAGCTCTCTTTGGAGCGCACTGTGCAGAAGCTCTACAAGAAAAAGAAGATTGAGGGCAAAGTCACTGGAAGATACAACTAGGCAATAAAAAAGAGATACAGAAAAAAAAACAACCAAAAAACTCAAAAACTTATATATATGAAAATATAATAATAATAGAACTAAACGCTTGATTAACTTTTGTCAATGTTAATATGGCTGTGATTCTTGGACACAAGATTTGCTTAGATATAATCAAAAAACTAGATTAGTGTGTATACAATTACCTGTAACAGATATTTCTAGAAGTGTGTTTTTTTTACTAAACAGGAAATGATACTTATGCAACACTTTATCAACACAATGATAATGCATGACTAAGCCATAACTATTAACACAATACACACATATGGATTGCCAACAAGTACATTTCAACGTTATGTAAAATGTAATTAATCCCTCTAAACATATCAGAAAACTTGGATTAAGTAAATATTGCTACTAGCAAACCTTCATCCAAAACTACTAAAACGAGTGGCAAATGTAGATTTCTAACAAATGTTCGGGTTGCTTCATCCAACACTGGACTATCTCCCAGTCGGGGAGCATTAATATTAATGTTCAATTAAGGCATTTATCAAGTATGTGCTCACTATAATGTTACCCCTTTCAAGACGTTTAATTGTAACAAAATTTTTTTACTTGTTTGATACTGCTCTGCAACCTCTTGCAGCTGATATTTTTACTGATATGTGATTCAAACCTTTGTTTTCGTGCTATTCGATACAGTCAACTAATGATCATTTCGCCCGATGTTGATCCAATAATGTTGACATCAAGCAGAAGAGTATTTTCTATTCAGTGTATTGCAGCTATTTCATGATATTCATTATGTGAAGAAAAGTTAAAGAACAACTTGAGAGGTACTAATGACAACAGTACGACTTCTTACGACATTCATTCATTGTTACGCCTCTGCCCTCGTTATACTTATCAACATAGTATAGCAATAATGGGGTGCCACGAAAAGCATACCCAAAATGTTATGTATGGTGTCAAGTTCATTCAATACGGGAACTCTATTCTGTTTCCAAATATTATTCACAAGCACCACACGGGACAGCTACAATGTGATGACGAGGATAATAACAAGTGACTATTTATAGTAATTAGTATCAACAAAAGTTCTCCAGAAGCGACGCAGCAACATTGTGAAATTGGTTAAAAAAAACTGGGTTCAGTCAGGGCCAAAAAAAAACCTGCTCTTTATAACAGAATAAGGATATCCAAACAAAATATATACAGTCACTTGGATATCCTTGGAATTGGGAAAGAGAAAGGAGAAAAAAAGAGGATAATTCTTATACAACCTGGCTGATTCATCTTAACTCTCTCTGTACTTTACTTTAAGGATAACCAACAGGAATAACCTCAACCTTTACTATTCATGCTCTTTTCTGTAAGTGAGGAATCCCAAATCCGTCTTGAATCATAGCCAAACAAACCCGTATTCTTAAGTAAAATAAACTTGGATTTCTAGTGTTTCATAGTCGGCATGTTGTGCAGTTTTTTTTTTTTTTTTTGTTTTTTGTTTTTTTTTTTTTTTTTTCTTTGTAGTATTTGTCTCAGTCAGCTTGAACTACATTACAAGTTTTCTAAAAAGTCTCAGTGTTTAAAAAAAATTTTAAAAAAAGAATATTATTGGTTATTATTATTAAAACATAAATAAATAAATCAGCGAATAAAAAAGATGGATGATGGAAGGCAACGTTGGTTTCCACAATTCAGACATGATTAAAACATGTGTAACATTGACTACTTGAAATGGGGCATGGTTAGTAAATGTTATATTCCGAGTGTAAAGAATGACAGGGATCTTCATAATTAGAACCTTGGTTTAATCCAAAATAAGATATGGTCAATTAATTTGAGGACTCGAAGAAGAAGAGGGGTATGTTGTACGCGTCTTCTAAATGAACCACTATTCAATCTTCCATAATAAAACATGCATGATAAAACAAATGAGAACTTAGTTTGAGTAGCCATGTGAATAAGAAACAACTAGATGAGGCTTATAATATTATAAGAGCCAATGGCAGCTGAGCTCGTCATTCCAGCTCCGTTACAGCGTATGAACAGGCTTGCTACAATAATCACATAAAGAACATTCACGCTTTGATGAATCGCTGGCACAGTTGTTCTCACCAAAAACAAAGGCCACGATCCTTTCTTTAGTTATCAGCAACGTTATCTTCCTTTTTTAGAGAAATACTTAGGATACCGGGAAGAAGAGGTTCTTCCTTTCGTACGGGGACGCTTGCGTGATGATTCCTCCTCTCTGTTCTCAGCAACATCAGATCAGTTTCGGCGCTGGAAAGTAGAATACTCTCGGTTGGTAACTTCATCTGGGAAAGTACTCATTATTCTGTTCCACACACCTTGGTAATCATTATCGATATACTCTGGCTAATTACAGATATCGCACTGAGAACTTTCGGGAAGTAAGTGCATAGCAAATTTGCACCAAATAAAGGCAGAATTCTCATTACGAGGGTCGAACATACGCCAAAGGTTCAAAGTGTTGAGGGTTTCGGCCGGGGTGGGTAACTTGTTAACCAGGAGATCCACTAGATTACCAGTAGTCACCATAGAACTATCAGGGACTCCCACGATGATATCCTCGACTATCTGAGCTAACTTATGAGGATCCTTGACATCATTCGCTGGTTCGATAATATGTCTAATGTTGTCAGGAAGATGGGTTTTCAAAATAGCAGTGGCATCAATGGTATTTATTTGTACATCCTTGAGTCGAGCAAAAAAGGCCATGCGAAACTTTGCCCATTTATGAATCTTTACCCTTTGAGAATCACGTTTCGAGATACGCAAAGCAGGCACCGAAGATAGCAAGATATTAGCATCTCTGAACTTTTGAGCATGAATTCTGAGTGTGTCATTTGGTGAAGGTGTCACTATAGAGGCCGAGGGAAGAGGCTGTGCCAACTCTTCCCAGGCTTCAGCCAATTTGATTGCTTCCTTATAGCGTCTCAGAATTTCCTCTTTGGAGGAACCGCCTCCAGTAAGATCTTGGTTAGTTTCCAAGATTGGTTGAGTTGGTTCAATCGGATTGGTAGTTGATTCTGTGTCAGGCAAATGCAAAGAAGGTTGTTCATTATCTCTAAGAGAGTCAACCGTAGGGTCCGAGAGAAATTCCCCTTTAATGGGGGTATCGCGCCCATTGGCCAACGTAGAGTTGCCGGTGTTGATTAGCTGGTTTATTCCACGTGATTTAGAAGGCATGAGAAATAAGTTGAGCAAAGGAATAAGCCAAGCCCCTAAAATCCCGTCTATCCCAATTCTTGTACTATCCAATTTCCTACTTTTGATATCATCTCGTTACATATAACCACCGCGTTTTTCTAAACCATCTTTATAGATATCGTTAATATGATACATTTATTGTATTCACCATGCCCAAATACACTGAGGAGGATATGCAGAAAGCGCTCCAAGACATTAGGGATGGCTTTTCGCAATATAAGGCTGCCTCTCGCAATGGCGTCCCACGTCAAACCCTAAGAGACCGAATTGCAGGTGTTTTGCCGCATTCTAAGGCTCATAAACACCAACAAAAGCTCACTGAAGTACAAGAGCAACATCTTCGAGACTGGATCTTAGTCCAAGATGGCATAGGGTCCCCTCCAACGCACATACAAGTTCGTGAATTCGCACAGCGAATTGCCAGGAAGAACGGCCATGAAGAGCCTATTGGAAGGCATTGGATTGAGAACTTCCTCACACGCCATACGGAAATTAAGACACTTAGAAGTCGGAAGATTGATACAGCACGTTTTAATGGGGCGACAACTAACAGAATTAAGGCCTTCTTTCAGCTTCTGCAACTACCAGAGATTAAAGCCATTCCCAAGGAGAACCGATACAATATGGATGAATGTGGCATGATAGAGGGTCAAGGTCATAATGGCCTAGTCCTTGGCAATGCAGAGAAGAATATTGTTCTTCAGAAGAACCCAGGATCTCGTATTTGGACGACAATTGTTGAATGTATATCAGCAGATGGCCGTGCCCTCACTCCTCTCGTTATCTTCAAAGGTGAAACAGACCAACAGCAATGGCTTCCTGAAGATCGTGACTTCCTCAGTTCTTGGGACTTCAAGTCATCCACAGAGGAATGGACTAACGATAAAATTGCTCTTACTTGGCTTAAGACGATCTTTATTCCTCAGACAATGTCTCAGAAGGAAGGGGAAAAGAGGCTGCTTATTATTGACGGTCACAGCAGTCACACAACGGATGACTTTATGTTTGAGTGTTTTTATAATGGAATATATGTTCTCTGGATTCCTCCACACTCCTCTCTTGTCACACAGCCTCTTGATGTGGCTGTCTTTGGGCCAGTTAAGAATGCATACAGAAGGGCATTATCCCAGCTTGATTCTGACGATGATTCATCATTACAAAGTAAGATATCCTTTCTCAAGTGTTACAACTATGCAAGAAAGGATGCAATCACACGAAAAAATATCATTGCCGGCTTCAAAACATCTGGACAGTGGCCAGTAAGCGTTAAGAATATCCTAAGGAACTCCATGATTACGGCAGACCCGGACGACCAAGAAAGAACAAACCTCCCGCCAAAGATAGTCTCTCAACCGTCTGAGATACCCTATGAGCCTCCCCAGTCATCAAAACAGCTACGTAATATACTTAACACCTTCTTTCGTGAAGAAAAGCTTAGTCGGCCGGTCCGTCACTTATTTAACATGCTTGGCCAAGAATTGGATCGTAGGAATTCCAAAGAAGCAGATCTTGAGCAGCAATTGGCGCTATTAGAGCATGATCTAGAAGAAGCCAAGTTAAAGAAGAGAAAACAAATCACCTTTGACCCTAATAGACGGTTCGCTAAGGCTTCTGATGTTGTGAAGGCTCGAAAAGACCTATTGAAGATTTTGGACCCGCCAGCTACGTCCAAAAAGGTCAAGACGAAAAATGACGAGCCTAAGGAGTATGTATGGCATTTAGAGACTATGGAAATGCGAAGATTAGGTCTCCATAGCCTTCAGTTGGATGATTATAATTGAGTGTTTGTGATGTGTTCTACTTAGTGTTTATGGAATTGAGTGGGTGAAAAAGGTGGGTGAACGGTTTGGGAGGTGTTGATGATGTATATGCTGAGATGGAGTGAGATAAAACTTGTTTGAACTAATTGTATATTCATCCGGATTTATTATATGAAATATAAAACAAAAAAACTAGGCAATCTTGAGGGTATGCGATTCGTCAAATTCCAACTCCATCTTGAGAATGCACGTCAGCAACCACTCACCCGAAAAGCAAAGGCCATTTGGAACATGCTTCCTAAACGCCCGCAGAAACGCCGTCTGCTCGGGGATTGTGACCATGATAACCTTCTCGGTGATATCGCCGCTGGTGCCAACCATCACGCGCGAGGGGATGCAATCCTCAGCAATGCGCGAGGTGGCCTTGGCCAAGTAGACAGAGGGGTTGCCGCCATGCACGCGGATCAGCCCATCAATGACTTCGAACCCGCCTTTGATCCCGGCTGTGAGGTGGAATGTGTAGCCCTGCAAAAGCCCGCCCTGCGCGTGGAAGACGCGTGCGCGTGCAAGAATCTCGGGCAGCCGCCGGCCCAGCGCACGCTCAGTCTCCTCGTCGTGGAGTGCAAAGCGTGGGTCGGCCGGATCCGCCAGGGTCCCGGACTCGGCAGAGACCGTTAGGAAGGACACATTAAGGTACGTGGGCGCGTGGGCCAAACTGGCCAAAAGCTTGGCCGTGCGGTAAATGCCCCGCGCCACAACGTGGGTGGCGGTAAGCGGGTCTTCGGTCATCTCCCAGTTGGGCGCCGCGCTGATGAGCGCTTGTACCTGCCGCAACCGTTTGAACTCGCTGACACCTGTGATCAGCAGCCTATACTGGGGCATCGCTGGTGGGCTTTGCGTGGCAGGCTTTTCGGCTGCAAGTGACGATATGACCGTAGCTGGACGCGGTCGTTTCTGAGTAGGCCCAAAAGAAGTCTCGGTAGTACTTTCATTGTTTGTCCGCTTGAAACGCAGCCGGGTGTCTGAGTGATTTGTTTCAGCGTCCAACTGTCGCAAGGTAGCTAGATTGAGCGCCTGCTGACCCACAGTCGGCAACAGACTGCCACCCTGTTGGTAAGTCAAATACCGTATTCTTGCTGGTGTGAAAAGATTGTACTCAGCATAGCAATACTCAAGATATATGTGGTTAACAGCGAGCAGATCCCACTCTATGGCTGCCTCGTACTTGGGGCCAGCAGCCTGGCACGCAACTAGGCAATCGGTTTCAGCGTTAAGTGCAGGCGCATACCTGGCACCAAGAGATTCAATCAAAAATTGGAGATACTGGCGGCTCTCTCCAACGTAATTTGTGATTGCAATAGAGTAGTTATCCTTGTATAGCGTTTGTACAGGGAGAGGATGATGGAAAATGTTTTGCAGCGGTGAGATGCACGACTCTGTGTGCAAAATGTAGTAGAGCCATAGCGGAGAAACTACGACGGCGTCGCCAGAACAAAGATACTCAGAGTAAAATGGGGCATCCCGATACTGGCAAATGTAGATATTGACAGTATTATATGGCGCCTTTAGCAGCGTAAATTTGTTGACCACTTTTCCACCGGATGATTCGATCAAGCGTCGAATAATTTGAGAGTTAGGCGCATCGTCATCGATCCGGAACTCAAATCCGTCGAGGAGTCCAGACACGGGGGCAAGTGACATTAAATTCTCCGCAAGATTCATGCCGTGGGTAAATCTAATCTGTTGTTTTGGTGGGGCCGACTTTTTAATCCTACCATCATACATACAATCTGTCTGGACGGTTGGATTGGGGAATCTGTAAATACCTTCGTCGAGTGGCCGTTTAAGCTGGGCACAAGTATCAATCCAGTGTGGGAGAACTCTGATGATATCAGATCGCTTTTTTGCCTTTTCATTGTTGTCAAGCACTGTCACAAAGTGCGTCGTCCGGTCGGTGATCTCTGCGTCCCAGTTGCCTCCCAGCGCTAACACCAGCGCGATTATGACTTCCTTGTCGCCCGTGCTGAGGTCATTACCACATGCAACATACACCCCGTCAAATATGCATTCTTTGGGGTTGAAAAGCCACGGGCTCGCTTCAGAGTTTTTCTTGGGCAATGGGATATTGTATTGAACCTCATTATAGTCCATCACCGTACGTAGACGTAATAGCGGAATGTCTCGGGCCTCAGCAATAAGTTGCTGCCGTATCGTAGCAAATGTTGGACACAGAAAATCGGCATCTTCCAGCTTGTCGGTCTGAATAGCGCCCCTACTGTCAAGTATCTTGACAAACTATATGAATGTGTTACTACTAAACTGATCTGGCAGATGTGATCCAACTATACCGTGAAAATTAGAGCAAAAAAAGACATACCTGCTCATATAGTGCTTGCTCCTCACGGGAAAGAGACAAGTTACGCTTAGAAGCAACGAAATATTTCAGTCCGTGAAATACATTGACGGTCATTTCCAGTTGAAGCGCTGCAGGTGGTTGGCAAGGACGGAACTTTTTCACTGGGAAGTAAAGATGGGAAGATGAAAAATAGCGTATACATGTACCAAGTATCAAAGCCTAAATTTTGGCTAAATTTCATTTTCAACCCGAGCTCAGTTTAATTTCTGTTTGCATTCACTAATGATTCAGAAGGAAGTTAAAAACCAAAAGCATCAACAAAAGCTGCCGTAATATGGTCATTTAGTTAAAAATAATGAGATGTAGACCAGATCATATTTATTTCCAAATATGTGGTAGCCAATTTTGAGTGTGGCAGAACCGCCGTTGAGAACATGCACTTCTAGATATCTCAATAAGTTTTTGCCATCGATTTATTTCCATGTTGAATCAGTTTCTACAACACAACAATTTCTGTAAGTGAAAATTGGGGTTATGGCTAAATGCAATAACGGTTTTATTTTAGGGAATTTGCAAAGTAAATGATAGTTTGAGTGAGGCTTTACTGTTAATTGCAGCAACTTTACTTATGCCCTTACCAGGACCGCCTCAGATTTCACCGGTATGCTTAAGCTCTTAAACTTACCCAATGATACAATGCTTTGGCTTCCAGAATTGCGTTAAAAATTGATTTCTATTGGAATAAGAATGGTACATTTAATCTAAGTCTGGAATGTACCGTGGATTTTTTTATTCAGTATATGCTACCGCTATAGCGCACATAAACTGACTAGATATTGATATTGCGAGTAGTCAAAAGTGAAAACATTTACGAAATAGAAAAAAAGCAGCCACGATTCTTTTCTAATGTAAAATATCTACAATATAATTATAAAAATAGATTTGCAGAGCAACCTTTAGTAAGTTTTGGGTTAAATTCTCTTGAAAATAATAGGATAGGTGCTACAAAATGACTTCACTTATTCATTATAATTCAAGTGAATTTTGACTGCTTGCCCTTCAGGACAGTTTTTTTGGCTTCCGATCAGGGTCAAATAAACAAAAAATACATTGAAACAAGTTTTTTATGGATTATAGCTCCTCAATGCTTTTAAATTTTGGAAAGAATTGTAACCAAAATTGTATGTATATTCGGGTTCTATTGGTATATTTCACGGATTGACAGATTTTTTCCAGTGTATTAAGGATCGAAAGGTTGTGGTAGTACAGTTTGTTATGCGACAGTCAAATAATGTTTGATATTTTACTCACTTGTAATTATAATAAAAATTCGAGACACTAACTCACAGATACTTTTATAAGTGCCAAAATAATAAGTGCCAAATATTTAGCTACAGCTGAACTGAAGCGAATATACTGATTTTGAGTACAAGCAAGTATTGACAAACAGTATCTCTTTTGGCTAAAAATACAAAAAGCATTTTATCTTGCAAATGTTGTTATGGGGTGACCGATACCAATTATGACGCGAAATACCTTCAGAAACCAAATTTGTCTATGCTTTTGGTTATAATATTTCATTTTTTTAAAGCGGTTCTAGAGCCGCGTTTGTACTTTGAGACGTATTGTAGTAGTGAATTTCTGGCTGCATTGGGGAACTTAGCTAGATACCGTCAGTGAGGATAAGACCAGAAGCAAAATCTTTAAATGGTACAATTTAAGGAAAAAGGACTTATAAACCAGATACCACATATTTACTAATACAAAGGCTCAAAAAAAGAAGACAATAAAAGACCCCTAAATTTATGCATTGAAACTTTTTAGATATTGACGTGATTGCTGGATTCAAAGGTGGAAGAAATTACTACCAAATCATGTGAAAAAAACTTATTTCTGGCTGCATCACAATTGTAAAAATTGATAATTTATCACTATGATTAAAATGATGTATGTACATGGCTGTAAATTCGTAACTGAAGTGAGAGAGATGCACAAAAAGAGTTTTAGAAAGCTACATAATCCAGATCACTGGGGCGTCTTTACGATGGGAATGCTCACGAAAGATATCTTGGTTACACTTTCCCAAGGTCCTAATGTTACAATTGCTGGTGGCAATGGGTAGCAATAAAAGCAGTTACTCAAGTTTCTTGATCAGAAGATAGGCCTTAGAGGAATAGTTAAGTTCTTAATTTTCTTATTTCAAATTTTTTACTGATGGTTTGCTTGATTGGAGTGGCTTGTTAAAGTTTCATTGAGTGTTAGTCTCTGATATCGTTATCGTAGGTTTCCCCTTAACACATGGTATTATTCATGGAGAATTCGGTACTATCAAACATCTAAACGTATGATACGCTCTGAAATTGCTACCTTGTCAGTATAATAGAGACAAATTCTTTGAAATCCATGTCTTTTGTGTGTATCATTTGGTTTATAACTATATGATATAATGACAATAATCTGATTATCTATCAAAGGTAGCTGACTTGCCAGCCGAACAAATCAATTTTGTTGAACTTTGATTGTAATTAGAACATTGGTGTCAGATTTCCTTATCTAGTGTTTTGATTTGACCATGATTTCTATTTAAAGTGAATTTGGCTAAAATGTTTGAAGATAAGAATATGTTTAGTGCTGAAGCAGATTCCAAATTTTTTTTTTTCATGTTTTAAATGTTTACCACCTACAAGAACAGCATGATAAAGCTCAATTGACGCACGGTTTTGGTCATTTCAAATCCGTATTCCATTCATCATATTAAGCTGAATAAACTAAACAGCAATTGAATTAATTTCAACTGCTTTTAGTAAATCAACTTGATCTCGTGAAGAGGCAAATTAGCGGCTTGGTTCGCGAACAAGCGAATGTGGCAATGTATAATAAGGCAATGAATAATAGGGCAATTGACAGCGTCTCTTATCCAAAATATCAACCTTCTTTTATTTCAAGACGTGTTTTAGAAATATGATCAGAAAACCAAAATATCCATTCATAATGGTAAATGACTTTGGCGTTTAGTATAATGGTTCTGCTTTTTGAGCTGATTCAATGTGGGTGGTGGCAGCTACAGGAGACTCATACGTCAAGGCCTTCCCCACGTACTACAAACTCATCAAAAAAAAAAAAAAAAAAAAAAAACACCCAAAACCCACCCCCCCCCCCACACCAAACAAATTACAATAATATATTTTTTTTTCTTTTTTCATCTTTTCTTTGTTGTTGACATCTTCGTTTC
>Ga0160505_100882_pt1 | contig 15255 bp, 25 predicted proteins | sample DIDeMG_FD_108225 | JGI IMG/M metagenome (GOLD analysis project Ga0160505, IMG submission 108225) | Enriched chicken feces microbial communities from UW Madison campus, WI, USA - DID2874_E49_Stillage MG | ecosystem: Host-associated > Birds > Digestive system > Large intestine > Fecal ... | reverse complement strand
GAACCGTCACGGGCGAGTATATTCTTGGTGGGACGCGATCAACCGAGGTTGTCACACCGATGACAGGTCGTGGTATGCAGCCAACCTGTCCTGGCCGGGATCAGTAGGGCGTAAAGTCAAGTTCACGATAGGACCATTGGTATATCTTTGGAGAATCAATCTACTGTAGCTTTTGGGCAAGAATGAGACGCCAGAATCGTTAGACGTTGTACATTGATATCTGACTGTATTGAGTGGCAGTCGCGTATTATCGAACTACTGAGGCTGGCGGGTAGTCTGCACCCTCTAGTGTTGGTCCGTTGATCACCTACCACGAAGCCAGTGAGCATGTTAAATCGCGGCGACCATCCAACTCGTGCAGTCTGGTGGTCTGGGGGGATCCCTGTGGTCCTATCTCTCACTCGGGTATTTTGATCCGCCCCGCCCGTCCAGACTCTCTCTCTCCATCTCGTCACGCCAATCTCATGCTGATGAGCGCAGACAATCGCTCTCAAAGCCACAAGCACCAAGTAGTGATTCATTGTCCATGTACTTTGCGGTTCATTGTCCATCTTCAATGTCCAACTAGATCCAGAATCCAGATTCAGTGTCCTGCGCAGTGTCCTTGTCTTCACTTGAGAGGCTCGATAAGCCACTGCTGGTACCTGTCATTGTCGCGGCACAAGCCGACCTCGATATTCCACGGGCCCTCGCCGTTGGTGTCGATGCCCAAGGAATAGTTCATACAAGTCGCTGGCGGTGTCAATGCTTCAAAACGGCGCAGCATGCAGTAGCGTAACGCAGCACTTACCGTGTCCGTTAAACGTCCATCCACTGACGAGCTTGAGGTCGGACGTGTACGTCCACTCCCTCTCTGGGTTGGGGTAGTTCTCCGACTGGGGCTGCAGCCAGTGGAGGCTCCATGTGCTGCCGAGTCCGACCGGGAACCGGTCTGCAAAGTGAGCACAGCACACGATTAGAACGACAGGAGACATACACTGGAAGAGCTCGGGGATCATGCCCTTGGGGTAAGGCGGGTCGACCCACTTGTCGAGCTGGCCCGGGTTACGAAGCGCCTTCTTGCCATTGAGCTCGATCCACTCCCACTCCTGTGACCAATGCCCGGTACAGTCGACGCTGGTGTTCAGTACAGGTACTGAATATCACTGGCTACCCACAGCTTTACGAGCGGCCACCCGAGGTGTGTCAGCGACTTGAAGTCGTCGTATGAAGTATAGTCGGCCGGCGACACACCGACACAGAGGCCTGGGCGTCCGACCGGGTGGATCCGGAACGTGTTGCCCGTCGGGCACACCGCAGCGGACACGGAGGCCGCAAGCGAGAGCAGGGAGGCGGTGGTAAGCAGCATGGTCGTAGTTGGCGAACACGGCGTGTATCCCCAGTGTCAAGGTCTGTTCTTATAGCCGTCACCGTCACTTGTAGTCAATCGGACTTGACTTGCAGTGGATCCCGCCAAATTTCCGCTGGAAGCCGACAAGTCACGCCACAAACGTCACATGTCCTGGGCGATTCCGATGGCAGATCGTTCGGTTGCACGTCACATGCTGCGAGCCGCCTGTTCCTATGTCCGAGCACCACCGGCCCGAGGACGAACCTCCACGGCCCGTCGCGTTTCGTCAGCGGCGCCAGCATATTTCTCGGGATCTCGGGGTGGGTCGTGTTCACACCGAGTCACGCTGAGGACGTCGTACATAGTCTGCGGTGACGTCCCGAACGCGAAACTTCAATAGATCGGAAACTCTAGATTTCCGAGTAGTTAGACACGGTCATAACAGCATACCGACTTTGTGGCGTTTTCTGAAGTTCGCTCGTGTCCGCATTGCGAGTACAACACTGGTCGTTAGATAGAGACAAAAGGAATCGTCTGGTGCGAGTTGTCGCTGTCGTCGCTCGAATACCGTTATCCAAATCTCCCTTAAGCCACACAACGAAATCCACGACAATGCCACAATGCCCAGGCAGGGCGTTTGTGTATTCTGTGTGTCCATGTACACACATCATTCCCACGCCTCACATTCCATGCTTTCCCACGCTCTCCCACAACCCCGAGAGCCCAGAAGCAACAAAAAGACCGCGCGATTGCTCGAGAACGAACGCGCGCACTCGCGTGCGCGCGCGCCACGCACCGTGAGTGACGACACCTTGCTGGTTCAGAGCGCAATGCCACCACTCACGGTGCGTGGCGAGTTGTTCTTAACCAGTGTGCTCCACGGCCTTGATTGTATAGGAAAAATCGGCCCTCTTGAGGCACACAGAACCACTGCTGACTTGTTCTAAGAATGATATTTCTCGACACCCAGTGGGTCTAGGTGCAAGCTGTTGAAGCGTCCAGCATTCAGTTGACTAAAGGGAGTCGATTGGCTGGGCAGAAGTATGCTGGAACCTCTGTTCCAACGCAAGATAAATCGAGTCGGAACCAGGACGGCGTGCCGAGTGCTCGCTCTAACAATTCATGTTTGCTGGTACAGCGCTGGTGATTCGATAGGACGTACGAAAGAAGCATCTGCACACAGCCAGCATACTGGTTTCCGCAGGACGCTCCTGAAGCGGTAGAGAAGCCACAGCGGCGCCTGCTGTGTCCATGTCCACATGCCGTTCCCACACTCCACATCGTACATCGTCATGCTCTCCCACGCTCTCCCAAGCCCGCTGAAGCCCATCCAGCTGCAAAAAGACTGCGCTAGGTCGTTGAGAATTCGAACGCGCGCATGCTGTCGCCTGCGCGCGGCCGGCACTATGGGACACGACACCTTGGGACTGTCAGGCCGCAGTGTGGTCGCCCATAGTGCCGGCGTGATTCTCTCCTTCCTTGTACGTTAACGATTCTGCCACGCAGTCTTGTCGAAACGGGAGAAATGAGTCCTTTTGAGGGAGACGGGAGGTGAGACTGAGATGACAGTGAACCTACGAAGCAACTACCAAGCAATACCAACACCATGTCACATCCACGGCATATCAAGATCAATGGGGCACCTACGCAACTATTTTCATGGTCAGCTTGATGCCCAGTGCATTCTGCGTCTAGATACGATGATGAGCACTAGACCATTGGCCCCGGTGCAGAAGGAGTGGCATGGTCGTGATCGCGGGCGGAAAAGTGCGCTCGGAGCGGACGGATCGCGTGAACTCTGAAAGCGTCATCGATCGAGATCCCGACGATCACAACGTGCCGATCAGACGCGTCCGACACGTCAGAAACGGGGTGGTGTCATGCGAGGGATCCATCCGACGCGCTGCTGCCCCGTCGCGTCAGGACGGTATGTCGAGTCGTCACCTGAGGGTCACTTTCCCTGTGGCCCGGGGCATGCGGTCCAGTGTGGAAAAGCAACGCCAGTGATATGTGGTTGGTACCTGTGTTGCCCGTCTTGTCCGCCTGCGCTTCGAGCCCCGTGCTCTGGCTACTCGGGGTCCAGGTCCAGTTTCTGTGGCGGGTGTAGGGACTAGGCTCCGACAGCGGCGAAGCACGCCGCGGCGACGAGCGCAGCGGACGGGCGAGTCTGCCGGCCAAGCAACTATCAAAGCAATCGCGCATTGACGCGGCGAACGGCACGGCACACATGGGCAGTTATGACGGCCACGACACGTACGATAGGCGTGTATTACACGCACGTGCCGCGTCGATCCCTGCGATCCGTGCGTGTCGATCCTTCGGGCCCTGAGAGAGCGAGTGGGAGAGGTTAGATGAAGGGGGAATGGATCCGACGTGAACGGAATTTCAAACTTAGGAGCGCATTCGAGTCTGACGGCTAGGGATAGGCATCGGCGCTGCTGGGAGCTAACCGCAATCGTTGTTCGCTAGGACCGTGTCGCGAGCATGTTACAATTCAGTCCGCCCCGCGAGACCTAGTTTCACCACCTTGAGAACGCCTCTCGAGTTCCAGAACGGAACGCTGGAGCTTAACCTCGTTTGCACTCGCCGGCATTCAGTCTACTAGGCTAGGTCTCGGTTGCAGAAACTGAGCCCGACGGCATGGGCGTAGACAACGCCCATACCACGGACACAATTGACTCTTGGGGTGCAACGTGAATGACAAATGAGACTAACAACTACCGCCACCGCACGGTCCGCGATCAGCGATGTGCTATGCAGTGTCGCCTTTATTCCGATACGGCCTGCCGACATGTCCAAAAGAGGCAGACAATATGGGCAATCGCAAAGGGCAGGGGCACACTGATGAGCAATGATCCAGCGACGATAACGAGAGGCACGAGTGGGAGCGAAGGAGGTGCGTCAAGCACGCGCCTAGTTGTGCCCCGTGTCACAAGGCCACGTAAGATTGTCAGGAGTGGCGGACAGAAGTGATGACAGTACTCGCTCCCAATTAGACCAGAGTCTGCAGAGCTGCAGGTCAACGCGGCCCCGCGTGGGCAGAGCTCGGACTCGAAGGTGTTCTGACGATCAATCAGAATCTTAGATCCCCCAGGGATACAAACGGCGAACACAGCACTGATCTCTAACTGTCCTTTCGGTGTATCTGTGCATGGTCGATTGCTTCTCGCTCCCCTGCGCCCTTCGTTCGGCCTTCGTAGGCGCCCTCGTAGACGCCCTCGGACGCCCTGTGCTGTTTGGCGCCCCGAGCTCTTATTCGGGGACACTACTTGCTCGCTTCCGACATACGACACGTCTTGGATGCTGTCACGCACCCCATGCCCTTCTTGACCACAGCACGGGCACACTCACCCCTCTGCACTGCTCCCCTTCACTGCGCTCGGAGCTCTGTTCTGTCTCCCCTCGATTATCAGTCCACTGGCCGTCCACTAGTGTGTAGTAGCTCGAAACAAGGCCAGCCAAACTCCTGCATTGATAGTGTACGTCCATGCGTCCACTCTTGCGAGCGCACTGAAACAGAGGTGATATGCATTACGGGCCGCAGATGCATCGTGTAGTGCGCACCTCCAGACCAAACCTTTCGCTCCGTATCCTGCGTGCAGTGCCCACCGGCTCGTATCGGCCGCTCATGCTGCGTCGCCGCAGCATCCCCGCGCGTACCTCGCTGTTCGCTCGCAGCTCGCAGCGCGCAGTGTCCGTCACGGAAGATCAGATGGATTAGCTGACAAGCTGCACGGCGCAGGATACAGCATACAGATGATCAGGAGGACAGACGGACAACTGCGGACAGACACGCAGATACCCGATACGATAACGCGTTCTGCCCACTGGATTCAGCCACGGCATGGTCACGAATCATGTCAACATGCCAATTTCGCACCAGAAGCATGCACAAAAGGTGTTCCCATGCCATAGTCGGCAGGTTGGAGACTGTGGGGCTTGGGGCTGGGACGCCATGCACGCCACGATTCCCTGTTTGCTGTCGATCCATTCAGGCCGCATCAATTCAAGCAGTCTAACCTTGTTCATTGTTGACAACCGTGGAGACTATGAATTGAACATCACCAAGCCTGCTGATACCATGTTGTTGGCTCTAGACCCAGACACTAGCCCCCACTAGTCTGGTCGATAGCGCCACGGAAGTCCGAAGCAACCCTCGCCCTTACGCGCCAAGGAACGCGTCGAAGGGGCTTGTACAATGAAATCAAAATGAAAAGTGAGGCATTAATTAAGTGGAGGACGACCGCTGGGTGCTGGGTGCTGGTCACCTTTGGTATCTATCAGGTGCGCATTACAAAAAGTCTCAGTATAGCCATGCATTTCAACAGTCGACAAAAGTACGTGCACTGGCCTTGTTCTACGCAGGACGGGGTAGGACGGCGTGTGAATATTGCCCTATCACGTCCCTGCTGCTGGACTGAGCATTGACGGTAATGAGACACCAGGAGTGAGGGATGGGGGTGGAGGTCGGGGTCAGAGGTGGTGTTCGGGGGCTGGTTGGTGGTGGTGGTGGCTTGAGCTCGCTTTGCTCAACTAGCCTGAGACGCCCTTTGCTCTCTCGAGATTCTGCTGCAGCATTCCGAGCTGACTTCGCTCACCTGGCTCGGCTTGCACACTCATCCACTCTATTTACTGTCTTGTCTCCACCTCTTCTCCTCTTGGTGTCTCTTCGTCTTGTTTGTCTTTCTCCAACTCGTCATCGTTCTTCTCTCTGCTTCCCTCACGTCTTTTATTTCTCGTTCTCATTGTCGGTCATCATCATCGTCATCCGCATCACTCATCGACGTCCCCACTCCCCCTTTCTTTTGTGATTCTCCTCATTACTCCTCGTCGGCCTCTCATCATCATCAGCGTCACGGCTTCTAACAATAAATAGCTAGCTGCGACATCAGCAGATCCCAATCGGCGTCTCAGCTTCCTCCCTCTCCTAGTGTACCGCCTTTGGTCACAGTCGACGGCAACTCTTCTCTGTCCATCTCAAAGTACATTCTATTCCTCTTCTCTTGTCGTCGCTATTGTCCAAGACGGGGAATGGCTTGAGCAAAGAAGATCCAACTCTTGCGGATCAACGCTCTAGACGTCGTCATCGTGACTCTGTCGAGGTTGATCACCATCACCCCTTGGACCTCTAACATCGGCGCATCCCTCCCCACCACGCCTCAGCCCTCCCTCCCAGCGCAGCTTACTGCCCCCGTCACTCTCGTCGCCATCCCCCCTGCCTTCCCACGTCGACGATAAAATTTACAGTTATCGCAATGCCGACCTCCCTTTCATCCCCATCCTCCCCACTCGTTGGGTCTCGTATCCCTTCCACTTGCTCGAGTTACTCTACCCACTCACGAAGCTATTCTCGCTCTCACACCCCTCTATCGTCAAAGTTCCGCGCGAGCATTTCGAGCAGTGCGTCCTCAGCGCACCGGAGTATCCTGCGGACATCAACCTCATCACACCTTCCCTCCTCTCCATCCCTGTCAACACCGAAGAACCTCAACAACCCACCGTACACTCCGACGCCACCGCCGTCATCACCCACATCAACCTACTCGTCGTCCAGCGTAGCCCACGTCCCTCCGCCCCAGCACCAGCAGTACCCTGCACCCACCACCATGCGCGCCCTCTCTGGTCCGCGCGAGGCGTCCCTCGCTGACGCCCTCGCACGCTCGGACAACACGACCGACACCATCGCCGCGCTGGACGAGTACGCCTGGCGGTCTCTCAAGGCCGGCGTGCGCGTGCGCGACTATTGCAACGCAGCTGACAGGATCGTCCAACTCGTACGTATTTCACCATCATGTGCCTAGACGTTTGCCACCGCTAGCCTGCATGATCATGTGTGATCGCTGACACTAGCGCGACTGCGACTTTGCTTGCACTTAATTATTCATACGTCACTAATGGACTCTTTATGTTTCCAAACGGCACTAACATTATTAATGACTGCGGGACTGTGGCGCGCCACTCTACAGTCTCCACCCCGGGGTATCCGTCTTGCACTCTTCCACAATCCCGTTGGCCTGCTCTTCCCCTTCAATGTTCCAGCCGGCACACCGCAGGGAAGGTCGCTGTCGACCTTGCCCGCCCACGCCCTCGCTGGTCTCTCGCGCCGGACGTTTGTAGACGCCCTCTTTCGTCTCACGCGCGAGCCAGACGAGACCCTCGCAAAGGCGCAAGTCCTCGAGCTCACACTCGAGTACATTGGTCGTCGTTGGCGCGAGGGAGAAGACAACATCATTGACGCAATTTCCAAGAAGCTTGCCGACATCGAGGCTGAGGTGAGTTCACTAGTGACTGCATTGCTGACATCAGCTTGCGACAGTCTCCGAAGCCATTCGTGCTGTCACGCCTACGCTCCACGTCTTCCGGTTCCAGTTTGGTCTGGTTGACCGCGTCCAGCTTATTACCCTCCTGAACCACGGCTCCTCGAACGCTCTTCTCAACCAGGACCCCGGGGCACTTATCAGGGCCTGGGTTGTCCGCCGGCTCAGTGTCGGCACCGAACCCAAGTTGCTGGCGGCGGACCTGTACAACATCCGCGACAACATGTTCCAGCAGCAGCACCGTGACATTGTCAACAGTGTTCTCTCAACCTTTGTCCTCGACGGCAGGACTGCTGCCACGGGATGGACCCAGCATGATGCTGCACCCCGCGGCCGCACACGTACCCTCTCAAGGCTCTCGTTCCGCGGTACAGCCAAACGCAAGACTCTTGCTCTTCCTTGGCTTGCTCGGTCGAAGATCGATGACGACCGTCGTCCGTCATTACCTACCCACCTCGCCGCACCAGATTCAGCCCCCGGCTGGTCGCGTCTCGGCACTTACGGTGCTTCTACTGCCGAAATCTCATCACCTGCTTCCACACCGTCAACAGCTACATCCACCCCACGCCACCGCATGCTCGGCATGTCCCAGATGGCGATGAGCACCAACACGTTAGGCATGAGCTGGAACGCCATGTCCACCAACAGCCTGGGCCTCTCTGCCGACTCTTCCACCGACGTCCGTGCAGCCATTGCCGACCACCTGCTTCTTGTCCGCTACCGCATCGGACCCGATGCCGACGGCTGGTACCTCGGCGGCGGCCGCGACAAGGCAGACAGCTTCCTCGGGAGTCTTGAGAGCAAGGACGAGACAAGGGAAATTGTCCTTGATCTGAGGAAGATCTTTGACGTTCCATCACGACCATATCGCCCCCTTTCTGTCTTCCACGAGCGTGACGTCTCCTTCGATCTCGACCAGTACATTGCCGACATTGGGCCCCAGGGTGACGAGGATGACACCTTCAGCCTCCACGTGCCAAGCCACCAGAAGAACCAGCTCAAGTATCGCTCCTCCATGTCGTCAATCATCACCAACTATTCAAGCACGACTGTCGCATCCTCTCACCACGAGGACTTTACTATCTGTGAAGCGACTCGCGTTCCCATGACTAGCAAGTCGGTTGAGTACCGCTTCCCAGAGCATTCAGACCTCGAATCGGTTGAATCGGGCAGCTCTAACACTCACTCTGTTGGCATCATTCCCCGCTTCGCGCAGTCGATGACAAACCTCGTCAATCCCCCCGCATCATCTCCGCCCCGTCTCCGCCGGGCCACTCAGCAGTTAACATCCCCTCTGCTCCCCTCGTCCGTCCCTGCTACAGCCAAGCTTCCCAACAAGCAGTTCCCCTCCATGACTCCCCCAGAGTCACCGGCGTTGCCCCTCACAAAAGAGATGCCCTCTACCATTCAGCCCCAGTCATCCTTTTCTTCGGTTGACAGCGGGATGAGCCGCAGGCAGAACGAGAACGACCGCCGTCGCCACAAGTTCCGCCAGCATGTCATTGTCGACGGGGAACATGTCAGCCCGGAACGCAAGGGCCGCCGGCTGGCCCATGAAAAGGGCGTAGAGGCGGGTGTTGAGGACAAGGCCGAGGCGAAGGAAACCAGCATTCTCAGTAGTATTCTTCCTCTGTTCTCCAACCCATCCGTTACGGAATCCCAAGTCTACGAAAAGCTCAGCGAGGTTGTCGAGCTCGAGGCCAAGCGGGTCGCTGCTCGCGGTGAGCCGTTTGACGCTCACGCCAAGTCGCGTGTCATTTGGATTCTGGAGGAGGTCGCCAAAGAGGTGAGTAAGGTGCAAGCGTCGTTTGACAACCTGACTGACAAACAGCTGTCGCGACCTGAGCTTGTTGCTGCGGTTGAGCGTGTTGTCAAGACCCTCAAGGAGCGGCCTTCTTACACCACGCCTCCTCGCCAGCTGGCCCCGCTTACTCCATCTCCTGCTCGACCCAAGCTTCTGCACGGAAAGCGTGACTTAACCATTATCGTCCCTCCTCGCATGGGCAACCGTCTTGTCCTGGCCTCACCGGACCGCTCCTCCAGGAACACGTTTGGTACACTAGAGACGGCGGACCCACCTACACCGCGCCAGACCCCTCCTCCAGCTGTTCCGTCTCGTACGGCAGTGAGCGAACCGGTCACACCGGCGCTGGACGGTGACCGCACACCCATTCGCTCGACGTTTGCGCCCCCGATGTCTTCGCGTGCGCAGGATATGCCCACTATTCGGTATTCCAAGTCTCACTCGCGCCGGACCTCTGTGCAGACCGCTCAGCCGTCTCCCCCCACACCTAACCACGCTGCTCCTCGCCACCCGTCCTCTTCCGGACTCCCAAAGAAGGTCCCCGCAACCTCGTCGCCTCCACGCACGGCCATCCAACGTAAGCCCGTCCCACCGCTTCCTGCTCTCCCTTCCATCCCTCCAGCTCCAATCAACGTCCACGCCCTCTGATACTACACCCTCGCACGAACCAAAAGGGAACCACCGCCCCAGCCTCGTTTTCAACTGTATTTTACTACCACTTTATCCTCTGGCCAGGCGCTGTCATTCATCCACCTTGTGCCACCAGCATCAGCCCGTCCTCATCCGATATACACGTCAACTCCGCATGCTCCGGACCTCGAATAGTATAATATTTGTGCCTAAAAACATAAGATAAGACACCTATATACACGGTACTGTACAGCCCTGCCTATATACACGTCGTCAAGTCCCCAGCCCACACTACCACCATCACCACAGTCCGCACGGCCTTGTCTTAATACCTAGTCTCTTAGGATATGTTATCATAGTATTTGTGTAAACTTGGCGCAGCTCACACAGCCGCAACTGACACCCCTCACCACCGCTGCCACCCGTGACTTTGTGGTGGACGACCTCCACCTGAAAATGCTTCCGCTTTCGATGATCTAATCGATTCGACTGACGATCACAGCTGGAGCTCCAAAAAGTCTGAACATTGAAGTGCTCTTCTCCATCCACGCCATCCACCACCATGGCGTCGTCGAACCCAGACACGATCAGCATCACCGGTCTAGCAGTACACCTGTCTTCCGGCGCCGGACCCTCTGCATTCGGTCTCGAACCTCCTCCGCCGTGCCCGCTCGAACTCACCCTTACCCTCGCCCTCCACCCTTCGGTCGTCCCGCACTGCGTCGATGAGGACGACATGTCAGGCCTCGGCGTAAACTACTCCTCCGTCTCCAAGGCAGTCTACGCGCTCCTGCACTCACGGGCCTGGTCGCACCCGACGCAGATCCTCGACGCGGCCGCCTCTGTCACTCTGTCCCTCCCCGCCGTCAAGTCCGCTAGCATGTCCGCCCGCCTGCCTCGCGCACTCCTCCATGCCCAATCGGCGATCTACGCGCGGACATACACCAACCCCTCGCCCACACCTAAAGAAACCACAGTCGACAAGTGCACCAAGGGCCCCTTGGACGCGACGATCGAGGACCTCCGCCTGTCGTGCGTCATCGGGCTGCACCCGCACGAGCGCGCCGAGAAGCAGCGCCTCGAGGTCGACATTACGAGCCGGAATGTAGCGGATGGGTGGAGCCACAAGGCCGTCGCTGACTGTGCGCTCGAGGTGAGTAACCAACTACAGTATACAGTATACGCTGACATTTATTTAGTACCTCGAGAAATCCTCATTTGGCACGCTGGAGAGTCTCGCAGACACATTTGCACGACACCTCCTTACCCCCGAGCACGCAGAGTCTGTAACAGTCACGATTCGCAAGCCGTCGGCTCTGCCCTACGCGACGCCAAGTATCTCCGTCTCGCGCAGCCGGAGCTCGTACGACCGGCGCGGAGGCGTATCCCCCTCCGCGGTCGCTGCGGCGGGTGCGCGCGCGTTCTCCACCGCTGCCGGCGGCCCGCCTAAGCCCAAGCCTACCGCCGGCCCCGCTGCTTCATCTACTTCTCCACGAGTATTCATTGCCGTCGGATCCAACATTGGCGACCGCGTAGGCCACATCCGCCGCGCCCTGAAACACCTCCAGTCCAACGGGTGCGCAGTTGTGGATACATCGCGGCTGTACGAGAGCGAGCCGATGTACGTCACGGACCAGGACGTGTTCACGAACGGCGTCGTGGAGCTGCGCACATCCCTGCCCCCTCTGGACCTGCTGCGGCTGCTCAAGCAGACCGAGACGCTCATCGGGCGGGAAAAGACGTTCCGGAACGGACCTAGGGTCATCGACCTTGATTTGATCCTTTACGGCGACGAGATAGTGAATATCGGAACACCAGGGGATGCACCCGACGTCGACGGTGTAGGCTGGCTCACTGTCCCGCACGCGTCTGTCGCCGAGCGCGAGTTTGTCCTGCGCCCACTGGCGGATATTGCGCCCGACCTCGTGCATCCAGGTCTAGGCGAGAGCGTGTCCTCGCTGCTTGCTAAAGTCGCGCCCGGCGGCCTGGCACCCATCGTCCCGTTCCCGGCCCCCGCCAAGCCGCTGCGGCTGTCGTTACCCGCCAACCCCGCCATCATGGCCATCTTCAACGCGACGCCCGACTCGTTCTCGGACGGCGCGGCCGAGCGCACGCGCGCAGATACCGCCATGTCGCGGGTGCAGGCAACGTTGGCGTCCAACCCCGCGATCCTGGACATTGGGGGCATGTCGACGCGCCCGGGCTCGCAGCCATGTACCGAGGCCGAGGAACTGGACCGCGTCGTGCCCTTGATCACTGCCCTCCGTGCCTCTGGTTCAAGTGTGCCAATCAGCGTCGACACGTATCGTGCCTCCGTGGCTGCTGCCGCAATGCAGGCCGGCGCGAGCTGTATCAACGACGTGCGCGGCGGCCGGGAAGAGGGCATGCTGGCCGCCATGGCCGCGGCGGACGCGCCGGTCATACTCATGCATTCGCGCGGGGACAGCGTGAGCATGACGACAAAGGACGAGCAGGTGTATCCCTCTGGCGTGGTCGACGGCGTGGCGAGCGAGCTGCTTGCCCGTGTGCAAGAGGCGATCGGCGCGGGAGTCAAGAGGTGGGATATCGTGCTTGACCCGGGACTCGGGTTTGCGAAAAACTACGCCCAGAATCTGGTGCTGCTGCAGCAGTTGCCGTTGCTCGCCGACAAGCTGCACGGGTTCCCGCTGCTCATTGGCGCGAGCCGCAAGGGCTTTGTCGGCGCCGCGACGGGTATCAAGGATGCGGCGGCTAGGTACCCCGGCGACGCGGTCGTTAATGCCCTGTGTGCTTCCTCTGGTGTCGTCCATGTCCTCCGTGTGCATCAGCCCCAGGAGGCGGGGGAGAGCGTGCGTATGGCCCTCGCGATCCGGGATGCTAAAGAGTAGACTTGATAGATTTTTGGGATGTAGTCGTTTCTTGGAGACTTGTGTGTGTGTTGGACTCGACCTCTGTGCTCGAGGCACACTGACTGACTTCCTCCCACTTGCTCGCATCTTTGGCCACTCCTCGTCTAGACATTGCGCCGCTCTACAGCAACTTTGCCACGTACAGTCCCGGATAAACATACATAAATCCATCTATACGCCACACTAGTCCCAGCCAGAGTTGCCCTTCTTGCCTGTAAGGTACGCCGCGTTGCTCTTCCACTTGGACCCCTTTGCCTTGCCCGCGCCGACGCGCTTGGTGTGATGGCGCGCACTCGAGCGCTGCTCGCGCTGCAGGTCGGCCGAGACAATGGTGCGCAGCTCGTCAATACCCCCCAGCTGGCTGACCGCCGCAACGGAGGGACGAACACGCGGCGCGCGCGCAGGGCGGAGGTACTGTGTGTAGTCCGTACCCGCGTCCGAGACGCCGGACGACGACTCGCTGTCCGAGATCTCGTACTCTTCCTCCGGTTCCTCCGGGAGCTCCTGGCCGGGCAGACCGTCGTTGCCCAGCGCCTTGTGCAGGCGCAGCTGCTCGAGTTTCTTGGCTGCTGCCTCGGGCGTGTCCTCATCCTTCTTGGGTGCCTCCTCCCCCTCCTCGTCGGAACTCTCGTCCTCGCTCTCCTCGTCCTCGTCCTCGTCGTCGGAGCGGTCCGAGGCAGGCATGTCCGCCACCTGGGTCATGTACTTCCGTCAGCTCTAAACTCGATGCGTTACTCACGTCCTCGAGCTCGCGCTGCATCTTGCGTCCGAACCCGCTCGCCTCGACGAGGAGGTCGAGACGGACCCGCGTGGGCTTGTCCTCGCCATCCTCGGCCTTGTCCTCCTTGCTCTCGTCCTTCGCCTCCTTGACATCCTCGATCGTAGCCTCGACCTCGTCTTCGCTCTCCTCCTCTTCAGAAGTCTCCTCCTCCTCAGACTCCTCCTCGCTCTCGCTAGAGGCCTCGCCCTTGGGCTTGGCCGTCACAATCTCGGTCCCAAACGCCTTCTCCTCCTCGAGCACGTCGTTCCACACCGGCCACGACTGGCCCTCGAACCGGAACCGTTTGCGGAAGAAGCGGCGGATGCAGTTGACGTCGCGGTTGAAAAAGCTACAGTCAGCGGAGTACATTTGAGCGAAGGAAGAGGGCGTGGTGGTTCTATACCTAACACCACGCCCCGCGTCACTCACTACTCGGCATTCTCGTGCCGTGTCGACACCATCTGCGGGAAATCAATCACGACCGCCTCAAACGTCTTGCGCTTGATGAGGATGTTGAACTCGTTAAAGTCGCCGTGGATCAAACCCGCGCGCGCAAAGCGCATAATGAGCTCCATGAGCTCGCCGTACAGCTCTCCCGGGTCGGGCACGGACATGACAGCCCTCAAGGGGTCGGCATCAATCAGACTCATCACGATCGCGTGGCGCGCCTGGTCGATCGGCGTCGGGACCGGAAACCCGTGGTCGTACAGAATCTTCATGTACGTAAACTCCTTTTGGGCAGACAGGCGAGACATGTACATCCACGACGCGCTGCTGCGCTTGCCGAGGTAGTCGCGCTTGCTCTTGATTGCGCGGAACGAGATGCGGCCGAGTCTAGAAACCAGTAAGCATCCCCCCCCCTCTGGTTGGTCAACTTACCGGTGGAGCTTGAGAATGCGCTTTTCGCCAGCCTCATCCCTTACGACATAGATATCACTCTCCTTGCCGACACCAATCTTCTTGCCGACGCTCGCGCAGCTGGGCGGCTTGCGCTTCACAAACGTCCGCAGCGCGAGGTAGTCGAGGCCACCGTACGTCAGGCGGTATCCGTCGTATTTGGCGTTCTGGACACGCGCAATCAGGTTACGCTTCGCGAGCTGCCCGCACAGCTTGCTGACGCCGCCGCCGCGCAGGCCCGAGAGCTCGGCAATCAGCGCGGTCGGGACCACTTCGTGGTTCTTGCTGCCCATCTCGGTCTGGAGTGTCAGCTCTAAGGAGTGGGGATCATAGCTGCAGCTGTGGACTCAAAGGAGCTAGCTGTGGACACTCGTGCGACCTCATCGCGGCCATGTCGAGCCCAAGCCCAGACCGCTCGCGCAAGCTGTCGCCCAGAGTACTCACGGCAGTAAGCACGCGGAACTCATCCGCGGAAATGTACCGCAGGTCCGTCGCGTCGAGCCTCATTGTGAGTCCTGTTGTTCCGGGGTGTAGAGGTGAGTAGAGCGTCGAGTGAGTTGTTGTAATGAGCTCGAGATGAACGAGCCTCCATACTATGGTCATTGCGGCTGGTGGCCAAATCTCGAAAT
>Ga0160505_100881_pt1 | contig 15265 bp, 8 predicted proteins | sample DIDeMG_FD_108225 | JGI IMG/M metagenome (GOLD analysis project Ga0160505, IMG submission 108225) | Enriched chicken feces microbial communities from UW Madison campus, WI, USA - DID2874_E49_Stillage MG | ecosystem: Host-associated > Birds > Digestive system > Large intestine > Fecal ... | reverse complement strand
CTACTTTGCCAGTCTCATAGAGACAACTGTTTTTGAAATTTCATGTCTTCTTTGTATATCGTTTTGTTTTGTAAATTTTATGTAACTATTTGATGTAAGGACAATAAACTGATTATCTATCTACCTAACTTGAATACAAATGGATTTTGATTTGTTTCATTATTCAATTTTCTGACACCATGGGGTTACACGTTCTTGTATTATTAGCTACCTTAAGCAGACACATTTTTTTTTTTCTTTATATAGAGCATTTCCAACATTCAAACGTTACATAAAATCGCTACGGCTCTCGCGCAGTTACAACAGTCTTAGCGAACCATCAGCTAAAACAAAAAAACAAAAAAACAAAACGCTGCGGTTAAGTGGAGTCTAAAAAACCCTCAGCCCTCCGATTGGCCCTCCCGTTTTTTCATGCCAGGAATGACCTGAAAAAGATCAGTGTCTTTTTCAACAACGGCACGTTCTTTAGGATCCAAAGCACTAAAAGTAAAATGGGTATAATATATATGGTGTTTGGGATTAGTAGTGATGGTTTCTTTTGTGGTGACGTGCTGCAACGCTCTCCAAGCACGGTCAGCCTTTACATGAAAGCTGGACACAACAACGTGCTCTGGGTATGTAGCAATTATGAAGCACCTTGGTTGGATTAGGATGTCATTTCCATCTTTGATATACAAGTTGGTCTGAGTCGAATAATGGTGTTCATATGAGCTTTTTTTTTTTAAATTTTTGTTTTTTTACAAAAAAAAAAAATTGTGCCAAGCCTGGGTCTAAGGTCTTGGAAGGCTTGGAAATAACAAAAAAAGCCTTGGTTTTTTGACGTTCGTTCTGGAGACATGTTGCTATCTAGGCTTGTTTAAATAACTTGTGACAACTAGTATTATTCAATATTATTCAATATTATTCAATATTATTCAATATTATTAATATTTTCATGTTTTTGTCAAGTTAATTGGGTTTTTATTATAGTTATATGACCATGATATCATTATAGCGAGAAAGGTAACAAAGTTAAACGCATTAAATGGTATTTTCATGTTTTTGCTTTAGAATAAACATGAGTATAATGGGCTGTAACTGCAGCTATACAGCCTGCTGAACAAGAACAAAGCCCAGTGTTCACCGTTAAAAACCTGTGTTTATTTACTTGAATGGTATATATTAATCTATTTGGTCGTTATCGACTTTAAATTCGTGGCAATGACATAATTCACCTGAAAATGTCTGGGCAAAAAAGGGAGAGAAAACAGCAAAAGTTAATGATTTTCTAATAAATTGAGATATGTCGTATAAACGTGACAATCAACGTCCTTTCCCATCGTCACCCTTTTAATCAACTGCTGAATACTGGTCAGTCAAACCAGTAAAACCATGTAAACACCCTTGTTTTGTTTTAAATACCAGTATCTACCTGTTTGATATATTTGACTGTCACCCCTGTGTGATAACCAATAACAAAAAATAAAAAAAAAACCAAAAAAACCAAAAAAAACCAAAAAAAAACTCACCATTTTAAACGCAAATTTTAACAACAAAATAAACTTTTTTGTATTGACACACTTCATTACACCACCACATTTAAAAAACTATTTAAACTCGGTATTTTCCTCCTTTCCCAGTTCTTGTAACTTTTAAACCTTCCCCCCGTTCATTTTTCTTCCCTTGGAGGTTATTTCTTTGTTAACCAGTATAATCTATCTCATCTAGTTCCAGCAAGCGTTAATCTCGCTTTGAACCATGTCTTCCCTCCAGCAACAGGACAACCAGTCCTTCCCTATTTTGCACATTCCCGACTTTACTGAAGACAAGTTAAAGCCAAGCAACAGCCAGTTCAGCCCCATAAACACCTTTATCAACAACCCGCAGCCCTCCGCTTCTGCTCGGGCGGCTTCGACCACAGCTAGTAACAGCACCACATCCCCGTCATCCAACTCGTCTCCACACTCGCCTATTTCTGCTCTAAGCCCAGCGTCATCCACATCATCCATTTCGAAACCATCTGTAACCAATAAGCTAGACTCAGAAACCAGCATCTCGCCAACCACCTCCCGCATATTATCATCACCCCCCTCTACTCAAGTTGTTAATAAACAGCCCACACCGCCCCAGGAGAATCTTCTCGCCTGCAAATGGCTCAACTGCACTTCTCAGTTTGCCAACCCCGAACTTTTATACAACCATCTTTGCGAGGTCCACGTTGGCCGCAAGTCCACCAATAATCTCTCATTAGCCTGCAGATGGGACAACTGCAGAGTCATCACCGTCAAACGCGACCACATTACTTCTCATATCAGAGTCCACGTGCCGCTTAAACCCTACAAGTGCGACTTTTGCAAGAAAAATTTCAAGCGACCCCAGGATCTTAAAAAGCACGTCAAGACTCATGCCGACGACTCTACCAAGTCTGCTGGTGGCCGCAATAAAAGTAACAGTATAGGCGGCGCCCCGCTTCCTGGCTACATTAACCGCGCGTCCTTTTCAGGCTCGCTTAATAACCACAATGACTCTTACTTTGATTATAATGGATACTCGCAGTACCCGCTGCATCCCCGCTTCAAGTCTGACTTTGGTCTTGAGTATGGCAGCGGCGGTCTTGATTATCATGCAGGTAACCACGCTGGTTTTGGTGGCCGCAACCGCCTGAACTCACAGTCGTCCGGCTTTGGTGGCTTTGATCAGCTATCGTCGACAGGAGGGGCCCAGGGCCCTCTTTCACCTCCATTTGACGTTGATGCCGCGGCTGCTGCCATGGCCGCGTCCCGGAAACGTAGTCTTGAAGCCACTGCAGATTTTATCGAGTATATTAAACGAGCTCGCGTGGCGCCAAACTACACTCACGACATGGCCGCACGGCTCTCTACAATTGAACAGCTTGTTGGAATCATTCCCCCAGGCCCTTCTAACTATAACGGTGGTGGTGGTGGTGGTTTTGACTTTGGTGGGCGCAACCATCAGCTGCCGCCGTTCAGGTCTCATCAGGACCTTCTTGAGGCTGATCAGTTCTTTGCCCAGCTTTCAAGTAATCTGCCCACTACTAAGCAGCAGGCCTCGCAGCAACAAGGTGAAAAGTCTGAGACCCTTTTGGGTAACTTTAACAACTCGGTGCCAACGACCAATGCCAACCGGTCGCTGAATGTGTACCCCACGCTTGGGTCGGACTTGAAACAGTCGCCGCTCCAGCAGCACTCGTCACCGCAGCAGGCATCCCCACAGCAGCAGCAAGCTTTGCAATCAGACTTTCCTCTAGGTTCACCTAATAGTGCCAATAAGAACCAGTACCCGCAGTTGGCATCACGCTATGACTATGATAACGGCCGGCGGTTTTCGGTCGGCGTGCAACAGCGGGCGGCCAAGAGCAGCGACGATGCGACGCTGGAGCTGACTGAACAAATGGCTGGGCTTGAGCTTGATACGGTTGCGCGCCATGCGCGTATCATTGCCGTCATTCGCGGCCTTTTACAGGAGCTTATTGAGAGCAGTTGTACTGACGACGACGACGCCACCGGCAGCACTGCCAGTAGCGTGAGCTACCCCACAATTACGGCGTATTAAATGTATCATGATTATATATATGTGTTTTTTTTGTTGTTGTTTGTTTCTTTTAGTTTTTAATTTTTTGAACAAGTTTATTTTCTTTTATTGGCTTTGTTCCTGCTTTCTGGTGATAATATTAGATATTGGGCCAGTGCCATGATTATTTATTATCATTATTTGATAGTAATAAAAAAAAAAAAAAACTTATTTTGTGTTTTGGGGAGGGGGGGATACTTGTGACCACAGCGCTCCTTATTTACGTTTTTTACCTTTGCCGCTACAGGCAGCAGCACTCTTGGCACCAAGACTTTCGGGATTGGCAGCCGCAATGTCGTAGCCATTGATATACGCCAGCATGCCGTCAATGCTCTGCGAGTCCATGACGCCCTGCGCCGTTGTTACCGAGACCTTGTGTCGGCGTGGGCGCCGATGGCTCTCGTCGCTGCTCTCGCCGTCGTCAAGATAGTAGTAGTAGTAGCTGTCGTCCACGTCGGGGATCATGCGCCCGCCGGAATAGGGAGCGCGCCGCGCGACGCGCACTCGGTCAAGCAGGCGCTGGGGGTTGAGCCGCTCCAGGTACGCAAGCCCGCGCTGGCGCACGGTGCGCGCCGTGGGCCCAGCCACATCGGCCTGCGTTGCGGCCAAGAGCGCCGCGCCAACGCGGCTCGCGGCAACCTCGCACTCAGCCACGAGACTTAAAAGCGGCGCGCACTTGGGCCCCGCTGGCTCGCCCACGCGCCAGAGCGCCGCACGGAACCACGACGCCGCGCGCGCATACTGCCCGCAGCGCCGGTGCGCTAGCCCAGCATTGACAAATAAGTCGCGCAAAAGCGGCGCCGGCGCCGGCGTATAATACCGCAGCAACGTCACCAGTGCGTGCCGCTGCGCAATGGCGGCGGCCATGGGCCGCGCGCCCGTCGCCGTTTCGCATGCGCCTAGACTGGCGTACGCAAGCACTGCCTCGGGTGCGTCGACGCCACACAACCGCTCCACGAGGCTCGCAGCGCTGGCCATCTGCACCAGCGCCTGGTCAATGGCGTCCGGGTTGCTACACGCAAAGTTGGCAAGCGCCAGCTGTGTCTGGGCCCGCGCCGTGCGCGCATGCACGGCGCCGTAGACAAGTGTATGCGCCATGAGGCTCTCGTTGAGCAGTTGCGTGGCGCTAGTGAACTCACCGCGCGCGGCGGCCGCGACCCCCGCGTGCAAAGTCTTGCTGGCAGCGCCGCAATTGTGTTCCAGGGACACCACCACGGGTGCAATGTTGACTAGGTCGTCGAGTTCGAGCACGGGAGGCAGCTTCCGCTTGCTCTTGCTGCTGTACCGTCGCACCCCGTGCAGCTGAAAGATAGTAGTGTCGGCCCACCACTGCAGTCCAAACGCTAGCGACAGCTGCCGAAATGCCTGCACACCACTACTGGCGAGCGGCTCGCGGTAGACCTTCCACCACTGCTCGCCGAGGTCAAGTCGAAACCGCGCGCCGGCCTCGCGCCGCACCTCGCCAAACACATGCGTGGCCGTGAGCCGCCGCGCGTACTCGGCAAAGTAGGGGTCACCGGGGTTGCCGTTCACCGCAAGTGTAAGGGCACCGTATTTGGCGCGCATTTCCCGCGTTACTGGCGGGGCTTTCTCGCGCAGGCCAAAAAGAAGATTGAAAAACTCCACTACTATGGGTGCCGCAAGCTGGTATGGTAGGATGCAGAGCGTGGCGCGCAGCACATGTTTGGCGGCACGCACGACAATCTCGGTCAGTGCCAGTGCCCGCAGTCGTCTCAGGTTTGCGTTTGGTGCTGCCTCGGCCAGGCGCACAAGCCGACCAAGGTAGCGCAGGTTAATGCCGCGCGCGTGCAGCGCATCACAAAGCATGCGGCCGTCCCAGGGCATGGGTGCAGTGCCAGCAGCAACGGCATGAACATAGCGAGGCAGCCACAGGAACTGGACATGGCACGCCACATCAACAGCCTGCACGCTGTCGCGAAGGTGCGCGTTGCGCAGCGCTGATCCGTCTGCAGCAGCAGCGGCGCCACCTGGCTCTAGCTGCAAAGGCACGTCTGGGTTAAGGACCAGCAGCGCATACCCAACCTCGACTAGTTCGCGGTCGCGGGCCGTCGCGCCATGTTTGTATGCAACAGATTGATCGTTACTCTGGCCAATGCTATCGTTACAGGTATCAGGAAAATCATGCAACTGCCACTCTTCAAGCAGCGCTTTATACTCGGCACTTTCTGTGTCTAATGGCCACATTTGTTTCTCGTGGTGCCTCGGTAACGGGGGAAGCGATGATCCGTGGTCTGCTTGAGCATAAATGGTCTCAAGGAACTCCGACTTAACAGATGAATTGGGATGATAGTACGGGTATAGCACGGCCTCGAATACGTCTGACACATAACCAGCCAAGCCCGCTGAATCCTCTTCCATCGGCGACAAAGTTTCCAAATCGGGGTCTAGACCATCACCCGATGACAAGACGGCAGGCGGGTCACGCACACGTTCGTTCCATAGCTGGCCAAAGACCTGGTTACAACCAAGGCCACACAGCTTGGTATCAGCACCTAGCTCCGCGGCGGCAGGTTCACCATCTCCTATCCCAGTTGCCGAGTGTTGCATGCTGTTTATAGCGTCGGTAATGGCCTCGTTGGCACTGGTCGCATCAGGATTTACCCCCGCATGTGGTAGCTGGTGTACGAGTTTGCATAGTGCCTGCTCAATTTGGGCGGGCCGGCTGACCAAAAAGTCGTGCATCACGTAGTTGGGAAGCATGGCCACGCTGTACATCTCATTGAGAATTGTGTAGTAGTCCTTTGGTTGGCGCTGCTGAGAAACTATGACTGAAATCAGTTTTAGTTAGCCTTATTGCTTGCCACTATTTTTTTTTTTGAAACAAAATAAAAAGCATACCTTGTGGGACTCCATTATAATCATTCTGTAAACCTGGGTTTATGTTATCATCTGCTGGAATGGATATTGGTGCCAAGAGGCCAAGACTGCCTTTTCTCTCTTCAATAATCCGGTTTTCTGACGCGATTGTTGCCGTGTGGTATTGTGAAGTGTTATTTTCAGTTGCTGCAGTTGACGGGGTCAAATCTTCTAACCTGTGCTCATTAGTTTCGGCCATATCGCTAGTAGAGCATGGAGCGGACGGACTGGATAGACTGCCTGGGACTATAACATGCATTTCGAGGGGATGCTCTCTCAAGTTGAGAGGCTTATCAAGTGCATGTGAAGGACTTGACCTGTGGGTTTGAAAATTATCCCCGTTTGTATAATGGTGTTTGTTTGTAGTGACCTCTGTTTGACTGACTGCTGTGCCTAATCCTGCTTTTGTTAGTGGATTCCGTAATATTATGTAATTGCCCAAATTTCAAAGTTTGGTGGTAGCTAGTGGGATCACAAGTCCCTAAAACGTAAAAAAGAAAATTCTTAAAATAGCAATGTAGGCTTACCGTAAAAGTTAGGGGTGTCTCCTAAATCCAAGTCAAACATTGTCCTATTGCGGCACAAGTTACTATCGTCCACCGGATGTGATGACTGAGGTGAGCAAGACTCCAGATTCCGCGGCAGCCGGATCCTCACTTTTTCAAAGTCCAGTTCCCGCGTCCACGTTGAGTCGTTTGTGTTGTAATCCTTCTCAGAGTGATCCTCTGACTCCATTTGCGTTTCCTTAATTGTATCCGAATGGGAACTATTACAGGGGTTCACGCTAAAGCCTGAATTGGCCTTTTTCTGCCTTGGAAATGAGGCTGGTGGCCGACGGGGCACCCCACGAGTCTCGGCCTCGCTCATAAACCGCGCAACGCGGGCCCGGTGCAAGCACAGCCGCCACCACTCTTGCACAGCCTCTGGGCGCAGCTGCCCTTGATCATGTGGGTACTTCCAAGTCCGGGGGATCTCGTCGGCTTGTACTTGCTCGTAAAAAAGTACATCCAACGGCGTAATGCGCGCCAGGTTCAGCGCGTAGGCACGGCCGTCCGCGCCTCGTATGCCTGTCGTCTGTTGGCACCCATGTACCCACCGCTGCTTAATTCCTAGCGGGTTACTATTATCACCGCCGTCACCTTTAGTCTCCGGAATTGAACCCAACTCTGTGACCGGATGGGCACGCAGCATGCATTCGCGCGCAAATTGGCTCAATAAGTGCTCCATTTCCGGGTCCACCTGATTGTCAATAAACGGCCCATAGACAATATTAGCTGAATATGAGCCATTCCGATGGTTGGACCCGGGGGTTACAGCCTGCACAAATGTCCGGCGACCACAATAATCGACAATTGCCAAGGGCGGGGCTCCAAGGCCCCGAATGTCTAGCCCAACTAAAGACTGGGTTGCCCGCAGTTCCTTTTTGGTGCTGTACCAAACGTCCTGGGCTGTTCCACAAGATGCCACCACAAGGCCGTGCGTATAAAAAAGCCTAGTGCCGGGGTCACGGTTGCCGTTGATCTTGGGCTTAGAGACGAGCTGAAAGTCGCCACGCTGCAGCGCCACAGCGGCATCAATGGCCGTATTGTTAAAGTCCACCAAGACTGCATGCCACTGGCGGCTACGCTCAAGTTCATCCGTAACGGTAGTGCGCGAGAGCTTGCGCAGAGACTCAATACGCTCACACCAGTTGTAGCGGTCTGCCTGGAGCGTCATGCAGTCTTTGTAAACATGTGGGGGCAGTGGGGTCTCAAGCGGACCGCCACGCAAATCAAGCTGGGCAGCAGCGGCGCTCGGCTCATGCACAACTGCCGGCATTGCGGGGACAAGCCATGGCGTGCTAAGCAGATATCGCGCACCAGCCACAGGTGCCATGTAATCAGTTGCCACTACGTCTGCCACTATCGAGCTATTAAGGTTGCAGGCAACGCGATAAATATGCGAGAGTTGCGACACTAGTTCAAAAAGAAACTGGTACAAGTGTGGTTGTCGTGGGTCCGGGTCTGGCCGAAAGACTGTGGAAGTGGAGGCATTGAGGTAGAACCCGCGGTGCGTTGCTGTGATATGGTGTTCGACGGGGCCGCCACCGGCTCTGTCGGGTAGGTCCTCGCGCGCAACGAGTACAATATAAAGCAGATCGCCACAAAGAATGCGTGCTGGTGGCACCGGGTTCCAGTTCGAAAGTATGAGCTGGCGTACCCCCCGGATTAAACGGAAATCCTCCGGTAGCTCAATATCACCACCTTGGGCCTCCGCAAATACTGTGTCAGGGGTGAATGAAAAGGTCTCGAGGGCACGAAACTGTTGACTGTACCATGTATTCCTATCCTCCATCATCGCCGGGTTAGGTGTATACTTTTGCGCAATGGACTGGTGAAGCCGCCAGTTGCAACTGCCACCAGAAATCACATCATAAACCCACGAGCGAGGTTCGTTGATCTCGCTTTGAAGCCCGACTGCCTCACGCGCCTGCTTGACCTGCGCAAGCGCCGTCTGATAAGTATATGGAAGAAAACGCACATAAAGCCGGATTAGTCGAACCGTGGCATCAGAAAAAGTTGTAAAGCGTGCTAAGGGCGGAACGATACTCTCAACTAGCGCAGTCATGTCACTCAGCGGCATTCCAAGGGGGACATCACCGCTTGCTGCCCTACCATTACCATTTTCTCTTTCTCCGTTGTTTTGGTCGACAAAAATCCGCATGCCACGGGTCTGACACTTGGGCGAGGCCCTGCGCAGATACATCACAATTGACATAACTGGGTCAGTCATTAATGCCTATAACGCAGTTCCACACGCAAGAAAAAAGAGTTAGTATTCTCTTGAAAATCCCAGTCTGACACCTTGCCATTGCTTCAGCATGGCATGCTTACAATGAACCGTATAGTATCGCGATTGTCGGGCAGAATCACCTCGAGAACGCATCGTTCCACTGTCGGCTCTGGGGTTTGTGTGTCAGCCGCAGTATCATTTGGGGCTTGTTTTGTTTTCTTGGTGTTAGCTAAGCTGCCAGGGTTCTGCTGTTGCCTTGCCGACTTTTGGGGTGTTCTTGTGAACACACCCTTGTTAATGTCTCGGCTACTTACGTGGAGAAGTTGAATCTGAACTTATCTCAACCATAATCAGGACTTTTCCTGGTATAAATCAACCTTTTCAAATCTACAAAGTAGGGAGGAACAATACAAGTAATAATGATTTCAACTGGCAGAAAAAATCTCCATCTGAGATCAAAAGTTATGACAAACTTTTAAGAACTACAACCGACTTGTCCCCTACACCTCGAGTGTCGTGAAACATCTTTCCTCTTGTTACCACATCCCTTTCTACCAAGTTCCATCGGACCATACAATTATCCTTCTTGTTGGTGAGCCTGTTTAGATATCGTTGTTTAGCACGGCGCAAAAACAAACAAAAAATAAACAAAAAAAAAAAAAAATTAAAATAAATAAAACCGAACAGTTTAAAATTAGGCAATCCCAGGTCGTGAGAATGAGGGATCTATAAGGCACACAAAAAATCATCCATAAATATCAATCGCAGAAAATAACAAAACAAAATCATCAGTAATCTTTTGCGTTAAACATTTAGTGACCAGCAACACGTCTAGACTCAGCAATAATCTTGGTCATAGACTCAACCTTAGCCTTAGCACGGCCGAAAGTACCGAGCTTCTTCTTGGCGAGCTTGCGAGCACGCTTCTCCTGGGAGTTTCTGAGCAACTCAATGATTCTTCTCTCGTAAGGAGCAAGACCAGCGACCTCCTGGATGATGTCACGGACAAAGGTGGTTCTAGCGGAAGCAGCACCCTTTCTGTAAGAAACGCGAGCGGCCTTGACTCTAGGGGTGACCTTGTGGCCCTTGTTGATGCCGATAGCAATTCCTGTTGAAAAAAAAAAACAGAACGATTAGTCTCGAGGATTAAAGGAGAGAGAAGAATGGAAAAAAAAAATGAAGCTACATGACATCGACAGAGATACCGATCAGAAGTGAAAAATCGGACCAGCAGCATTGCCCAAATCAGCAGCAGAATTAGGAGCAACAGGAGCAGACATACCAGATCTTTGAGCAGCCATTTTCGGTTGTAGGTAGACAAGATATTTGTTCGTGATCGCAAAGAGAGGGAAAATCAGAAGAGAATCAAAGGTGTAATTTTTCCCAAAAGAAAAAAAAATTTAAAAATTTTTTAAGAGTGGTAGTTACCCGGCATGACCAATGTGTGCCTCACAGCTCATCAGAGATCTCAAACAAAACACAACGGGCCCTAACCCATGCCAAAAATTTTCAGAGTAATTGCCCTAACCCACAAAACAAAAAACTCTAGAAACCGTCGAAATGAATCGGACAAAAAATTAGAATTTTCATAAAATAAAGATCACGTGATGATATTGGCTGTTTTCTGTTCTTGAAACTGCCCAAGTCAAAAGCATTTGTAGTGAACATATCAGAACGGTCTTACTGGAAGGGGAAGTCGGCTCTAACATGCTCACATATCTGCACCCAAACGTACAAACCAACAAACACGCACGCACAGACATATACACACATAGTTGGACTGCTTGATAGCCGCACACGTGATATTTTACTTGGATCTAGTAATAGATTATCAGCTTTGTGACTTGGACTGTTTTACCAGTTCTCTATTAACCCACAACAACTAACAACGAAAAACCACAAACATTGAATTACAGAATAGGGAAAAAAAAATATGAACAATTACTACACCATAAGCACACATCATAATAGGAACAAAAAGCAATTGAAAAAGAAAGAAAAAGAACACAAACAAAATGCCATATCTACCGGGGTTGCTGGCCCTCCACAAACGAAAGCGCCTCGTCACGCGTGATGGAGGCGATTGACGACATCTTATTATTAAACATGACACCGTAGAATTTCTCCGCCACGTGGATCATCTCGGTTCGGAAGGTAGTGCAGATGAACTGGCCACCATCTTGTGCAAGCTCCGAGATCATAGCAGCAACGGCCGTACGGTATTGTGTGTCAAGGTTCGCATCAATCTCATCAAAGAGGTAAAAGGGTGCTGGATCACACTGCTGAATGGCAAAAATGAGGGTAAGTGCACAGAGGGACTTTTGACCACCGGAAAGCTGTTCGATCCGCTGCTGGTCGTCCTCTTTGCTGTTAAAGGAAACACTAATGCCAATGCCAACGTAATTCTCCACAGAGGTGGTACCGTTTGCAGTCTCGTCCTCTTCTTCCTCGTCGTCACTCTCATTGTTACGACGGCGGCTACCGTCAGCCTTGCGATGCATGATGAGCGAGCCACGGCCAGCCGGGACCAGCTTTTCAAAGATTTTGGAAAAGCCCATCGACACCTGCTTAAACGTGCGCGCAATAGCTTCGTCCTTACGCTGGTCAAGCGTCGTAATCAGCTTTTGAATAGACTCAGACGAATTTTCGAGATCCTCACGGCGCTCAATAAGCTTTTCACGCTGCTTGGTGAAATTATTGTACTGTTCCACGGCTTGCTTATTTACATGCGAGTATTTCTTGAGCACCTCAGAAACAGAATGTAACTTGCGTAAAATAGACTCAGATGAAAGCCTTTGGTATTTGGTAAACGCATCCACAGGCAGGACTCCAAGCTCTCTGATTTTGCGCTGGACCTCCTCGCGGCGCTCCACAAGGAATGCACGCTTGGCCACAGATTTTTCCATCTGCTTATGATAACGGTCAATCATTCGTGCTGCTTGTACACGATCCTCCTTGGCCTTGGTCAGATCAGTTTCCTTTTGGGCAAGCTCAATCCGGGATTCTTCAAGCTCTTGTTCAAGGGTAGAAATCTTGTCAGAGGTTTCATAGATGGCCTGTTCAAGCTGACTGAGCTGGCGCTCTAGCTCAGGTACGGCATTATCGTTAACAAGCGACATGTCATTGGAAGAATTCAACTGGTCTAGTCTAACCTGCAAGTTTTGATTAATCTCAACCTCAAGCAGGTTCTTGGTCTGCTCTAGCTGTGAGCGCTCTAAAAGCAATTCGTTCAAGTTTTTCTTGAGTCTTGGGAGGTTGGCATTGAGCTGACGTAGCTCGGTGACCTCGTTGGTTGTTAGGGTTTGCGTAAAGGGTTTGTTCAGCTCCGCGACATGCGCCTCACGCTGGTCTGTTAGCGTACGCAAAACAGATTTAATTGACTGCAGCACATGTTGCTTTTCAGTAAGTAGCTCTCTAATCTGACCTTCCTCCTGGGCGCTATTTCTAAGGCCATCTCTCAAGGGCTGGAATGAGTTGGTTAACTGCTGGCATTTGAGCGTTGCCTTCTGGACTTCATTCAACGCCGCTGTAATCTCCTGATCCTTTCTAGCAATTTCATTCTTGAGTTGGTCAAAAGCCTTTCGTTGGGTTTCGTGCGCATCCCTGACCTTTTGTAGTTGGGCCATCGCTGTGAGTCTCGACTTGCGTGTATCATGGAAACCACCAGTCAGCACACCCTTGGTATCAACCTTATCACCACTAAGTGTAATTGCGTTAAGGCCATAGTTGTGGGAGTATTGGGCACCAGTCTCGAGATTTAGACACACAATTGTCTTACCAAAAACTTGTTTGATGGCCTTTTCAACCTCGGGGATAAAGCTGAGACGGCTGATCAGGGGAATAGCATCATCGGAATCAGGATAGGCCTGGTTCTTGGGGTTGATGCGGTTAAGAGGCATGAATGTGACTCTACCTGAGTTCTCACGGTAAAGTTCGTCCATGAGAGTCGTGGCGGTATCATCGTTATCAACAACGTAATGAAACAAACTGTTACCAGCCGTGACTTCAGCAGCCAGCTTAAACTTTTCATCAACAGTAATGAGCTCAGCAAGAGTACCATAGACACCCTGTAAGTTGAGGCGCTGGGCAATGCGCTTTACGGCCATTAGACCTGAGCTCTGGGCCCTGCTCATGGTCTCAAACAGACCGCGCTCTGCCTTGGAGAGAGCTTCACCAAGCTCTACAAACTCGTAGTCGGCCTTGGACTCGGATCTCCATAAGACCTTACGCTCGTCCATAAGTCGGTCACGAACCTCCTCGGCCTTGGACTGAGCAAGTCTCGCTTCTTTGAGACTATCGGATGAGAGCTCAAGCTCGCTTCTCATCTCAGTAATTTTTTTCGAGACCTCAGCCTCCTGGCGGACCAAGTCGTCAATGTCAGACTGAGTATTGTTGAGTGTCTGCTGCTTGTTGGCAATTTCCGTGTCAAGGCCATTAATCTCCTCGTATAGCCAATTGTCGCGCGACTCTTTGGTGTCAAACTGTGCGTTTCTTCCCTGCTTTGAGTACAGGAACGACTGTCGCGCTTCGTCGTTGGAAACCTGTTCACGAAGGCTGTTTTCATTCTGCACCAGCTGTGTAAATCTAGGTAAAATATCTGCCAGCTCACGCTTCTTAGCAGCAATATTCTTCTTTAACGAGCTAATTTCGCGTGCTCTATTTTCAGCCCTCCGCGTCGACCGTTGGTCATCGGAGCGAAGATCAATAAGCGCAAGATCCTTCTGAGCTTTTGTCTTGAGCAGCTCGCGATGATCCTGGTTCGCCTGGGCTAGTTCAGTGTTAAGCAGTTGCACGCGGTTTTTACAGGTGGCGATGGACTCTTCGACTTGTGAAATATTCTCCTCCAGCTCGTTGTAAACATTGAGGCGCTCAGAGTTGTTGTCAATGCCCAGTGCACGGTTCTCCTCCAACTCGTCAAGGGTGGTGGAAATTTCGTTCAGCTCACGGTCAAGCAGTGTATAATCAAGCGAACGCTTCTCTCTGTCCTTTTCGTGGTATTCCTTAAGTTCCTCTTTTTCAGTTTCAAGTTCATCAAGACGCTCATTAATAAAGTCCAAGTACTCGTCGATTTTTTCGCGTTTTACTCTTGTTTCATTCATAACCTTGACCGACTCAGCGCGGCGCTGGTCGTAGACCTGGGTACCAGCGACCTCTTTTAGTAGTGTGAGACGTTCCGAGTCCTTGGCGTTAGTGAGGGCGGTAATTCTGCCCTGTGGCACAATGTAGTATGGATTTGAGCGTGAGAAACCTCCACTTTCGAGCAAGTTCATGACATCAGACTTGCTGGCACTCTTGTGGTCAATCGAGTATTCGTCCTTTTTGAGACCAATGGTTCGGCGAATAACCACCTCAGTTTTCGAGGTGGGAAATCTAAAGTCGTCGTTGTTGAAGCAGATTTCGACGTAAGCGCTCATAACAGCCGAACCAGAGCCTTCATGCAGTAAACCCTGGCGTTCTTCACGACTGAGATGGGTATATGCATCACTCAACACGAAACGAATGGCTAATTGTTATTAGCAATAATCAGAGGGAAAAGAGTTTGGTGATCTGACTTACCTGCAAAAAAGTTACTTTTACCAGAACCATTTCGACCCACTAAAAAAAATCCCAGTTAGTTGAAGAACGCGATTGAACAGAGGAGAACTTGGCCATACCCACGACATTGTGGTGAGGACTGAACGGTTCAGTCACGGTAATGTTTTTGTAAGACTTGAACCCCTGAATTGTAATCTAAAAGAAGTGTTAGCAGAAGTATATATAAAAAAAGGCAAAATATCAGGTAACTTACTTGCTTGATATACATTGTGGGCGGTGGTGGAGGATCAAGCAACAGTCGACAGTAGGGTGGGAGAAGTTGAAAGAGATGGTGGAAGAGAAAAGGAATGAAAATGGCGTTTTTGATGTTTTGAATGGCCAGAGAGGGAAAAATTACAAAACGCGAAACGCGAGCTTATGTCAGCGTGGTTTTATTAAAAAAAAAAAAAAAAAAAAAATTATTCAACAAAAAATTATAAATTTTACCACTTCTTTTTCTAATTTTTTTATT
>Ga0160505_100880_pt1 | contig 15267 bp, 16 predicted proteins | sample DIDeMG_FD_108225 | JGI IMG/M metagenome (GOLD analysis project Ga0160505, IMG submission 108225) | Enriched chicken feces microbial communities from UW Madison campus, WI, USA - DID2874_E49_Stillage MG | ecosystem: Host-associated > Birds > Digestive system > Large intestine > Fecal ... | reverse complement strand
CTTCAGTGGGTCATGCGGCCCAGCCCTGGTCCTGCCGGTGCTGAGTGCCTGGAAGACCATTCAAATTCAAATGGAATCTCGGTTTCTGGGTTTCTCAATCCTCGGATGTACACACCACGCACTCACTCACTTTCCAGCCTTCCGTTCTGTCTGTCTGTCTTGCTGTCGCTCACACACTGCACACACGCCCAGTTTCTCTCTCTCGTTCTCAGAGCCCCCAAAGGGACTGGTTTCATGTTGTTTTCCAGGCCCGCGGACTGTATTCCCTTCACAGGTGTCGTCCTCAAACTGATAATCATAGCAAAAACTATAAGCCCTTTGAACGGCCATCACGCCGCACTCTTTCTCAGATTCCAGACTCTTGGATCGAAACAGAGAGGGGAGGAGGGGCAGAAAGGCATACCATCCCTCCGCATTCCAGCCGCATGGTCGGCACCAAACGGAGCATGGAGACACTCTGACGGGCTTCGAAGCTCCCATCCTGGGAAACGAACCAGGAGACAGAAACCATGGACTTGAAGTGACTGTCGTGCCCGTCATGCGGCTAGCTGACGCTCTTCCCCCTACGGCGGACCGTTACATCGGCGACATTCCATAGTGTGGCCCTGCGCCGCAAAGTGAAACAACGCCGACGAGCCAAACAGTTATGACAGTCCCGTCTGTGTGAGCAACAGCGACTGTCTGAGCACTGTCATGGTCGACAGTGTGAACCGACACGATTCTTTAAACCGACTTCGCACTGAACAGATCTCGCGTTTATCTCTGCTTCAACCTTACAAACAACTGTTCACCCCCCCTTTGTGCCAACCATGGCCAGGTTTGGACTCGTGCTCGCACTCGTTCTGCCACGGCTGGCTGTGGTAGCGTTCACCGACGACTACCCGGAACTCACCTTCAACATGACGTTCCCACCGATCACAGATATTCTGCAATTTGATCACGCCGACAACTGGACAGCAGTGCCGAGCGACATTGACCGGGACGGCTTTTCCATTCAAGGACTTGCTCAAGAGAAAGGCGGGGCTGGATCACATTTCCGAGTACGGTACATTGGATCAGCACTCTACTTAAGTGGGGTGATTCCGGGCGGTCGTTCGACAGACATGTGGGTGTGGAACGATGGCGAAGGACAGAAATACCCATGGTCAGATTCCCAGCCCAACCTAGTCCCCGGGTTCAACGGCACAGGCCTTCAAGAGTCTGGGATCATTATGGAAGCAGAGTACGGAGGTGAACCTTCTGAAACCACCCGTCTCCATCCGTGGTTCTACCTGAGAAATATCACAATCACTTCGTCCATGCGAAGTCAAGCGTACGTCAATGGAGACCGGGAGCTGATGTTGATCTTCAAAGACCGACATTCGAGCAAATGGAACATACCACCGAAAACTTTGCCAACTCTTCCGACACAGGCCCAAACTCTCGATTTGAATGGGATCTACTTTGGGACTTCACCGGTATCTAAACTCGTCGTGACCGAGATAGTTGTTGACAAGCACAGATGGCCGAGCTTTCAGCTCTGCAAGATTTTCGTCGGTCACGGTTCCCATTCCTGATAACACGAGCCTTGTCATCGTTAATGGAACCAGGGGCCCAGATGAAGGTCTCCTTCTAGTCAGGATATCCCCATCGCCACCGAACTGGACCGCCGCTGGGGTCAGTTTGAATCTTAGCATGGCGATCCAGTGCCACGATCAGCCTCTCGTGTATGCTGTTCTGGACCCAACTGTGCAATATTCAATGGCACTGACCCGCAACGACGATAGTCGCGGTTCGACTGGTGTACAGCTAAGGAGCCTTACCTACTACTCTGCTCTGTGGTAAGTGGTCACTTCGGAGAAACGATCCTGATTTCAAGGGGAACCCAACCCAATACAGACACTGGAAACGGCACCAGCACGAAAACAGACAGTGGCAGTGCGGTAGACACCGAGTCGACTGCTGGTACAAGTACCAACAAGACAGCCAAGTCCTTGTCAAAGATCTCCGTGCCCGGCGTCATTGCTGGCAGTACGGTAAGTATATCCGGTGACGGGAGTTGGTGACGGGGGACAGTACTCACGATTCAGATCGCGGCCATCGTGGTACTGGCTCTCGCAATGTGGGGAATGTGGCATCTTGCGAATCGAAGGGCCCGTCGGCATCTAGAGAGGCGGTGAGCACACGAATACAAGCTGATCAAGGATCCTGCTGATGGTAGAATGACAATGGATAAGGGAACCTTCCAGATCGACGTGGATGCCCAGGGGCTGCTGGCGACGCCATTCGACAGTGGCCGACGCCAAGATTCCCAGTGCGGGTACCCCCTTGAGTCATTCATTGGCGGGTAAGTGTTCACTGGTCAACACCGAGCTGACCAGCTGCAGAGACTCTGTCACAGGCAAAGAGGATACCGTTGCCTCGCGAGCGACTGATGCCGGTCAACTCCCGCCATCGTATGACCCGTCATGGACCCAACCGTGGACAGCGGACAGTTCAGCTTCCCTTCCGCCCGGCATGGCCCCTGCATTGGCTCCTGGGACGTCCCAATCGTCTGCTATGTCCCCAGGCGTATCTCCCGGAAGCGACAGGGCAGGCAAGTCGCCCTCGGCAGAGGAAGGACTGGTCGCTCCTCCGCCACCTGCGCTCTCTCGCGGCGACCGCAAGGGGCCTGTGTAGGTGTACTATGCCATATATGTACATATGTCCCAGAGAGAAACTGTTGACCGCTCGCGCTGAGAACCACGGAGCGTATAATTTGGACACATGGCAGCGTGGTGCCACATTGGCACCGTGGAATGTGGCACCTGGCAATGTGGCTGCCCCGGGCACGGCAACAGAATCCGGCTCGTCCGATTCGGCCACAGGGAGAAGTATTGCTGCGCCCGGTTCCTGATCAACGATAGCCTCAGGGCGTGCCGACGCCCTCTTTGTACAACGTTGTGCATTAACTTAAAATGGCCGTTTGTGGCCGCCGTATGACGGCCCGCTCGGCCGAGTAGCTGATCCTCCCTTCTCTGACCTCATTAGAGGTGTCTCTGCTGTGTCGCTCCAAGGTGACACGGCAGAGGGCATGGCAGAGGAATTGGCCGAGGACAAGGATGGGGAGCATCCCTGGCCAGGTAACAGCGCAGGCGACATGCCTGGCGGCATCGACGATGAGGCGCCGGCGTTCCACGGCTGCGTCCACACGACGGGTCGTACGATGGTGGAAGCTGGCCAGCGTCCGTAGCCCGCGAGACCGTATCCACTTTGTCTGCAGGGGGCATATATTCTCTGCAGCAATGTTTAGCTAATCGAAATCTGGGACAACAAGGAACTTACCCGATTGCAAGCAGGTCAAGAGGGTACCCCAGCTGCGGGTCCGCAGACCTCACAAAAGGAGTCGCGAGCAGCCTCTGAGCATCCGTGTCGATCTGGAATGTCCCTTTGTCCGTTGTCATTCTGCTATTAGAAGAGATTTTGCTCGATTCCTTGTACTTACCGTTTCTTGAGTCGATCCCGGGCCTTTCGGTTGGCAATGTGCCAGATGCCCCAGATTGCGAGAGCCAGAACTACGACCGCCGCGATCTACATGTCGTTGGCGCTGTCTCCCCAATCACCAACTCAACTGTACTTACTACAGTTCCAGCAATAACACCTGGGATAGAGATATTTGACGACTTGGAGTTGGCGCTTGCACCGGAGGTTGTCTCCGTGTTTGTGCCCGAATCACTTTCCGTTTCCATGTTGGCGCTGTTTCCCAAGGTGCTGTCCCCCGAGGTGCTGTCCCCCAAGGCTGCCTCTGTTTTGTTTTCCCTGAGGTTTGAATCACTTGTCCGAAGCCACCACTTACCAAAGGGCAGAATAATAAGTAACACTCTTGAAATATACCTCACAATCGTCCCAAACGTAGGGAAGGCTGATATTCATCGAATACCGTACTGTTGGTTCAAGAACAGCATAGATGATGGGCTGTCCAACACGCTCAACAGTCATGTTGAGGTTAGTTGTATCCCCATGCACGCTCCAGTAACGAGGCCGCGGAGAAATGACAGCCTTGACCGTGCCTTGCCCGGGTCCTCTCGTTCCATTAAGGATGAAAAGGCTTGTGTTATCCGGGACGGTGAGGTTGAACACCGGGTCATAGCCTTTAACGATTGTAGGCGCACCTCCTGTTGCCGTCAACGACCGTGCCGGTCATGATGGGATTCACCTTCATGGCTCCAAACTTTGTTCGCCATGTCGTATCTAAAACGGTAATTGAGGCTTTGCGTCGTGTGGTTCATTTGCTCAAACGTCGGTCTATGGATTAATAGACGATTCTGATAAGACTTTGACCTACGCTTGGGTTCGCATGGTCGATGTGATCGTTACGTTGTTTATATAGAACCAAGGACCGATAATTGCTGTTTCAGAAGGTGGTGCACCCGCAAACTCTGCGTTGATTTCGAGGTTCGCGGCTTGTCGCTTGACACCGTCTAATCCAGCGATCAAGTTGGGTTGTGAATCTGACCATGGAAAAGAGAATGGCACGTCGGACTGCGCTCCCGAAATGCTCTTCGATCGACCTTCCGGGATTTGTCCATTGAAGGAGATTGCTGATCCGATATACTGCATGGCGACATGAGTTCTCAGAATGCTCCGGGACGCCTCCTTCGGTGTCGTAAGTCCTCTAACAGCAAAGCCGTAAGGGTCGGTGTCGCTCTGTACTTGAGTGCTGTTGTTGTATTCGACTAAAACGATAGGATGGATGGGCGGGAGCGTCATGTTGAAAGTGATCTCGGGGTAGTCGGGGGATGCTACCACAGCCAGCCGCGGCAGGACGAGCGCCAGCACGAGTCCAACCCAGACCATGGTGAGAACGATCGCCGTAGTTGTTGCCGGAAAGGAGGTGGTGGTCTGAAGAGAAGAAGAATACAATATATGTGCAATGCCCATTAAATGCCAGGCCTTTTGAAAGATTCCTTGGCCACCTTGTCTGCTCTTCTCTACAGCGAAGCACGTCAGTCGCCGCCGGAGTCAACCATGAGGGCGGGGACTGGAATCACTGTTATTCGCAGGGCTTGGCGTTGTTTCCCCTCGCGGCACAGGGTCCCACGGTAGTAAGTCGCCGAGACCGCGTCTCTGAACCCCGCCAGCAGGTGTACAGTACGTACAGCACTCGGCCAACGAAAGGCACAATAGTCACGCCGTCCGATTTGCTACTATGTTTATAGGTGGGTAGCGGTTGTGCTCTCCGGTTCAGATGACCATGAGTTCATCATAGTGCCCCTTCTCGACCTCCCTACTCAGTTTCACCAGGGAGACGCCGACGCGTGCCGACATAATGTCTCCGCGTTCTCGTCGTCCGTGTGACTCGGATGCGGGGTGGTTGTCGGGTGTTCATCGTATTCTTCAGTATCCATGGAAGAAGAGGGTCTAGAATCCAGTGGGGGCGGGAGCAGATTGGGTTGTGAGAAGAGGTCCCCCGGCAACCAGCTTGGAATGGGGATTGAGGCTGTCGATGCGTCGACGGCTGTTTGGACACGGGGACATGGAAAATCGAGTATGTTTCAGTAAACGTCACGCTTAAGTATTATGTTGGAACGGACGCCCACGGCCCTTTGCGATCGTGATCAAGCCTGCCTTGATAAAAGGATCGAGATTGTGAGGCGTGGCATGCAAAATCCTGCAATGGAATGGGCTGTTTTTTTTTTAAAAAAAAACAGTCGCGCCATAAACATGTGCAGTAATCACCAAGCTTTTCTTGGCACTTGGTATTAGTTGTCGTTCTTTTTGGAGTTCTTCCTTTCGCCGTCTTGCGCCTGTTGTGCCTCTCATTCGCGTTCCCAGCTTGTCATTGCTGGAATGTTCGCTCAATTACACTCTGACCGTGATATTACGAGCACCCTTTGCTCACAGGTGAAATCGGCCTAGGTCATTTCAGTTGGGCAGTCATGAAACACCACCCAATGCACCCAATGACGATCCCCACGTAGATCGAATGTGGCACTTCTGCCTCCAACTCCGATAAGGTGGATAAGTGTGTATTAAAGCTCCGATCAATGCCCCAATACGCTATGAGACCCATCGGGGTGCGGATACTATGATAAAAGAAACTACGTAAGGGAATAGTGTCCTGAGAGATACCCCGTCTGATGCGATTAGACTGCCACCGCTGCTTACGACTTCTCGTTCCCCCACGGGGTCGTCGGAGAACCGTGATCGCCGCTCGACGCCTGCCGCCGCTGCGACGCCACGGCCCACTCGGGGTTGTACCGTGGGGGCACGACGGTGCGGCGCGGCTGCTCCGAGTGGGGAACAGGTTCCAGGGCTCCTGCGTCCTCCTCCTGATCGACGATAGACTCGGGGCGTGCGCGTGATGCCGACGGCATGCTCGGCATCGTCACGGAGCTCAAGAACGTCGACGACCCTGCGTCCGTCGTCGGTGTAATTGGCGAGTTTGTAAACTTGCTCAGAGGGTACGACCCCCAGCCGTCTGAGGAGTACTCGCTTGGCGACTCGGCGTGGTGCGGGAGGAACTGCGAGTCGACCGGGGGCTGAGACATTTTCGCCCTGGTCGTCAGTTTTGGAAAGTGGGAAAGTGGCTACTCACGGGAAGCCCGCTGGCATGAGCTGGACTGGTGATGCAGTCCTTGGGCTCAGGTGGGCTGGCGAAGCGCGCGCGGGGGTCAGGTGCTCCGGTGGCATGCTGCTCGACTCGGTCATGGTCTTGGGGTAGATCTGGAGACGGGCGGTGCTGCTGTTGTCCTCAATTTCAATGTCGCTCTCTTTAGGATACCTAGATTGTCAGCACTGAAGTTCTTGCTGGTGGACACTCACGACCCCTCCTTGGCTTTGCTGGACTTTCGGCCAAGGAAGTAGGAGAGAACACCAATTAGGGCGAGACCAACGACGCCGCCGACCTGGTTATATCAGCTATCGCTGTATGAAGCGATATGAACTCACAACACTGCCGGCGATGGCCGCAACGTTGTTGGACTTTTTGGCCTCAGTAGACCCAGCAGCCGTGTTGTCCGAGTTGCCGTTGCTGGTCATAGGGCCGTTGGTCTCGCCACCGCTGCTGTTGTTGATCACAATGGTGGTGCTGTTCGTAACAGTGGCCGTGCCGTTGTTGGAAGCTCCGCTAGTGGCGTTGTTCGCAACAGTGCCGCTTGTGGCGCTGCTTGCTGCGATGGTAATGGTGGTGCCATTGGCCGCTACGGTGGTCGTGGTGGCAACGCTGCTGCTGACAGTGTCGCCGCTGCTGCTCCCCTTCCACAGCTCAATCGCATGGATACCGGTCCACAGTTGATCGGGATTTGGGTTGTAAGGATTAGGATCGGCATAAACTGGGGTGTTTTCAACGGTGATATTGTACTCCTGGTTTGGATCAAGAGCAGCCATATAGAGTGTCGCGTTGCCGGTCCATGGGGAGGAAAAGGCGGTGCTCAAGATTGAAGCAGCGCCATGAGGTGGGGCGGGCGAGATGGCGATCTTGTAGTAGTCGCATCGTGGCTGAAGGGTCCCGTTTAAGCGCACAAAAAAGTTGCCAGAGCCGATGGGAATAGTGAGGGTATAGCCAACCGCGTTGGTGCCCACATATTGCCACCCGGCGAAGATAAGATTCGGGACTTCAACCCACGACCCGGGGTCAAACTGCAGCGCCGGGTTGACCTCGAACTTGGACTCTGTAACGTGCTTTACGCCGTACATGATCGACGGCGAGTTGTCGGTGTCACCAGCCTGCTCCGCGCCTATGTTCGACTGCTCCAAGGCGGCGGCCTCGCCCTGCGTGATGGTCGCCATCCTGAAGACGAGTCAGCTGCACAAACTGGTTCCTGGGCTTACGAGATATTTTCAAAGTACAGAATAGGCTCCACGGTCATGATGGAGACTGCTCCACTGCGAACAAAGAGCTGGACTTCGTGGTGTCCATTCGAAAGCGCTGTGTTTTCGGCCAGTGTAACCAGCTGCTGTACGCCACCCGCTTGGCCATTGATGATGGTGGACCTGCCGTCGATAACAAGTTCTACCGAGGCGTCGGCAGAACCAGGCAGACTCGGCTCGCTCCAGTACCCGCGGAACATGATCCCCGTACCGGTGAACGAGTACTTGACGGACGCGGCATTGTCGCCACTCGAGCCAGAGGCCCACATCAGCTGCATGCCGAGGCCATTGGCACCCTGGATATTATCATACCCTGTGGAGCTCGGGGGACGGCCATTCCCGTCGAGCATGCCCTGCACGCCAGTGTATGTCTGGTTCCACACGCCAGCGGGGGCGCCGGTTTTGTTGAAGAAGATGATGCCGGGGAGGTACTCGAGTGTCGGTGAGTGAGCGGTCAGGACAACGGGATACGAGTCGGCGAGCACCATTGTCGAGGTGACAGCCGCCACTATGAGGGCCCGTATGAGGGTGCTGATCGCCATGGCGCTCGAGTTTGGACAGGCGATCCGAGAAGAGTGGAGAGTGGTGGAAACGAGTGGCAACGGAGTACTGGGCGGCCCTACAGACGAGTCGGAGATCAGAATCGGAGATCAAGACACTGAGGTGTTCACAACGAACCGAGAGAAGGACAATTGAGGAGATTGAGCAACCCAGAAAGTGAGGATTCCTGCACAGGATGACCCCACAAGCCAGCTCCTCACCCAGCTGCATCGTTCGTGGTCTTCACAATCCTGTACGATCCTGTACTCACAATCCGTGCCCATCCTTTGTTCCAAGACTGTGGTCCGGGTGTTCCTGGACAGTCACGTTCGCCACCGAGGCGCGCGGTAAGGCCAATGGCGCCCGGTGATTTGCAGGCGGCATACCCGCCATGTAAGGTTTCAGGCACTTGTACCAGGTCCAGGAGATCAGGAACGGAGGAACGCGTCGGATCCCCTTCGCGCGTGTGTTCACTCGCGGTGTCGCCCATTACGGTCATTCACACCAAGACACATGTGCAGGATGCTCAAGGGGGTCAAGAGGTACCCGATACACGCATCCCCGGGTTGTTGGCTTTTCGAAAATGCACCCAGCTGCACAGCCGCCTGCCCCAGCAGTGACGTTGGGAAGGGCTCAGCGCACCAGCATGAAACCACGGGAGCGGTCTGTCAAGCTGTCAAGGAACTCGGAACCATATTGATGGCTGGGCCGTACCCACGGGTCAGTCAGGTTCCGTGCAGTCTCCATAAATTCCGGAGGTGACGCGTGCGCACTCTTGCTGAACTGTTAAATGCTGAAACGTGAGGATGTCAGTAAGCCACACCTTAGTGAGTTGTTGAACACCATGTGGCGAGCCATTCAGTCGGGACACCATTAGGGTGCGTGTCCTATGGCATCCCACGTATAGTATTCCCCGACTCGGTAGGTGACAGAAGCGGGACAGACACTGTCCGCGACGCGGCATGTCACCTGGTCAGCCATGTCGCGGGCACCGCCTGGTGGCAAGGTCGCACAGCAGTCACGCTGTCAAGCGCCTCCTGCACATGCAGTTCAATATATACATGCTCGTGCCCTTCTTAGAGCTAACGCCCCTGTCAACGTGATAACCTTGAATCTGAGTGATCTGTCGACCCGTGGCCAGACGCCCAGGTCGGATCGTAGCTTGGAGGAATGATGTGCCGTGGTCGACGCGGGGGAAACACGAACGCCCCTCCGTCGGTTTCTTGTTGGATCGACTCGGCAGTCGGGCTGAATGGTGATATGCTCGACTCGAGGGCTGGGGATTGGGAACGCTCAGTTCTGTTCTCTGGGGTGGCAAAGAACTCGCTCGAGAGGGATGAGCTCATTCTCGAAGATCCTGAAGGTCCTGAACTCGATAGTGAGCGGTTCAGGATGGCGAGCTTGAGCGGGTGCATGTCTGGCTTTCCGTATGGCTGTCTGCTGGAGCCGGCCGTGACACTGGTTGTTAGTGGAATGACGCAGGGGTGTACTCACAGAGGCGCGGGGGGTGCTGGGAAGGTTGATGTTGACGAGCCCGAATTCTGCCGCTCTTGTTGCTTCCGATATGGCTCGTACGTTTGCGGGTTAAAGTCCATCGGTTCATACGGTGCGATCTTTGCCAGACCTGGCTGTCAGCACTTCCGCCGCTAACCATAGCACTCACTGTCGGTGGACTTTTGTGGCTGATACGCTGCATGAGCAGTGTGGTCCTCAATCTCGAAGGAGTCCTCCCTTGTTTGCCATCTTTTGCTGTTCTGTCAGCGCCCAAAGCATATTAACCAACTCACCCTTGGGTCTTGCGGACAATGAACCAGGTTAGAAGGGCAATAAGGAGTCCACCGATTAGACCCCCGATCTGGGACCCGTCAGCTATGTCGGCGCAATGTGGCACTGTGCTCACGACTCCACCTGCAATCGCCCCTGCGGGACTCTTCTGCTTGGCCACTTCCCCACTTCCTGAACCGGTGTTCTTGTCGCTGGTGCCGTCTCGGTTGTTGCTGTCATTGTTACTGTTGGTGCTGGTGACGTCTCCTTTGTTGTTGGCAGTCCCGCCGGTGCTGTTGCCAGTGCCGTTGTTGTTTCCGCTGTTGTAGGTCGTGCTGTTGCTCCCTGCCGTGGAGCTGCTGTTGCTCAAACCGCCAACAACAGGGTTGACCGCATTTGTAGGGTCCTTATCGCCTGTCCATAACTCGATCGAATGAAGGTCGACGTTCTGAATGAGCTCCGTTTGAATGTTCTGCAGTGTCACGGTGTAGCTGACTTCTGGGTCGAGGGCAGCCATGAACATGGTGCCGTTGCCGTTCCATGGATACGCATAGGAGTAGCCTGTGACTGTCGCGGGCCGGTTTGGCGGGGCGGGGTCGAGGGTCAGGGCGAACTTGTCTCGACCATTCTGGATGGTGCAGTTGATGCGGACGAAGAAGTTGCCCTTGCCCAAGTCTGCCGACACCCTCGCTTGACCGGTATTGATGAAAATATTGGGGTAGAGGACGAGGTTGTTGATCCATCTGTTGACAAACCACGGTGGTGAGGCTGTAATCCGCGGGTTGACAATGCTGGCTCCGGTCTCGTTCTTTGCGACGGCGAAGATGATGTTGGGGCTGAGATCGGTAGGGTACTCTTCGTAGCCAGCCTCGGCTTGGGCAGAGATACTGGTCTCCATGTTCTGGATAGTTTTGAGTCTTCCATCAGCACGGTATTGAGGTGGCACTCACGGAATGTCTGGAAAGTCGAGCGTGACGTCGATGAACAAGATCGATACGTCGCCAGTGCGAAGAATGAGCTCGACATCATGGTTGCCATTCTCCAGTGTGGCATTGGCTAGCATGACGAGTGTGTCGGCCGGCCCATCCACACCGTTGAACGTCGTCGACTGCCCATCCACTACGAGCTCAACCGCGGCCTGGCTCGACGCCGCCTGCCTTGGCGCACCCCAGTAGCCCCTGAACGCGATCCCCGCCCCCGTAAACGAGTACTTTACGCTCGGCGCCGCGTCACCGGTAGCCCCCGTGTTCCACATGATCTGGTCGCCCTTCCCAGGGGAGCCATAGTGCGCGTCGGGTTCGCCCGCCTGCACAACTGTGTAATCCTGATGCCAGAAATTCGTGAGATTGACGTTTGCGCGCCGCTTTTCGGGGTTGTAGTTGAACATTCCCGACTGGGACGCGACGGTAAATGTGTATGGGTCGGCCAGGACTGTCGCGGCGCATGCGGCGATGGCCAAGAGCGCCGAGCTCAACATTGTGTCTCGAGATGAATAGTGAAGAGTAATGAACAGATGAGAAGGACGTCTCCTGCGTCGACGGCCAAGTCGTGCCACCACCAAACCAGACTCCCGCTTTCGCTACCTTTCGCTCCTTCTTTGGCTTCGATCATTGCCCTGTACATCGACGGTAGTCGCCTAGATACGAGGACGCCCCGCTACATGCAGCTTGATCAATGTCTCCGAAACGGTTGCCCTCTTGGGGCCTGTCGCAAGATTGTAGGCGAAAAGACGTTTCTGTGAGAGGCAGCGGGAGCTGGAAGGTCATCACAGTTCCCGACGCATCCAGTTCCTAGAGATGGAACAAGGAGATGATCTGGAACGAGGGGAATATTGGTCGACATGCTGGACGAAAGACCGGGGTTGGGCCCCTGATCAGCTTGGTTGACCCGACGTTGGTCACGTCGGCGCACCGTCAGGCTCCTTGGCAGTCGAAGCTGCGCGCTGGGTGCTCTCCTTCGTACCGACTTTGGAGCCTCGGCTCATGTTGCCTGGGGTGTGCACCGCCATGTCCACTTTCCCGCTCTGCACGAACGTTAATCGTGGACTGCGGAGAACGCTTCCAGACTTGACGCGCAACGTGTGTCCGTAATCTTGAAGCTTCCACTTGTGACGCGCACCCTCCCAACCAACGTAAACATTGTTCGGTCTTTCTGGTCTTCCTGGCCTAGATGGCTCACCCTCCCTTCTTCTGTCTCCATGGCCCATCTGTTCATCCCGGCCAGTCGACTATGGCCGTGGTCGCGGCCGTATTGCCATGTTTCATCCCCTTTGCTCGAAACGACCTTCAGGCAACAGGTGCCGACAGCGTGACAGACGGGAGATTTCACTTTGCTCACGTCAGCAAACCACAACGCCGCGCTGATCGGCAGAAGAGCCACAGCCCCGTCGGGTTTAAGGATTGAGAGCCTCCGCGCGCTCCGGACGTTGTGTTGCTCGCGGAGCGATTGGCGCGCACAGACGTTTGCCTGTGCTCTGATACGCTTCGTGACGGTTCGATGGAACGGTCAGGGCCACAGTATGGCATCACGACAAGAGAGACTCGGAAGCTGAAACTTACCATCCCCTCACGACTTGCTATTACCTCTTTTGCACATGCTTAAAAGTACTCCGGGGGACGAATCGGACGAATCGCGCGTGACGAGCACCCGAGAGCTAAACGCCGGCGCTGGGCAAGCGCGTTCGTACCAACCATGGCAGTAAATGTCCGATTCCAGAAGTTTGAGCTTGATGTCGCTGTCTTCGAACTCGACGTCGTTGGCAAGTGGTTATTGTGGGAGTGAAGTCTGCACGGTGGTGGACGCGCCCGCATGGCCTGGCGATGTGTGATCTGCGGACATGTTTCTTGAGGAAGCGCTCGTGCTTGATGATGAGAGCCCCATGGTTGATGTCGAGCACGGGCCACAGTATAGTCTAGGATGACTGTCCCCCAGCGGGACACTACATGGCATCAAACAACAACACTATACAATCTGTAAGTACTCTACAAATAACCGGGTCCCTTTTCCTGCCCATCCTAGATAGTAGCCAGAATAAGCTCTGCCTGGCGGGCAATCTCGGCCCTCTCGGCAGCCTTGCGCACCTGCTCCTCGAGTAGGCGCTGCTCCTCCTCCCTCCTGCGCTCCTCCTCCTCGGCGACACGCTGGGCCTCCATTGCGCTCTGGATAGACGCCTCGATGAGGAGCGTGTCCTCGGCCTGGGCGGCGGCGGCTTCGGCGGCGGCAGCAGCCTCGGCCTCCTCGGCCTCCTGGCGAGCCTGCTGTTCCGTCGCGGCCTGGAGTGCAAGCTCCATTGCGATGCTCTGGGCGTGCTGCTCCTCGGCCTCGCGCAGCGACTCGCGGACGACCCAGTCGATTGACCTTGCCAGCGATTCAATCTTGACAACGTCCAGGCAGCCGAGGGAAATACAGCCGTCTGGCAGCATGTGGATGTGGCGTTTCTGCGTCAAAGCCTCGAGCTGTGCCGGCGGAAGGAGCAGGATGCAGTACATGCCCGCTCCGCGACGCAGGTGAGCCCAGTTGCCAGGCGTCTTGAGCTTGGTTGCGATCGTATCGAAGAGCTTTTCGCGGACGCTACGGAGTCGATCTGCCATGGCCTTGATTTCGGCGAGCCTGGTGGTCAGCTTTGATGAGATAGAACACTCACCAAGCGGGGTACAGCTTCGGATCAGTCAGAACCATGTGGGCGAGCTGTGCACCCCACAGCGGCGGGTGGTAGTACATCGTCCGCGCGAGGTGGCGCAGCTGCGAGTTGATCCGGTCGCGGTCGTCGGTGTTCTGCGCCGCAATCGACAGAATCGCCGGGCTGTCGGCGTACAGTCCCATCATCTGAAGGTTAGACCAAAGCCACGCACGACAACCTACAGCATCAAAACTCTGCACCAGAACGACTGGGAGTCCCTCGTGCACCATAAACCGCAGTGGCTGGGCGTCGCGACCAGTATCCCCGCTCGCGAGACCCTGGAAGGCCATGACGACGAGGGGAATGAGCTGCCGGCCTTTGAGGAGGGTGGTGAGCATGCGCCACTGGGGAGCTGTGAGCTCGACACCAGACGGCGTTGATCCAGAGACGTGAAGGAGGACGACCGACCGTGCCGGGGCGTGCTGCAGGTCTTCTTTCAAGCTCTCCCAGTCCGATCCGCCGTTCTTCTGGTCCAGGAAGCGGTAGTGTTTGACCTCGAGGCCTCCTTCGCGCAGCGCAGTGACGTCCTCCTCCACGGACGGCGACGGAATGTACACCGAGCGGTTGCCGGCAGGAGCGGGGAACCGAGCGAGGAAACTCGCAGCAAGGCGAAGGGCGCCAGTGACACTGACAGCCTGGATCGCCGCAATGCGCTGCGACTTGAATGCGTTGCTCTCTGGCCCGTACCCAAAACGAGTTCCAGCCTCCAAGAACGGCTCGTACCCATGAACAGGTAGCACGCCGGGGTTGAACAAGTTGTCTTCGCGCAGTCGTTTCTCGGCGTGGCGCATCGTCGGGGGCAGGAAGACCTTGCCGCTGCTTTCGCGAAATCCTGGAACGGAGAGATTGAGCTTCGTCTCGGAAATGTCTTCCTCGAAAGCGGCGTCGATTTGGGATGAGCTGTCAAGGTTGGCACTTGGGACGGACGACCACATGTCCCTCGACTCCGACGGGGTCCTCGTGTCGCCGTTGCTAAAGTTGGATGTTCGTCCCATGCTGGCGGCGGACAGCTGCTGAAGGACGTCGAGGAGAAGACTGCTTTGAGCATCCTGTGGCATGGCCCCAATGCCGAGATTGGCACTGGCACTGCTCAGCTGCGCGAGAGCGTTGGCGGCCTCGGGCTGGCCGTTGTTCGCTGCACGTGTCGCCTGCATGACGGTCTCCAGTGCCGCGTTCTGGGCTGCCTCGGGGTCGATGTTCGATCCGGAACGGATGAGCGATTCCAAGGCTTGGACGCGGAGGCCCAGCTCGTAAGTAATCGGCACGTCGTCGTTCGCCCTGTGGAGTTAGTCTCCGCCGCAAGAACACAGCACACCTCTTCTTTTTCCGCGGAGTCACTGGGGGCGCTTCCATGCGGCACATGCTCGGTACTCCGCGCTTGATACATCGACTGCAGGGGATGTTGCGATCGCACTAGGGTCAGCGGGGCTCTTGCTTCGTCACTCACGTGTTCT
>Ga0160505_100879_pt1 | contig 15287 bp, 8 predicted proteins | sample DIDeMG_FD_108225 | JGI IMG/M metagenome (GOLD analysis project Ga0160505, IMG submission 108225) | Enriched chicken feces microbial communities from UW Madison campus, WI, USA - DID2874_E49_Stillage MG | ecosystem: Host-associated > Birds > Digestive system > Large intestine > Fecal ... | reverse complement strand
ATTATTTAGTTTTTTTTACACTTTATTTTTTTTTTTTTGTTAAAAAAGATTATTAAAAAAAATTTTTATTTTTTTTTTTTTTTTTTTTTTGTAAACACTAGTTTTAGAAGCTTTTGTAGTTTTAATGATAGCTTGTTCATGTTTTATTCTGTTCCCTTTTGGTTTTTTTCTCAACACAAGTTCCGGGAGAGTCAAGTCTACACCTCGTTGGACTTGTCTAATAAACAGGCCCCGTCATTAACATTATTCTCGTTTACAGCAGCGGTTTTCTTTTTTTTTTTTATTTTTTTTATTTTTTTTAGGGGGAGGTTGCTAGGACTTTCAATTTGACGTTATATCACCATCAATTCTACCATTGCAGTGGCTTTGTGATGCATGACGCTGGCTTTTCATAGATCTGCCCTGTGATTCAGTGCGTTTGGTATCGCATAATGAGAAAGCTGAGTTATAGTTACGGACCCCCCTTCCTCCTCCTTTCTAGGCCTGAGACAGCATAATTGTGCCACGATGAATGCAAGGTGGGCTTAATCAGGTATAACTAATTGGCGATTCAGCACAGTATCAACACCATCTGGATTTGATTTTGATTAGTTTAAATGGAAAGCACCGAAAAAAAAATACAATATACTGTCCTTTGAAACTTACAAGTTCACCAACTAAATATTGGAACTGTATGTTGCCTACACAGGGCTTATATTCATTATGTACATTTACAATTATACACATCGTTGACTCCTCAGACCACTTATTTTAAACAATCATCACCAGTAGTTGTATCATCTGAACATTAGCTGAAACTCGAATCAATTTGGCACTTGAAGCAAAAGTTGGAAATTTGACTATGATGCCAAATTAACTTTTGCTTCCCTGGTATCATCATTGTTGTGTAGACTTTCCTCTGATGCTGCTAAAGGTAAATCAGGGTAGTCAGGCTTTGGCTCCTTAGTTTCGGACAGCTCTAATTCTTGATCAGAGTTGATAAGATCTAACAGCCAATTCCTAAACTTTTCTTTTTCCCGCTCTGTTTCACAAGTTAGCACCAAGACTTCTAGAAACTACTCATTTTACAGACGTACCTGAATATGTAAACTCCTTCTCAATAAATTCAACACCAAAATCTTTACCAAACGCAATCATAAGTTTCAATAAAAAAACCGAGCAACGTCTGAAGCTGATAAGACAAAGCAATGTGATTGGCAAAAAATTCCAACTATCCAAGAATACAAAAGCGTAAAGTGAAGGCCCATATCGGCTTTCAAGACTCATTCCTCCTGCATACATCAATCTAAGTATTATGGGATTTATGGGAGAATCTGATAAATGCGGTGACTTTTTTAATGGCGTGCACATTGAGAGAACAAATTCTGAGACAGAGATTGAAAGGGAGAAATAAATAGATGGATACATAGAAGTAGTGCCAAAGGAAGAGTCCTGACAAAATGTTGAGTTGAAACCAAAAACACAAGGAGAAGTAAGGCACAGGTAAACTAAAGCAATCAAAATTCTCAGAATCCAATCGTAAATTTCAAGGCAAAAAGGCCGAGCAACAGGATCGCAAAGTTTATCAAGTACAAGTCGATACAAAGAAATATGTTGAGCCCTATTATCAGGAGCTTGAGTGTCGTTGCCGCCGGCAGGCTCGAGAGCTGTTGGTAGAGACGTTTCCTTAGGAGAAGTAGAAATCAGAGACATTATGGTTGATAGAGAGAAGAAAGATAAAAACCCAGTAATAACAGAGAGAACTTATAGAAATGGAGTCATTGATGTGTTACAGAGATTATTCTAGTTACCACAACTTTTAGAATGTTGCATTACATCATTCTAATGACCACTGTGTTAACGTGGTTTATATTATTGGGTATGATAGTCTGGCTGGCTGTTCTTTCATGTGCCTTTTATTTCTAGACACTCTAGTGTTTCAGAGCTTTGGAATATTGAGACTATATCTACTATCTATAGACTACAAGTCAATATCAACTATGTATTTTTTCCTCTTTTCATATGCTTCTTTATATAACCAATCCTACTGTTATATCTGAATATGTTATCTGCATTGAGCTTTCACAATATAAAACAAATGAAAAAATTTTTTTTTTTTGTAGTTTAAAGGTTGGAAATGGCAAATTTCATAATCACAAAAAGTTCAACAAAATGAGGTTTAATACTTGGTGTGAGTATGGCACTAGCATCGTACAATATTTCTATTACACGACTTGCTGGCGATAGGGTTGCTGCGTTGCTGTATGAATATTGTCGAGAAATATATATCAGCACTTGAGAGCGCCTTTTGCTTCATCATGGGAGAAATGATAGCAGTGGTCTTGCAGTAAATACAACTTGTTCAAATCCCAAAAACGCGAAACTTGCTTAATACTGTTAATTTCATATCCGATTGATCCGTGTTCTATGCCTAATCTTCCATGTCGTTTGCTGAAATATCTACCTATTGGTATTTTTTGTTTATTTATTTGTTTATACGTATATATTTCTTAAATAAGTCTCTAAGGGTTTGTACCTATGCAAGCCTAGAATCGCCAGTTCTCATCGGCACTCTCAATGGCCCACTTGAACTTTTCGCGCATGACCTTGCTGAACAGTTTGTCAATGGGCACGTCAAACTTTTTAGAAAACATGACGGTAAGCCTAGGATCAATATAGTTGAGCTTACTGGTGCCCAAAGCAACGGTTGAGTTGTCCTCCTTATCCTGCTTTTGCAAAATAGTGTTCTTGATCTGGAGTTCAAGCTTCTCGACCTGGGCCATTAGCTTTTCGACAGTCATCGAGGCTTTGACTTCGGGTTTGATGCGAACCTCCTTGCGGTACTGCTTTTCAAGTGCTGTAAGCTCCTTAATCTTCTCATTAAGGTCTTTCTTTGTCACACGCTCTGCCACCGGCACCTTCTCCTCCTTTTGCTTGGCCAGATCACGTTCAAACTTCTTCTGCAACTTCTCCTTATCTCTTGCAATGACCTTGGCAATAATGTCATACTGCTCATCAGCCGTAAGTTCATTAATGTCCGAAAAGAAGTCTTTCTTTTTGTTTTTGAGCTTGGGTTCAAGTACAAGAATCATCCTCTTTAGGCGACTTTTCTTCCACCGCATCTCGGTGATGCGATCGTCAATCTTGCCAACAGTTGCCTCATGTGTCTTGCCAATGGCCTTTTGATGGTTACACAAAATAGCAACTGCTCTATTGGCTGCATTGTACTTGACGAGCTTTTCGTTGACAGTACCCTCATTCGGGATCAGATCCATCTGCTGCTGCATTGTGTGTGACGCATTGTATGTACGGAAACATTTGGCCGTCAACCCAGGCATGTAGTTTTGCAAATGCTTGTTGAGAATGCTAGGGTCCAGTCTATCGAAAATCTGATCTCCAGGGCCCTTTGGCGCCTTCTTAAATATCCGAAGATTCTTAAACACCTGGGGATCAACCTCCTGTTCATTGTGGTAGGGCACGGAGTCCTTACCCAAGAAATCAAAAACAACAATATTTGGTGGCTTCAACGTGACATGTTCGTAACGGAGCGAGCAGCAGCCAACAGTATCAGCTTCATCTTCGCCCTTCTCACCGCCAGCTCTTAATGCCAACTTGTCAATAAGATATGTGGCTGTGGCCCGCTGTCGGTTAAGCATCAAGGTATCCTTAAGCTCGGCCTGGTAATCTTTGCGAATCTTTTCAATGTGATACTGGAGCTCTCTGGCCTTTTCAAACTTTTTAAAGTCACTTAGACCTCGAATGGACGAGTTCTGCGCCAACATAACATACTTGGTAGAGCCGCTGATATTCTCTCTCCACATGGCAAGCCAAACAACAGTGTTGTCATGTCTGACCTCCTTCCATTTGTGCCCAGGTGGTGGGGCAGGAACAGGGCTTTCCTTGCCAATATTGATCGTAACCATCTCCGGTGTGACGCGAGTCTTGAGCTTACCAGTCTTAGGGTGATCACCTCTACCTCTAAACAAACCCGGGGGCTCAATTCTAAAGTTGCCAACTGTTTCCTTGCGGCCATCAAGAATGCATACCTTGTACTTGGCCTCAGCCTCATCACGCTCAGCTTTGATACGCTTCTTCTCCGCGTTAGAAAGCGATTTTTTGATCTCGCGTTGCTTCTCAAAGTAGTTGAACATGTTGGTGAAATCACATTTAGCAAACTCTTTGATTTCAATGGGCTCTTTGGTTTTCTTGTCAACAGCAGGCTTACCAGTCTCTTTCAAAACTTTGAGAAAATCATTGAAAAAGTTCTTTTGGAAAACTTCTTTTTTGGCATGATCAGTATTGATCATTGCACCAAAGAATCCTGCCACCTCTTCGGCGGCCTTGGGAAGAACAACCGCCTTGCCATCATAGTAAAGATTGACGGATTTGGGTAGTGGCTCATACTCCGGTGGGAAAAGGACACCATGATGCTCAAGGGTAGTCCATCTGACAGTACCCTCTTGCTCATTAGCCTCCCACCATCTGTAAACCTCTTCCTCGTCATTATCGAATTTTTCTTCGGCCTCCTCAGACTTGACTTTTCCATTAGCCTTTTTGCCCTTTGCAGCGACAGAAGTCTTTTTGGTAGTCTCCTTTTTGATAGTGGTTGCTTTGGTAACCTTGGATGGCGTTCCAGGCTCCGTCTTGATTTTGGTTACCTTCTTAATAGATGGTGTCTTTACAGAAGTTTTTTTTGCTGAAGCATTGGTAGTGACCGGCTCCTTTTTAATTTTTTTTGCAACCGTAGAAGGGGCAGAAGGGGTTTTTCGCTTTTTAACAATGGGAGCGTCATCGTACTCATCATCATCGCTGATGGTGGTAACCTTTTTGTTGCGAGCAGTGCGAACCTGGGTGGTGTCAGCCTTACAGATATGAAGGAATTTGTGATGTACTAGGCGAACATTGCTAGTGAACTTACATTTTGCTCTTCTTCAGAATCAGAGAGACCTACAAGTAAAACAGTTAGCAACCAAGTCAAACAGGTTGATATTCATAAATAACATACCAATAGACATAGGTGAAGGGAGTGTTCAAAAGCAGTTTAATCAATAATAATAATAAAAAAAAAACAAATAAACACGTAGATAAAGACGAGTTGGATTGATTCTATTTTCTAAACCAGGTTCCAATTGTCTGGGGGTGGAAATGGAAGTAAATTTCTTTGTTTTGTTAGTGAAACGCGTACATTGTGAGAAGAAACCCGTAGACAAAAAAGGCGTTGTGGAAAAAAATAATTTTGGCAAACATATGAACGAGATGAGTATAAAAGTACAATAAACATTGCCTTGATAAGGTAAATCAATCATAAAAAGCACATACAGTTGATCAGAAAAAGTTCCTCTATCGAATGAATTCAGTGGCAATAAAGTTTTCAAGATAATTGAGCACAAAATTGCCAAAATATGGACAGAAATCGTGTTAAAAATGAAGGACTTTGGGAAAATAAAAAAAAAAAGGAAAAAAAAAGGAAAGGGAAAAATCCAAAATTTTTTTAAAGGCAGGAAAAAAAAAAAAAGATTTAAGACTTTTGACTTTGATCTTTTTTGGGTCATTGCTTTTGTCCTCGAGGCGGAATGTTTAAAGACTGTGTGAGGCACTATTATTAGGGTTTATTATACATCACGTGATAAAAATAACATTAGTTTCCGTAGAAACGAGCCGTGAGTTCTAAAACGGAATGTAAAGACAACAAAGATAATGTTTTTTTAATGGTATTAATGGTATCAATGTTATTATTGTTGTTATTATTATTATTATTATTATTGTTATTATTACTATTGTTTTGAATCGTTGTTATTCCCTAAAAAAGGCACTCCCAAAGTGTTGCCAAAAACAGAAACACATATCAGTTAATTTTATACATGCAGACAACTAACAATACCAATGGGGTCCAGAAATGTTTACAAACCATTTGGATTCTTTTCAATCTGTCAACTCCCCTCTGTTTACATCTATTTCAATACTTCAACTCCACCACCATCATTCAGCAACACCACCCTTGTTGAAGGTTCTTTAACCCTGTATTTCCTTTGTGATCTGGTTCTTTCTACTTTTTTCTCTTTCTCCATTAAATGATTGCTGGAACCGACTTGCAACGAATCCCATTAAAGCGTCTCGATCACACACCCAGATATAAACAACCAGTAGACATGGACCAGCCTGTTGTCACTGCTGTGCGCTCTGCTATACAGCCCCCAGTACCCGCAAAGAAAAAGCGAGAGAAACTATCGGCTCTGTGCAAGACCCCGCCTTCTACTATCAAGGCTCGCGGCCAAAACTACAAGCGAGGACTGTGCTTGGGAGAAGTATGTACATAACCAACCCATCTTATTCCTTCTTTTCTCAACAAGATTCTAACTTATCTAGGGAGGGTTTGCAAGATGTTTTCAGGTCAAGGACTCCGCCGGCAAGCTTTTGGCAGCAAAGACTGTGGCAAAAGCTTCTATCAAGACACAGAAAACAAAGGACAAGCTTTTGGGGGAAATTAGAATTCACAAGGTGCTCAAACATCCAAACATTGTCAAGTTCATCGACTGTTTTGAGGATGACGTTAATGTGTACATCCTTCTTGAAATGTGCTCCAATAATAATCTCATGAACATGCTGCGGAAGCGCAAGACGTTTACAGAGATCGAGTCCAAATTTTTTCTTACTCAAATTATTGGCGGGGTTGCTTACATGCATGAATATGGCGTAATCCATAGAGATCTTAAGCTCGGCAATATCTTTCTCGACGATCAAATGAATATAAAGATTGGTGATTTTGGCCTCGCTGCTGTCCTGTCTTCGGAGAATGAACGCAAAAAGACCATTTGTGGTACTCCCAACTACATTGCACCAGAGGTACTCTACGGCAAGAAGGAAGGCCATAGTTACGAGGTTGATGTATGGTCGGTGGGTGTTATTCTATACGCCATGGTGGTCGGCAAACCGCCGTTCCAGTCTAAAGATGTTGATACCATCTACAAGCGAATTAAAGACAACGACTACCACTATCCAGACACCAATCTTTCCTTTGAAGTCAAGAACCTAATTAACTGTTTCTTACGACTGGATCCCAGCAAGCGAATCAAGCTTGATGAATCCCTGTCTCATCCATTTTTTAAAAGGGACTTCCCGGACCACTTATCAGACCTCTCGCTCACCGAAAAACCGAGTTTTCCGCCCATCACAGCCGCCCAGTCAGAAACCAACTTTATCAACTGCAAGGTTGCCTCTCGGCTCATGCTAAGACCAGTGTCGCATCCCCGTAAGTCTGATGTCATTCTGAAGGAAATAGCTACCAATAATGTTGATCCCGTTAGCGAACAAAAAGTGCTCCCCGCTTCATTATCCCCTGCATCTACAAAGGAAAAATACAAAATGGTCATGCTTCAAAAGGACGAGGCCCGTATGGCCAGACCTGTTTTATCTGCGCATAAGTATTCTCGCGTGAGCGAAACTAACGTTATTTCTGATTATCCACAACCGGAGAGAGCATCCTTGGGCAAACCAAGGCGTATAATTTCATCGTCGGAGAACCACACTAACAACGAGAATGTTGCCAAAACTGCTATCCAAAACAATGCTAGAAGAACATCTGGGCAATTAAAGGCCGAAAGGGAAGCAATGCTCAGGACTAGACCATCCCAAGCCGCCTTTTTGGACTGCCATGTTAACCCATCCAAAACTGCTTGCGTAGGCTGGGCCAGCAAGCTTGTGAATGAGTTTATGGACAAGTTGGATAACAGCGTTCAGACAGGGTTCTCCCGTGATCCCTACCCCGACAGCAGTTACAAGCCACACGCAGTATTTATCACCAAATGGGTTGACTACTCCAACAAGTATGGCATTGCCTACCAGCTTTCAACGGGAATGGTGGGGGTTCTGTTTAAAGACAAGTCCACGACACAGATGAACACTGTTGTAGAGTCCTTTGATACCATTCGATATAGTACCTCCAACAACCGCTGGATCATTCACCATACCACGGACATTAGCCAGTGTCTCCCATCCCACACCAATAAGTTTAGACTTGTGAAGACAATGTACTCGTACATGCAAAAGAACCTAAGGGAAAGCTCGAGCAGCGATGAAGGCAGTTGCATTAGCCACGAACCCATTTCTCCCTCTCAGAGCTCTGTCACATTCCTGGTTCACTACATGAGACTAGGGCAGATTGTTATGTTTCAGCTGAACAATGGCAGCTTTCAGTTTAACTTTCCTGACCACACTAAGATTCTCATGTCGGAAGATGCCAACACTATTGGGTTTATCGATAGCGAACGACGTCTGCATTGCTGGTCTTTAAGCTTTGGATGTATCTGCTGCCAGCCGTTCTACAACCAGATTGACTCTGATTTTTTGGCAGACTTGTACGACAAGCTCGAGCGGATTTCTTCGCAGCTTGTGGCGATTCAGCACAGCCGGTCGTAATACCTTTCCATCTCATACCCCGACCCGATATTTTCACCTCATCACTATTATTAATGAATCATTTGCATTTGTAAAACATAATTCGATTAAATTTTATATGCTAATAAATAGACCTCATGGTAATGAAGCATAGTGTCATAATTTACATGTCATCAGAATCGCCAATCATTGCTTTCAGTTCCCATTCGCTCTTGAACTTGCGTTGAATGACTGAGAGCTGGTGTAAAACCGAACTACAAGCATTTTTCAGCGCCTCTTTAGGCGTGTATCCTTCTTCAGTTTGTATACGCAGCAAGAAGTTTGCAAATAGCGGGTGCTCGACCTTGTAAGCAGCAAAGATAACGCGGGAATCCTGTAGCAGCTGTGCACGAAGAAGGTTTCCCAGGGTATGATCTTCTCTTTCGAATTTAAAGATGGCGGCGTTGGGGATACGTGAGTCCGGTGTGACCGTAATCCTATAATGGGTTATTAGCGCGACACGTTCGTGGGGGGGAAGGGAAAATAAGCAGGACTTACTTGTCAACGCCGTCGGGCAGCAAGAAAAGCTCGAATCTATCAGGTGCGTTCATTGTTGATCAGTAGTAGACAGTTATACAGAGGGATCGGGAAGGGTGATGATGTTGCAAGGCTTTATGATGTCGGTGGCAGCGCGATGGTCAAAAAGAAAAAAAAAAAAAGGCCGAGCTTTGGAAAATCCCATACAAACCAAACAAAAACAAACCGAAATCCCCCCAGCAAGGCTTCTGTGTATAATGAGCGCTTATGTCAGCCAACACTACTTGCCTCTTCCAGCCTACTAAAGCCTGTGCCTTTGGTATTGTAGCTATTTTGCCTTTGCTACTATTTTTTTTTCTTCCTTTTTTTTCTTTCTTCTTTCCTCTTTTTTCCTTCACCAATAACCTCCTCTCTTTTGTCCTCTTTCGTTTCTCTGGCAGAGACACTCTAGCGAGCTCATTGCCTAGTACCGTGGACTTATTTTCCTTGTTTCCTTTGATCCTTTGCTGACGCCTGTATCGCTCTCTGGCATATTCGCTTCAGCCGATTTTACCTCCATCTTCTCAACTCTGACCACGCTACATCATCCTTTTACACACTGTGTAGCTATCAATAGATCACACTAGATTGCTTTCTCTGATTCCGCATCTCATCGCGTAATAACCATTATCAGCAATGTCAGGCCAGGACCATTGGGGGAACTCTACGTCTCAAGATTCGTCTGAAGGCAGGCCTTTTCTGTGAGTACTAAGCATCGAACCTCCCCATATTCACCTATTCATCCAGCCATTCAGCATAAACTAACCGCTATACTGTTAATTAGTCGACAGCCTCAAGGGCATGCGGCTTTACCACCTCCGTCAGCTCTAAGCTCTGGTTCGAGTAAGTACATCTCGCGTTATTGTGACCTGGTTTTCTGCTCAATTTCTGGTTTCGCGTTGGGCCGTCAAAAAGAAAATAGAAAAATCACCGGGTTCATTTCAATCAGCGTCTTCACACTTTGCTAACGTCATTTCTCTCAATTTTTTTCCTCTTTCTACTTCCTATGTTAGATAATGGAGAACCAAACTACTATCCCACCTTGCCGTCACTGCCTGGTTTAAGCAATGTCAGCAATAACTCGCAGTTTCCAATCCATGGCTTGCCTTCAGTTCAAAGTCAGTCTCCTCCCCCGGCCCATCAACTTGCAGTATGTATACTAGTTTCACACCAAGGGAAAAAAAAACAAATGAATCTAACAGCATTCCTTTTTTTAGAGCCAGGTATCCGGTGGCCAGTCCAACGTCCCGTCAATCAGCCAACTTACTCATTCGCAAGTCCCCAATCACCAACAGCCGGCGTCCAACGTCACAACACCAACCTTGACAAACCAGCAGCAGATTGGAGCTTATAGGCCTCTCAATGTCAATGATGCGCTTTCTTACCTTGATCAGGTCAAGGTAAAATTTCAGTCGCAGCCTGATGTTTACAATCATTTTCTTGATATCATGAAAGATTTCAAAAGTCACAAGTGAGTTTTTAATGCAACTTCATTACCCTAACCCTTACTAATAGCCGTTCTAGTATCGACACCCCGGGCGTGATTTCTCGTGTTTCGAGTCTTTTCAGAGGACACAACAGCCTGATTCAAGGCTTCAACACATTTTTACCCCAGGGCTACCATATTGAATGCTCTTCTGATCCCTCGGATCCCAATCCCATTAGAGTCACAACTCCTCGGGGAACCACTTCTAGGCCTGACGGCGAGCCCACCGAACCTTATAATGAAGGGAGATGGCAGCAGGGACAAGAACAATACCCTAGTTATTACCCAGGGGGTGTTCAACAACAGCAGCAGCATGAACAAGAACAGCAGCAGTCACAACAACCACAGCCACAGCCACAGCAACAACAATCACAGCAGCAGCAGCAGCATGAACAACAACAGCAACAACAACAACAGCAGCAGCAGCAACAACAACAACAACAACAGCAACAGCAGCAGCAGCAACAACAACAACAACAACAGCAGCAGCAGCAGCAGCAGCAATCACAACATCAGCTACAACAACAGCAACAACAGCAACAACAACCCCAGCAGCAGCATCATCAACAACAGCAGCAACCCCAGCCCCTACAACAACAAGACGATAGTAACATTGGCAATTCCATGAGCCAACTCCATGCTGCTGCTAGCGGCACAAGGCCTGCTGCTACTCCAGATGCAAGAAGACCAGGCGATCCTGTCGAGTTCAACCATGCCATCAGCTATGTTAACAAAATCAAAACAAGATTTGCATCACAACCAGATATCTACCGAACATTTCTCGAAATCTTGCAGACCTACCAGCGCGAGCAACTAAGAATCTCTGAGGTGTATACCCAAGTGACACTACTTTTCCGTGAGGCTCCTGATCTTCTAAACGACTTTAGACAATTCTTGCCAGACATGACTCAACAGCCTGCCCAGGATCAGAACGAAGTAAAACTTCCACCTGTTGGGAATTTTGCGCCTCCCACTCAGGTGAACCCTACGACACCACAGGTTCAGCAACAACCCCTACCTAATGAACCATATGCACCACCGGCGTCTTCCGGCAGAGGCAAGAAACGAGTAGCAGATCAGTATCCTCAAAATGGCAATGTTAATCACGAAGAGCCTTCGCAGTCTATTGTTAGAACTAAAAAAGCCAAGCGAAAGACAACTAACCAGGCCAAAACTACTTCTGCTAAAAATGACATGAAGGAAGAACATACTTTATTTGACAAAATCAAGAAGGTACTATCACCCGGGTCCCTTGAGACCTTCTATGATACTATCCAACTGTTCTATACTCAAAAGATTGATCTGAGTACGTTAGTCGAGCAAGCAGAAAAGCTTCTAAAGGGCTCTCCAGAGATTATCAAGTCTTTCAAAAAATATGTCGGCTACAAGGGGCCTGTGCATGTTGACAATGTCCCCTACAGCTCGAATATTTTAGAATACTCGCAGATTTCTTCTAACAACGATCAGTCTTACCGACACGTTTTAAAGTCAGAATCGCAATTGCCGTGTTCTGGTCGTGATGAGATGTGCTGGGAGGTTCTGAATGACGAATGGGTATCACAGCATACGAGACAGTCTGGTAACACTGGCACCAAATCTCGCCGGCGCAACCAGTATGAGGAGATTCTCAACCGGGTTGAGGAGGAACGCCATGAATTTGACTATTACATTGAGGCTAATCTTCGAACCATGCAAACCCTGGAGTCAATAACTAACCGCATTGCCAACATGACTCCCGAGGAAAAGAACTATTTCAAGCTTCCTCCTAATTTGGGACATACCTCTACTATCTACGAAAAGGTTCTGAAGAAAATCTATGGTGATCAACGGTACCAGGAAGTTGTTGAAGCACTTCGTGAGACTCCTTCAATTGCTGTTCCTGTTGTGTTGAGACGTCTAAGACAAAAAGATGAGGAGTGGAAGCGTGGTCTTCGTGAGTGGAACAAAGTCTGGAGAAACACAGAAGAAAAGGTTTACTACAAGTCATTAGACCATCAAGGTCTTCTCTTCAAAGAGGACGATAAAGTCTATCTGGATCCCAAGAGCATAATCTCCGAAATCATTGACCTTAAAACGGCGCGCGAAAGCTCCTGTTTAGGTTTCATGTCAACAAATACTCAGCGACTTCTTGCAACTAAGATGGAAGACACTTCTATATTCAAGGACATTTTTAACCTGCTGTCAGTATATATTCAGCATAAGGTTGACTCTAATGACAAGAAAAGAGCCAAATTGACGGCTCTGCTCAAGAACTTGTTGATCTTACTCTTTTCATTGCCCAAAAACTTTTTCGACAAAACAGAGGACTCTAAAAATATTTTGTCCATTACTTTGGCAGAGAAAAAACGGGAATCGGCTGAGTCTGTCTCATTGAAATCTCTTTTAGACAATGCTCAGAAAGAAGACCTTAGCATTGAATCCACTCAGCAAATTATCAAGGTCTCTCCACAAGAGGGCAAGATGTGGCTCCAAAACTTGATTTCAGAGGATGACTCGTCGAGTGTAAACCCAGCCATCACTGTGGATTCGTTGTTTGCCAACGCTACTATTTATATTTTCGTTCGGTTGATCACTGTTCTTTATGAGCGCCTGGCAGAGGTGAAGAATCTTGAGGCTGTCGTCTCCAAGGAGATCGGAAAGGGCATTAAGATCCAATATGGTCTCGATTTTGGGTTTACTGATGATCGTTTAGACAACTTAAACCTAACATTCACTTCAGAAAACGTGTATGGACAGCTTCTCAAATACGTTGGCGCGCTTTTTGAGGGTGGAATTTCAACTGATACGTATGAGGAGATTGTACGACAAAGCTACAAGAACAGGGCCGTGAAACTGTATACTGTTGAGAATTTGGCCAAGGTGATTACCGTGTACCTAGATGAAATCTTGCAAAGCCCCAAGGCAGCCGGTCTTGTATTGCTAAACGATTTGTATCGTGAACAAGGCGCCCCTACTGCCAAGTCTATCATTGTTTACCGCACCAAGGCATTAGCGCTAAACGACCCAGTGACTTCACTTTTCCAGATCAACTTTGACAGAACAACCAAAGAGATTTCATTTGAGTTCCTGGAAGACCAACTTACCTACGATGATGAGGTTGAGGCCATTAATCGCTGGACTCGCTATATTTCTGACTTTTCTCTCTCGGATCCCACTCCTAACGTGCCAGTTGAATCAGTCAAGCTACCTTTTTTGAACAAGTCTCTTCGCGAGTCTACTTCTATTGGCAACCTGACGTCGGAGGAGAAGCTGGGAATTAAGATTTGCCCCAAGAGCTACAGACTATTCTTTGAAGCCAACACCGAGGAGTTTTTTGCCAAGAATAGTATTAGTTTTGCTTCTAAGGGGGCAGTCAAAGAGGCCTGGTTCAAGCAGTTTTTAGATGGTCCCAAGGGTTGGAGAGCTGACCTGAACGAGGAAAGTCAGCTCGAGGCCGAGGGCAAGTTTGAAACCTGGAAGCAAAAGGGTCCTGATGCCATGAACTCATGGCAGCCTCTAGCTGAGTCCGCTGAAAGGGATAAAAAGATTTCTGTTACCCCTCCTGCTAAAAAGGCCGAATCACCAGTTTCTGGTGAGACTGCAAACATTGAAGACAAGAAAACAGAGAGGGAGGTTTCTCCGAAGGAGCAGTCTGAAGTGAAGGCTGACGGTGCACCCAAAATCGCTGAATCAGATCCCGAGCCGGTGGAGAAAGCGGACGTTGAAATGAAGGATGTTGAACCTGAAACGGAAAAAGAGGACGTTGAAATGAAGGACGTCGAGCCCGAAGCATCAGAACCATCTGAAAATGCCCCCGCTGAAGTTGCTACAAATGATACGGCCATCACTACTGCTGAGAAGACTGCCGAGCCAGTACCATCTGTCACTACGGATGCTCTTCCTGATCAACACACACAAAAGAGCGAGCCTGACAAGCATACTTCTGAAAAGCCAGTCTCTGAGGAGCAAGTTGCCAAGGAGCCGGTTTCCGAGAAGCAAGTTATTGAGAAGCCAGTTGCTGAAGGGCCAGTCACTGAGAAGCCAGCCACTGAGGAGTCAGTCGTTGAGAAGCCTGTCACTGAAGAACAAGTCGTTGAGAAGCCGGCTACTGAAGAGCTAGTTGCTGAGAAGTCAGTCACTGAGGAGCCAGTTGCTGAGGAGCCAGTTACTGAGGAGCCAGTTATTGAAAAGCCAGTTACTGAGGAGCCAGTTTCGAAAAAGCCAGTTTCTGAAAAGCCCGTTACTGAAGAGCCAGTTACTGAGAAGCCAGTTACTGAAGAACCAGCCGCTGAGAAGCCCGCATCTGAAACTCCAGTTGCTGAGAAGCCAGCCTCTGAAACCTCAGTTGTTGAGAAGGCAGCCTCTGAAACCTCTGCCTCTGAAAAACCAGCCGATGACAATGCTGCCATCTCTGATCGCGTAACAACCTTCATTGAACCAAAGCCTGAGTCTACACCCACCGAGCCCGAAGGTGCAAAGGAGGAACCCGCTTCCCCTGCCAAGGAGGAACAAGCAGAACCCACTTCTACTTCTCCTGCTGCAACGGCAGCAGCAACAGCAGCAACAGGCTCTCCTGAGCCTGAGTCAATTTCTTAGGATAACACACCTTCAACCCAAAAGTAGCTTTGATCAAAGAACATCAAAAAACAAACTACCAAGAAGAGAGTTATATATATATATATATATATTAATTTCAATTTACAGGTTTTTTTTAAATTTCTTTTTTAAATTTTTTTTAAATTTTTTTTTTTTTTTTTTTTTTTTTTTTTTTTTTTTTTAAATTTTTATTTTTTTTTTTTTTTTTTTTTTTTTTTTTTTTTTTTTTTTTTTTTTTTTTATTTTTTTAATTTTTTTTTTTTTTTTTTTTTTTTTTTTTTTTTATTTCATCTTTTCT
>Ga0160505_100878_pt1 | contig 15294 bp, 8 predicted proteins | sample DIDeMG_FD_108225 | JGI IMG/M metagenome (GOLD analysis project Ga0160505, IMG submission 108225) | Enriched chicken feces microbial communities from UW Madison campus, WI, USA - DID2874_E49_Stillage MG | ecosystem: Host-associated > Birds > Digestive system > Large intestine > Fecal ... | reverse complement strand
GTCCGTCTGCGGAGCGACCGACAGGCTGAAAGTTAGGTCACATCGCAAGACGAAAACTCACCATTCGTAGGCGAGCTTCATGTCGCCCGTGTGAATGTTGCCCGTCTCGGCACGCATGTAGAACTCTTTTGACGTCGTGAGGACAGCATCCTCGAGGTCCTTGGGCGTAAAGTGTCCCTCGGGCTCGAGGCGGCGGATCACCTTCTTGGCGACGGGGAAGTCTGGAGTCAGTCAAGGCTCACTGTCGTTTAACTCACATCCAGAAGAGAGTAGGCCCCCAAGGAAGATACGCATCATCTCCTCCTTTGTCAGGGTTCCAAAAGCGCCGCGGAGGAGCGCGTCGTTACCCCCTTGCAGGCGGCACATGTCCTCCCACAGCTGGACCCATTTCCGCTCGTCGCCGCGGGCAGTGGAGCGGCGCACCATCTGCTCCGCGAGCGTGACTTGCTCGTCGTGGTTACGCGCGCTCTGAAGGAGTGTGCGAAGGTACACGCGGACGCCGTACCGGGAGAGAATCTCGCCTGATTCGAGATGGACGTCAAGAATGTCTAGGGCGCGGGAGAGGGAGGCGAATGGGAGAGGGTGGAAAAAGACAAAGAGGTCACGGGCGGAATGGGCGCCGTCGCTCGTTGCTGTGGGCCGGATAAAGTCGGCGATCGAGTCCAGTGTCGTTTCTGTCGCCTCGCGGTCCGTATCGACATCTCCGCCAGATACGTCCCACACTGGCAAGCACTCGAAGATGGCGGACATAGTGGCCCACGCGTCCTGCAGATCGCTGCCATACAGTACCGCCAGCGCCAGCCGGGCGACCGTCTGGTCGTCCTTGACCAGCCGCTGCGATACCGGTAGCGTCGCCTTTGACGCCTCAAAGCATGGGAGGGCGAGATCCAAGGGCTGGTCGAGGATGACCTCGTGCATCATGCGCTGTACGAGAGTCGCGTCGGCGTGGCCTGACCGCTCAGCACGCGACTCGAGGACGTACAGGTACGGCATGACGAGGCGGCGCAGGTCGTTGACGATGGTGTCCGGCGTCGCGTTGGCGGTGTATGCACGTACAATCTCGTCCTCGGACGCTTCGCGCCACGTCGTAAGCGACCACTGCTCGAGCTGCTCGGGGGTGAGGTTGGCGTCGTAGATCAGGCGCGAGAGAAGGGACAGCTCCTCCCCAAGCTCATCGAGGCCGGTGACGCCGAGCGCGGTGGCGTGCTGGACCCAAGCGAGCTGGGCATCCAAGAGGCCCAGATCATCGAGCGCAAGGACGTGGTCCGTGTACCACTGCTTGGTCTCTGCTTTTGAGAGCCGCTCGTCACGGCGTGGAGGGAGGAGGTCGGTGGAGTGCGGACGGAGTGCGGAGATGCCAAACTGGGGCGCGATAATGTCGAGCAACGATAGCACAGTACCCTTCTCCGCCTTCCCTCGCGGCCACTCGCCCTCCCCAGACTCGCCTTCCGCAGGGAGGAGAGGGAGAAAGTCGTCATCGCCTGGCGACACCCACCCCGAGACGGCCTCTGCCAATGCGAGGCGGTACGGCCACAGCTCGGACGCGTGACGCTGGCACGTGACGCGGAGGGCGGTGAGATGCGCCGCGGTCGCAAAGTAGAGCCCGGAAAGAATGAGTGGTTCCAGGACAAAGGTCGCGGGGTCTATTGGCGGGGATGCCGGCTCGGGTGCTGGTGTCTTGTCCTTGGCCTCAGCTGGTGCCTCTGGCGGCTCATCGTCCTCCGCGTCCTCGGCCCACGGATCGTCCAGGATCGGGGGCACGTTATCCTCTTCGTCGCTCTTATCCGCATCGGCCCACGGGTCGTCATCAAAGTCGATCTCCTCTGCGGGCTCCGGCTCCACTGCGTCGGCTGGCGGCCGGGCACGCGGCGGGAAGAAGACATTGTACGTGTCGATCCGTTTCCGCGCGTCGGCAAGGACAGAGAGCGCAGATACAATGTTACGGCGATGCGCGTCCGCCTGCGTGATCTCGTCCACTTGCTCAGCGACATCGGTCCGCGACCACCCGCTCCAACCGTCCTTTCCCTGCGGCTTCTTTGCGTCCTCAAGACGCGCGCGCACATCTCCCTCGAGGAGCTCAATCTCCTCCTGCCCCGCATCCAGGCCGAGCGCGATGACGCGGTCGAGAATAACCTGGTCCAAGAGCTTGCCGCCTAGCACGAGGTTGGCGCACACGAGCACCTGCGCGGCCGCAGGAATGGCGCGGAGCGACGGCTCGATGACGGCGAGAGTTAGCGCGCTTGACGGAGACGCGAGGAGCTGCGCTGGCTCGAGGAGGTGCGAGGTCGAGGAAGAGGCGATCGGGTCGTGGCTGCCTTGGGCGGCGGTGGTCCCTGTCGCCATATCTGTTGGTATTATTATGTGTATGAAGGAGTGAACTGTCGGTCAAAGTAATGTTTCAGGTAACACTCGACGACGTTCATCTCGGCCAGGTGGCCAGCTTGACGTTGACGTCCAGGCCAACGATGTCATGGCTGGTCGTGTGGTGGAATGTATTTCGTCCTCCCGTTTAATATTGAGTGGCTCTGTTGGAATGAGGTCACCACACTTGTTTGTCTCGATTCAACGTATTCAACAATCAACGATGGATCAACGAGCCGCCAGCGCACCAGCGCACCAGGCCACACTGGGCATGCTAGTTAAACACACTTAACGATTAACACTTTTATCCACTTCTCCATCGCCAGCCACGCCATGTCCCAACCCCACATTAAGCTCCCTACGCCACCGACCTCGGACGTTTCTGCGACGCCCAGCCCGGAGCGGAAACAACTCAAGCCAGCCCAGGCGACCCATTCGCATGGCCTCCCCACCCCAGAGTTCGCCACCGACACCAGCACTGTGCCAGATCGCCTCCCAGTTCCTTCGCACCCTATCCCTTCTTCTTCTGTGCCGTACTTTCAAGGCTCGAGTGACCCTACGGACTACATTATTGACATTTGGTCTGATCGCGACCTTCTCGAGTATGTTCCATTCGGGGCTCGATCATACGTCCGCTGTGATTCTAACTGCTCCCAGTTTTGAGCCGGATATTCAAGCCTACCTTGAGAACGTCTCGCGCTCCCGTTACGGCACCCGCGAGTTTGTTGGCTTTACAAATGTCGATGATGATGACCACTATGTCGGCATCGAGGACGGTCCCTACGTACCGGATACCGCAGCCATGGCGCGTGGTATGGCCATCCTCCGTGACCTCGCCCAGACCAACAACGGTCTCTTCTTTTCAAAGGATGAGATTGCGGACGTTATCGAGAACGGAATGGCAAAGTACCCTCACTTTCCTTGGATGAACAGCATGAGCCGCGATGCCCTCGACCAGCAACACACGCTAGGCATGGACCAATACGACCGACCGATGATCGGCTGGCCGAAAGATTTCATCGTATTTGTAAGTGAGAGGTCTCGACATGAACGATGGTTCTCGGCCTCGATTAGATCCTCCTCGCTACGATTCTAACAGCAGTCCAATGTCCGCGTCGCGCTACCACCTGATCTCCATCCTCCATCGGCGGACGGAATCTGGTGGCGCCAGATTATTGGTGAAGCGTATGGAAACGACCACCCCATCTACCTTGCCTCTGATCCCCTTGACCTTGCCGGCCTGCTACCCGATGCCGATATCCGGGCACAACAGCATTTCTCCCTGACCCGCTACAGGTAGGAGTCGGCGCAGTGCCACATTGTCTTGTAACATATCTTATTGTATTTCTACTGTATATGCACTTACGATACTGCAAATGCACAGTTTGAGGCGCTCGCCACCTGAACTAAGAATACCACTAAATCCTGACTCACAGCGGGCAACTGCGACCAGGCCCCACTAAATAAAGCAGGTTTGCCAAGGTGCCAACATGCACTCACCATCCCGCCATCCCCGCTTAGCATGACTCCCTTGCTACCATGTGTCCTCTCCTCTCGAATGAGTGCTACTCGAATTTCCGCGTCCGCACTTGCTCGACGAGTTGGCAGTCCGGCAACCTCAAGTCCGAGTCGACGAAGCGGGCGGCAGGGTGAAACTGCAGCTATACCGAGGAGGCGAGAAGGAGTCTCCTTGAGGTGCTCGTCGACGATGCGCTTTACGATTCGACAGTGTTCGGGGTCCATGCGGGCAGAAAACGGTAGGCCGGATTTGGGGATAAAAGCATCCAATTCAATCCAAACCTGCTCGGGCACCACGACACGGACGTTGTACCCAGCGAAGGTGGCAGGACCAGGCAGAATCGACAGCAAAGAACGGAGGGGAGCGTGTTCCGAGACTGAATGAAAGGCCAGGATATTTGTGTCCAGCACCAGTGAAGTCAAGCGGCCGGGACGAACATGACCAGAGTTCTCGGGCATGAACGTCCATTTAGATGTAGAGTAACTGGAACGGACCAAAGATTCTTCTGGTATGTGTGCCTTGAGCTGGGACACGGACCCGATCGACACAAGAGGGCAATAAGTGTGGTACCTCCTCCCTGTCCAGATTGAGGCGATTTCTTTGTCGGCGCCGTCACGTGAAAGGACCAGCGAAATGGGGTGATTTGGATAGACATTTGCAGCAGCGACATACACACGGTGGTACATTTGAACGCGGAGAATCGCTTCAGAGGAAAGAGGGGAACGGATGGGTGCGGTTCCGCGGAGTTGGGCAAAGTGAGAGTTTCCTTCGCCAACTGGAAGCTCCAGGCGCTCCAGATCCTGAAACTGTTAGTGACTCTCTCAAGCAGTTCAACGAACAATTATGGAGGAGCCATCCTCGAATATGTGGGAAGGTGCCAGCCCTTCCGCGGCTTGGGACTGAGCGGTAGGCACGCCCGCGTTCATTTTGCAGGCGGTAATCAGACTTTTTCTTGCCGTCTCTCGACCTTGACTTGACAACATATTCAGATACAGGTTATCACCGAACGTGAATACGAGAACGGGGTCCGCCGAGCTTCGGTGGCCATTGCCGAACAACGTGTTTCTCAGGAGAATCTCATTCTGTAGAAGGAAACGGTATGAGACGATCCAAAGCCGTTGCCCCGGTATGGGCGGTGAGGATGGTGGAAGAAGTGTGCTAGTGGGGGGCAGGATTGAGTCAAACTTGCTAAACTCAGGCAGCGGTTCGAGGCGACGCCAGTAATGTGTGTTTGCAGACATCTCACGAGGTGGTGTGGTTTGGAGGACAAGAAGATGAATGGCGACAAAGCAACATCGATCCATGCTCCAACACCGTGCTGAGGACAGCGCTGTGTGCTGCACAGTCCTCGATGATCAAGGCGATCGTCGGACAACAGAAACACCTGACAACGTCACAACGCAGATCATTGTGGCACTGCCACATTCCCAACCCACTCATTTTCCTCTTACCGATTCGTGGCACCACACCTGAGTGCCGAAACTGTACCGTGGCGGCGCGAGACTGATCGTGTGAGGCTCGCAAAGCAGAGTGGCCGCTGAAAGACATGGTTTATTGACCCAAGGTGTGGTCAATATATGATACAAACCTTCGACACAACTGGACGAGCTACTCAAGTTTGGGGAGTGGAGAGTGCAGTGACGACGAGGAACCAGGCCCAAGGAACACGGTTTACGTACCTCCGTGTGGCATGGTGCATTGACGGGATCAAATGGATGCTTCTGCTCCATTTCTGTCCGAGATTCCTGCGATCCAGACCTGCACAGTTTAAGCATTTGTTGTTCCTCTTCGTGGCCACTTCCGTGCTGTCAGTTCCCAAAACAGTGGCTGGATCTTCCACGGCGATGCAAGCCGTGACAGCTGTGCGCTGCGTGGCCGATAGCGGGGCCGACGCAGGCAGGGCAATGGCAAGCTCTTGCAGGGCAGGGAATGGGCAGAACTCTCGTAATGCGTCGTAATAGAACAGTGGCTGTCCTGACCGTCCATTGCCCAAACATGCCTCGGGCCCGAGATCAAACTCTGGAGATGGGACCGTGTGTCGCGCGTGGTGGCCACCCAAGAATTCTATTCAAAAGTCTAAACGAACCAAACATGGATTCGCGCGAATGATGCGGAGGGAGGTGACAGACCTGCTCGCTGCTTGTGCATTAACGCATTCCATGGCGGACAGCGGATGCAGACGACCTGATGGAATCCACAAGCATATCCGTTCGTAGACACAGTCATGTCCGACCTGTCCAGGGCAGAGCGGAACATTACAGTGTTTACAGCATGGATCTGGTGGCCTGTTCCGAGAGTGTCAATGCGACGTCGGCCTACGCCCGCCCATCGCGCCAAACTCACCATTTCGCTTCAGCGGTTCCGAAGGGGCGACGCGGTATGACAGCCATGACAGGATCGAGTTCATCATCGATCAATCCGCCATCGCGCTGACACCTTGTCAGTGATCAGTCACATATCCCCACCGTTACCTGCATTCCGTTATCGTGTGAGCAGCAGCTCTGCTTGCCATCTTTCATCTCCCGTAGATATCGCTGTTGTCCGTGTTACTTTTTGTTTCGATAACCGCCACCGTTATGGCTTCGGTGGTCATTTTGCGTATGCCAACCGTTACATTTCAGCAACGACGACAGCCTGCACGGTGCCCGTTATAGCTCAATGCATTCGGCCATCAGAACGCTAGCACTCTAGACTGCCGTAGTTTCGACGCCACGGGCTGCCTCGCGCGCTGTCGTCAGCCGACGACCCAAACTGTGGTGCTGACAGAGTTTGGATTCCAAACTCGAGCCAACCTTATGCGCCAGGTCCACGTTCAGTGCACACTGCATCCAAGGCACCGACACAACACTGAACAGCGCTGTGTTGTGTGTGTGTGTTGAACGACTTCTCTCGGTCTTCCCCCCCTGCCCCGGTTGGTGCGCCGTGGTGCATCACTCAACCCCGTGTTTCAACCACTAGTCTCACCAACAAACACTCCATTCACTGTTCACCATCAACCGTCCCATCTTCCCACTCTGTCTCTGCTCCGTTGTCTCTCCCTCTCGCTCGCTCGCACGATCTCGTCTCCCCGCGACTCGTGTGATTTTTGCACCGCGCAACCGCGACCGCAACGCAACGCAAGGCTGGTACCACCCCTGGGAGACGAACTTTGCACCGCGACCTGGTAACCATTTACCGTTGCCGGCCCCGGACGGAATAAACAAACCCCCACACTCGCTTGCCCTGCTCCTCGGCGAGTTACTGTTTATCTCTCCCTTCTCCATCATTTACTCGACTTGCATTATCATCCACTCTCTTCTCGACAATACAAAACCTGGCATCGATATTCATTCCCCCTCGTGCATCGTCCTCGCCGACCTGGCCTATTGTCTGGAATACCTCATCCGACCATTGCCCTCGCGCGCCTGCTCCCCCTTGTTGTGTCGATTGTCTGTCCCTGGTGCGCACAGGGCAGTCCTAAACATTGGCGCCTCGTCAGACGCCTCGCAGAACTCAGCTGCTTGGCCCATTGTGCAGGCTCAGTGCAACCTGGACACCACGACCCGGTAACCCCAACCCTCTGACCCTTGCGCTACCCTCGATTCGATCCAAACCGAACCACCCGTTGAGATCCCAAAACGAGGAAGAAGACCAAACTTGTGATCGTGCGAGGTGAGTCAATTGATCTTCCTGCTCGTGATCCACCGCGGTCCACGCTCCGAGGCGCAGAAGAGGCGTCGACGAGTTGTGTCATGTGTGATATGTGTGATGTGTGTGACATTCGAACAAGGAAGGCGCCTCCTTTTGGCGTCCAGGCATCTAAGGCCTACAATAATAAATGGTCCAACACACGGACCGAGGAGCAAAAGGGGCAGAGCGAGACAGCCGACAGTTACAAGTCACTGTCCTTTGTCACCTTGTCTGCTTACTCGTGCTCGTGCTGTTGCGCCCACTCTTGCTGTCGCTGTGGCCGGGTCTCCCCCTCTCGAGAGCATCCTGAGCGCCCTCTGTTGGTGCTTCCTTTGCTCCAACCGTGTCCCATCCCTGTTACCCCAATCCTTGCCTTTTTGTGTCTTCCTTCGCGCTCCACCTGTCCTTTTCGGATCTCATCGACAGCGACAGAGATCAGACAGGAGGAGCAGGAGGCGCGAGATGGACGGGCAAGCAGCGCCAACCCAGGGCATTCCTATTCATTCATTCATTGTGTAAAGGTGTCTTCTATTGCCCATTAGCCGCTGCCTCCTTTGCTTCCTTTTGCACCCTCACGTCTTGTCTCTCCAAACTTTTCTCTTCTCTTCCCCGGATGCTTGCTGCGGGGTTGCGTGGCCATCTCCGATGTTGTTTGAATAAGGTGGTTGTGAGCACATGGTCCAGAACAATTTAATTCTGTCCTGCTCTCGCTCTGCCGCAGGCATTGAAATGCCCCATTGCAGCACCGAGAGTTTAGTGTTTTTTGGAACCATGTCACCTCGCATCCCGGCACGCTACCCGTTTCGAACAGAAACATGACACAGTTGGGCAACGAGCGCAGATGGATAGAGGACAAAGGGCACTAGACCGACGAATCTCAATCAATTTGCTCCCCGTCCTATTCGGTTTTGACCCTGTTGGCGGACTCTTGTCCACTGTGCCACTGTCTTGTGTCTGGTAGTGCCTCGCTCGTGTCTCTCCGTCCTCTGCTCCTTTTAGGGTCTGCCTGTTTACCGTGTCACACACACCGACACGACACGAAGTCTGCTTCCTTGTTCCTTTTCGTCTACTAGTGTGTTTATGTGCTGACGCCGATCTTTTGCCCGTTTCCCTTCCCTTGCCTCGTCCCACATTGGCCGTTTGTCACTCGGCGCCACGACTTGCCTACCTCGACCGTCCTACCCGTTCTTCTTTTATTGCACACTCCTTCGTCCACTTCACTGTTGTCGACCATCCATCCATCCACCATCGACACTACTGCCCTATTTCGTTGTGCACGTCGTGTTTGCTGGTTGTCGCATATCGTTTTGGCCCAAAAAATCTGTCACACCCCTGTGTTTGCCCCTGGTTGTCCCAACGCCCAACGCCATTTACGCCGGTCACTCTTGCTGGGACGCAATCCACATTCCCTACTTTCCATAAACGGTTCAAACAGCCAGCTAAAGAGGGACTTTTTTCAGTACCGCGTCTCCCCTCCCTTGCCTCTCCCTCCTGCAGCTGCGGTCACTCCCTTGTGCTTCCCTTTAGGTCCAACGCCGTCTTCCCTACGCGTCACACCCAACCCCCTCTCCCAGCCCGAACTGCACCCAAATCTGCCGTCTAATTGTATTCAACACACATCCTCTCCCATCTCTTCTTGTTTTCCCCTTTTCAACCTTTTCCCTCGTTTCCATTATTTTTTACTTTACTTTCTGCTTTGGCATTATTCCCCCCTTTGACTGTGCAGCATCCGTGTCTCGCTGCCTACCTTCCTTCCCTCCCCTTCCTCCCCCCTACCCCTTCTACCTCTGGTCTTGCGCTCGTTGTCTCTGTCATACACCGGGCCACCACCGGGCATCCCCCTCCTTTTTACCCCTTCACCATCCTACAGTCCTAGTACAAGCCTAGACTAGAAGACCTCAACCCACCGCCCAGCGAGCTCGCTTCTGAGAGCGTGCGTGATTGCCACCACCCTTCATGACTTCTGTACTCTCCTACTCAATGTCCGCGTCAGACCCATTTGCGCCGCCTCCAACGCGCAAGTCTGTCGACGACCCCACCGCTCGTTTCCCTTCTCCTTCCTTTTCTCCTCCCATCACTGGATCGCAACACGCTAGACCCTCCACCGCTTCCACATCGACCACTCGCGCCTCCGTCTCATCATCCCGACCAGGCGCATCGCGCACCTCGGCATACCAGACTATTATCGACGAGTTTGGTTCCTGCTTGCCTCAGCCCACCACGTCGTCGGCGACGGTCTCTGCTGCATCATCAGGAGGACCACCACCGCGGCCGCATCGCGCAAGCCTAGCCCCGACCATGCCCCTCCCTACCCCGGAACCCACAGCATTCATGTCCTCCGCACAGGCATCGTCCCACTCGCACTCTGCGCAAGCAGCAGCAGATGCAGCCGCCGCGTCGGCGCAGGCGCAGGCGCGGAAACGTCAATCGCACAACCCATCAGCACTGGTCCAGGCATCGCCCCCAAAAGCAGAATACCTCTCGGACGAGTATGTTTTGCACCCATCCGTACACGCGTTCAAGCTTGCACACCCGGCACGCCCCATGATCGCGTTGGGACACTACATTCTTCTCCAGACGCTCGGAGAGGGAGAGTTTGGCAAGGTCAAGCTTGGTGTTCACAGCGATTATGGAGTCGAGGTGGCCATCAAGCTGATCCGCCGAGGAACACTGGAGGACGAGCAGCGTGCCAGCAAGGTGGAGCGCGAGATTGAGGTTTTGAGGGTAGGTGCTGAGCGCATGTCCATCGCTGACGACAGCAATTGAAACACCCAAATATTGTGCGCATGCTCGACGTTATCGACACTGCAAAGTACATTGGCATCGTCCTCGAGTTTGCAGGCGGTGAGTTCCAAGACAAGGCGTAGCTGATGTTAGGCGGCGAGCTGTTCGACTATATCCTCGCGAACCGATACCTCAAGGAGAAGGATGCGTCGCGCCTGTTTGCCCAACTCATTTCCGGCGTCGACTACCTTCACCAAAAGCACATTGTCCACCGCGACTTGAAGCTTGAGAATCTTCTCCTCGACAAGCACCGCAATATCATCATCACCGACTTTGGCTTTGCAAACCGGTTCGAGCGGGACGAGGATGACCTCATGTCGACGAGTTGCGGGTCGCCGTGCTATGCTGCGCCCGAGCTCGTCGTCACGGAGGGGCTGTACGTCGGCACGGCCGTCGATGTGTGGTCTTGCGGTGTCATCCTGTACGCCATGGTCGCCGGCTACCTTCCTTATGACGACGACCCTGCCAACCCGGATGGTGACAACATCAACCTGCTTTACAAGTACATTATGAGCACGGCCCTCAACTTTCCCGACCACATGTCCGACATGGTAAAGGACCTTTTGTTGCTCATGCTTGTGCCCAACCCGCAGGACCGCGGCACGATTGCCCAGATCGAGGAGCACCCGTGGCTCGAGCCCCATCACGCTCTGTTTGAGCGCTCCGTCAAGGAGCACGAGCTCATCTTTGCGGACAACATGATCCGCAAGAGTCAACAGGCCAAGCGCGATCTCGCCACCCGCAGGAGGTTACAGCAAGAGGCCAAGCTCGTCAAGGCCCTGCAGCGAAGCCAGAGCTCCGGCGCAGGCGTCGCACTCAGCAGCACCGAGCAGAAACGCCGCGCCAAGGAACAGCGTCACCGCAGCGCACTTCCCGGAACAGCAACCGTCCCCGAGTACCTCAACAACTATGCCCCCAACCCTGAGTCTCCTGGGCGGTCCCGTCGCGGCTTTGAGCCAACCGACATGGAGCGCCACGCCACGTTGCCCGCTATACCGACGGCCTCCATTCCGGCGCCACCTGCCGTGTCCCAGGCGCCACCACAACGTGCCGGTTCGGTTAAGCGTCACCCCGAGACGCAGGAGCCCGATACCCCAACTCGTCCCCCAGCCAAGGCACCAATGTCGGCCAACAAGAACCGCCACACCATTCAGGTCGAGTACAACGGCGACATGTCCTGGGATCAGGTCCGCGCCGACATGCCTCCTTCGGCCAAGGACTCGAGTCGCAGTTCGCCCGCGCCGGTAACGCCACCAATCCAGGCCCTGGACGTGCCTCAGGTGAGCGACCAGGAGATTGAGTCGTCGTCGGACGTGGACATTCCGGAGCCTATCGCCGTTACCGAGCCGCTCAAGGACAAGGAGGAGGAGGAGGAGCCGGCCGTGGTCGTTCCCGTTCCGACCGACCCCGACGCACCCGTCGTCCCGACCGTGGCTGCTGTCCGCGCGCACACACCGCCGCTGCCGACAACGCCGACGAGCGTGAAGCGCCCGCGCGACGATGCTGAGACCGACAAGACCATGTCGACACCAAAGTCGAACACGTCGAGGCTGCCGCAGGTCGACAGGACACCGCGCGCGTCGTCATCGCACCACCGCGCCTCGTTGCCCCCGAGCATTGGCACTCCTGCTACCCAGACGACAACGCTTCCTACCACGGACGAGCTCGGCGAGTCGCCTCTTGCACCTACCCGCGGACCCAGCGCGGCTGCCAAGCGTGCCAGCCGGACACGCAAGGGCATGTCCTTGGACAAGTTTGGCCTCGCCAAGCTTCTTGGCCAGTCGAACCCTTCGGAGGTGTCCCTTACTCGGCAGAGCTACATTCCGGTGTCGAAACACAACAAGAGCCAGTCCATGTACCAGCCGGCGCCCCAATCCGTGTCCAACGCGAGCCCCGGGTCGGACGCAAAGAAGTCGCGCCGCAAGACGTTGAATCTGCTCGGAAGCCGCACTTCGACCCCGGATGCGTCATCGACGTCGTCGTCGTATGCGCCGCCTGTTGTTGTTGGTCCACAGGGTATCCGCCCGTCCGGCGACCAGTCGAGCCAGAGCGCTGCGTCCATCGTCACCGTGGACCGCGACCAGGAACCTCCGCGCACCGCGTCGAGCAGCGCCGCCAAGAGGGTCATGGACTGGTTCCGTCGCAAGTCTGCCAAGGACTCGCTCTCGACCATCCAGGCTGGCTCTGTGAGGACGCAGTCCATTGCCAGCGGCCGCGCCTCGATGAACCTGGAGCGCACCTTCCAGGCGGCTACCGTGTCTACGCACCCGCGCATGTCGCTCGACCACGCCGCTGTTTCGGAAACCGGCAGCGTCACTGTCGAGTCGGGTCCTATTATCGTCATCGAGGAAGAGCCTGCGACCAAGGAGGAGAAGGAAAACGAAAAGGTCAACGCTAGCCCGAAGGCAGGTCCCGAGTTTACTCGCCAGCCGCTTGCCCCCGCGAGCAGCAAGGTCAACGTTGAGCCCAAGCCTGTGGCTGAGCCGTCAAAGCTCAGCACGCCGGAGCGTAGCAACATTCCCGCTCGCTCCAAGTCGCAGCGCTCGCCATCGAGCAAGGGCATTCCCTCGCCTCTGTCGTCGCCCGTCACTGGCCGATCGCACAACTCGCCGATTCCCGGAAGCGACGAGAGCAAGCTCCGTCTCCACACTGGTCTTGTCGACCAGTCTGCCCTGTCATCGCGTCCTCCGCAGGAGATCATGGCCGAGGTCACGCGCGTGCTCCACGCCATGGGCATCGAGATCAAGGAGGAGGCCGACTTCCGCCTTCGCTGCACTCGTGTGCGTCGCCGCAAGTCTGGCCCCACCACGGGTCTTTCTACCGGCGCCTTTGCTCGCATGACCTCGATGGGATCCTCGACTTCGATCAACAAGCCTGGCGCCGGTATGCCTTCCTCCCCCGCTGGCGGCATCGCCGGTCTCAAGGGCATGCTGCTCCGCCGCGGCAGCTCGTACTCGTCGCACACCTCGACGGCGCTTCCCCGCAGCGACAGCGACATTCTCGCGCAGCCGTCCATTACCACGGCCCTCACCTCTGCCCCGGACGCCGCGCCGCTCTACGGCGAGCACTCCATCGACAGCGGCGACGAAGTCAAGTTTGTCGTGGAGCTCTGCCGCATCAAGAACCTCAACGGATTGTACCTCCTCAGCATCAAGCGTCTGCGCGGCTCGGTCTGGTCGTTCAAGTTTATCTACCAGACCATTGTGGAGCGCTGCGAGACCCTCACCCATTAAGATACCCCACGGATCGACCTGAACTGTTATTCTTTCCTTTTTTATTTACCTCTCTTGTCGCTCACCAACACCACGATACCACTGCGCGCTGTTCCCTGTCCATTCAATACGAGCACAACCCCCAATTCAGCACACACATCAACAACCACAACCACAATAAATGTAATGCACACTGGACCCCCCTAGTTCCCGCCCCCAGTCACCTATCACCTTGCGTCGTTTTCTGTCGCGTGTCGCCGCAGCACAGTTCCATTCCCCCCATGTATACACAGCGTGTTTGGCGCTCCCCGTCACCCACTCATACCACTTTCCATAAGTCCTTTGCCTTGATGTCTATGCAACGTCGGCCACGTCACGATCACAAACGCAGGTGCAGTGTCTGGAGTTGGAGCGAACGAGTTAGTTGTTTCAGTCTTTATGGTTGGGGGATCAGTGTCTGGAATCAACGGCCGTGTCAGTTGACTAATATTGCGCTGTCAATGTGCCGTACGCAAATGCAATGCAGAGGAATACAACGTGCAGGGTATCCTTCCCCCAATCTAATCCGCTAGATCTGCCAGGCCCACAGGTCACGGCCTCTCCACTACACCACCTCCCCGTCCTCGGGCCACTCGACCTCCGGCAGCGCCGTATCCCAATCAACCTTTGCTGCGCCCTCGGGGGTGAGCCACTGGAACCCCATGGAGAGGAACGCGCGCGCAAAGCCCGGGAGGTTGGTCTCGGGGAGCTCGGAGAGCATGAGCAGCTCAAAGTGCGGAACGAGGCGGCGGAGCACGCTATCTTTAACCTCTGGGGGCGCGTTGTTCCTGTTCCGGCGCTTCTTCTTCGGTTTCGTAAACTCTTCCTCTTCTGCGGGCTCGGTGGTGGTCTGGCGCACAAAGCCGGGGATGTACTCGCCCAGATCGTTACCAAGCAGGACGACCGGCGGAGAAGCGCCAAGACGCGGGGAGAAGTTTGTGCTGAGGACAGACTCGTACAGCGCCTTGGAGCAGTGGGGCATGTACACGAGGTGCGGGACGTCGGGGGCGAGAACGTGTGCGCCGCGCAGGTTTTCGGGGATGACGGCGCAGTTGAGCGCGGCGAGCACGCGCCTGTCGCCGTCGTCGAAGACGGGGTCAAAGGTGTGGATTACACTGCCGGGAGCCAGGGCGGCCGCGAGCTCGAGGATGAAGGCGAGCTGGATCTTGGCTGTGCGGTCTGCGAACGGCTTGCCGAGCCCGAGACACAGGATCGCGAGGTCTGTTGTTGAGCAGTAGATTGCCCGCAGGCGGTCGACCAATCCTGAGCTGTCAGAAAAAGCATAGGCTACAACTCACCGGTCCAGTCGGCATCCCACTTGTCCACCATCTTGCCCCGCAGCGCGGTAATGTCCGCCGCGGCGCGCGCGACCTCCTCGTCCGTAACGACCACCTTCTCGACCTTGCCAGCGGCGCCCTTGCCCTTCTTCTTCGATTTGGGCATGACGAACGCGTCATCGCGCTTCTTCTCTTTTTCCGGCGGCGGGGGCGCAGCCTTGGCGGCCTTTTTGGCCTCCTTGCGCGCCTCCTTTGCCGCGAGCTTGGCGGCCTCCTCTTCCGCCTTCTTCTTCGCTTCCCTCGCGCGGCGCTTCTCGCGCTTGGAGAGCTCGGGCGCCTTGCTCTCATTGTCCGAGCCGTCGGCGTCAGGTGTACCTGTGCCGGAGACCGGCTCGCGCTCGAGCTCGGGCGGGGAGAGGACCTCGACTGGCGG
>Ga0160505_100877_pt1 | contig 15317 bp, 12 predicted proteins | sample DIDeMG_FD_108225 | JGI IMG/M metagenome (GOLD analysis project Ga0160505, IMG submission 108225) | Enriched chicken feces microbial communities from UW Madison campus, WI, USA - DID2874_E49_Stillage MG | ecosystem: Host-associated > Birds > Digestive system > Large intestine > Fecal ... | reverse complement strand
GATGACCCCAAACTCTGGGGATACCGCGCCGGCAAGGAGAACGGCAACCTGACGTACTACCCCATCCCGGACGCGAGCCCGTTCACGCTGCACCTCCTTGGCCAGATGGACAAGAAGGACCCGGTCATCATCCCCGACGAGCTCAAGCACATCGTCACGATCCACCCGGGGCTGCCGTACGCCGACTTCTATGGTCTCGTTGCGGAATGCGTAAGTCCAGCATATTATTCTCGTACTGACACCGCAGGACCTCCTCGTCCCGGCCTTCAAGCACCGCGGCACCTTCTTCGAGACGGCGTCCTCGACAATGGGCACGGCGCTCATCACGCGCACGCCCGTCCTCGTAAGCGAGCGCCACACCCTGGCATACACGTACATTGAGGGCCCGGCAGCAGTGCACCGCGGTGTCGGCGAGCCGGAGATCGAGGCCATCGGGCGGCTCCGCGCAGAGTCGCTCTTCGCAGGAAGGAGTACCCGTCCGGCCCCGCACGTCCAGGAGGCAGGGTGGCGCGCCCTTCTTGACGATATCCAGGCCGAGAACGTCGCCATGTGGAAACGCCATCTCGTGCGCGCTGAGGAGGATGAGGCGCTCGAGCATGCCGAGCACGAGCACAAGTAGGCGCGCGGCGTGAGTGGGAGCAGCTGAAGAAGGAAGCACAAGTCCCCACATCCCACATCCCCAGTCATACACAGGCCGGCGGTTGTGTGGTGCAGCGGTGCTTGCGACGCTCGTCCCGAGATGATGTTGTGTATTGAGAGAAACGGGGGCCAGATTGCAAGCCGCCTAGAGACGGATACCACCGCGTTATAGAATGATATACCAACACTGAGCATTTGCATGGATGATGACCTTTGATTGTCTTGAGCGTGACAAAACTGTACTCATGAGATGACCTGAATACACCATAACCACGTTTGCGGAATACCCAGGGCCGGGCTATTGGACCCCTTCGTGGACAGGTCTGTCTGCAATTCACGTGTCGAGGCTTTCGCATAGAGTCTACGCCTCACTTGACACCGGCGGATTTGTTGCTAATGATCAGATGACGTTATCACTCAACCCCAAGCTGCCATCCAGACGGATTACACCTTGCCGAACACGTCTCTGGAGGCCGGAAGACATTGCTACGTCTGGATACCATTGTCAGATGGTCGTACACGTCCGTACCCAGCTTGAGGACGCAGTGTTCCATGTACGCCGTCAGCAATGCGCAGGAGGAGTTCAGCTCCTCGAGGTCGATCCTGCTAAGACTCGACGAGCAGCTACTGCCCAGGGGAGAGGTCGCCCCTCAACCACGCGCAACACGGTCCGATTCCTCGCCAGTCAACCAGTCCAACCGAAGTGAGGCGACTGCCGCAACGGGGCAGCTGCAGAGTCACACGGATTCGGGGCTTAATGCCAGCACGGTCCGATCTCTGAACGGTAGACGCCACCAACCCTCGATCGCGCACATGTGCCAGCTTTAGAGGTCGACGGCACCGCGAGTACAGTAACGGCTCCCCAGCGGGAAGATCTAGATGGACACAAGATTACTGTCGCGAGACTGTCGATCACAAAAGGGCGGGTCTAGCTCTGTTCCCGACGACTCGTGATGGACTTGGGGGTCAGGGTACAAAGGTCTGGTAGCGAGGATGGATATTTATACGCCAGAGGGGGGTAAAAATGGATCAGAGGGGACATCAGGAGAGAGATTCAGCTGTTGTTGTAGTCGACGTACCATTCCGCGAAGGTCAAGACACGGACCGACACCACCGAACCGAGACCGAGAGCTCGGCGATGTGCGGTATGTACGATGGAGGCACGATTCATGCAGCACTCACTTCGGACCCAAATCATTTCTCACACGCGTATGGTTTGCAGGCGCGGCTGTCGTAAAGTGAACCAAGTCAACACGTCCCGTGACAACGTCATTGCGGGATCGGCCGGCCGCGGTGTATTGTTGGGATGGTTATGGTTCACTTCACGGGCCGATCCGCAACCCTCTTGTCCATGGCATGCGGCGTCCCTTGACGCGAGTAAATCCTTGTCGCTGCGTAACGACGCCGTGGGCTCGCTGGGTGCAGTGCAAGTTGTCGCAGTCGTCGTCGTCGCTGCATCTCCTTGGTCGTATTTCGCATTCTTACTTCTTCTTGTCGTCATATCTTATCGTACTGAACTGCTGTATACCACCATGCGCCCGCTCCTTCTCACATGTACGTCCCCTCCCCCCCTCACCCACTTCTCCCCAAAGCAGTACTAACGCCCAGCCCTCCTCGCGCTCTCGTCGGCCACGCTCGTCAAGAGGCAGGGCGCAGACCCCTGGACGGCCGCGATCGGCAACGACAAGTGCACGTCCGAGTGCGGCGACAAGGTCGTCGGGTGCTCCGTGACGGGGGCGTGTGCGGCGGACAGTGCGGACATGGCGGCCGTTTGCACTGTGAGTAAAGTAGCGTCTGGTGAAGGCATTCCGGGAGGAGGCGAGAGGGGGTGTAAACGCTACAGTGACGACTATTGCGGGGACAGCCGCAGTGGGTGTGGGCAGTGCCAGGCGCCCAACGGTGCACACCCAGGCATAAACCATGCCCATTCATTGCCTGTCGCGGGGGAAGCGTAGGGTACCAGACCTGACGCTCACATGATGTCGCACCAAGACCGACTTCGGTCCACACCTCTCACTCAAAGTCAGACTAACGCCAGGTCGACGGCTTCAACAAGATCGTAGCATGCGCAAACTGCGTCATCTCCGCCGGCCTCGTGTCCTCCGTGGACGCCAACCAGGTCGCGTCGCACGTGCGCATGAAGTGTGGCCCCAAGATCCAGGGCGACACTGCGGCCATTACGGCGGGAAGGTAAGTCTACCGTCTGCTCTTGTCGGTGCTGACGGGTAGTGGCTCCGGAGGGGCGTTGTCGACGCCTCCGTCCCAGACTGAGACCGTAACGGCGACGGGGACCGAGGCGGGCGCTACGGGGACTGAGGCGGCGGCTGCGAGCGCGACTGATGCGTCGGCGTCTGGCACGTCTGTCGTATCGGGCATGACGGGCACGGGTACAGCGGCGGGAACGGGCGCGCAGGCGACAGGTAATGCTACGGAGACGGCGGCAGCGGCGAGCAAGAGTAATGTGAGTTAGTGACTTGGGTGACGCTGACGGTAGGCGGCTAAGCGGGCCGTTCCGTGGGCGGCGCTCGTGCTCGGTGTCCTGGCTGGCATGGCGCTGTAACCTGTCATTCTGGGCACACTGGAAACAACACTGGGCGCACATGTGCGTGTACTCGATCTCTTGGTCGATGGCTGGAAAGGCAAGAAGCGACATTGGACATTGGACTCGTAACGATTGTTGATTGTTGAAACAGAGGCAAATGACCAGAACGCTGGGGAGGAATGCTACAGTACACGCGAGACTATTGAAAGCACTAAATAAACCAATGTACATTGTATTGGGGGCGCTAACGAGCTGGGCAGACTGCACGTCGTGTGGAGTAAGTCGGGTAAAGAGATGGCGCCGGTCCAGCTCCCTGCACGTGGTTATCACATAACGGCAAACGGGGCCCTGGTGGAGTTTAGCCTATGGCTGTTTGCGTACTTCCTCTACCGCGTGGTGAGGCTACGCCCTCGTTGGAATCCGTGGCACAAGGTGATTGACGATCGTCGCTGGATTGCCGCCGAGTACACTGCCCCCGAGTCGATTCCCCCAACCCGCTTCGTGGCATTACGCCAGTAGACACCAAGACGAGCACCCTCTACCAACTTCTGTCATGATCACACCTGCCGAACCGAGCTATCGGCTTCCCACGATGCCAAGTGCAGCGCGGAATCTCTCAGCTGTCGTCTGGGCCCCAGCAGCGGTCGTGCCACACCGCAAAGTCAGTGATCGCCACACTAATAGTCTAGTGGTTAGGATGCTTCTCTTCCACGGCGGCAACGCCGAGCGTCGAAGAAGCGGCCGGTGTTCGAATCACCGTTACTGTAGCGCTGCCCTGACAGGCAGTCACCTTTTGCCTGTCGCTCCTACTTTTGTCGGAGCGGAGAACGGAGAACGGAGAACGGAGGTGAGGTGGGGCGGCCCGGGGGGCACGCGACCCACTGCAGCGCCGTCCGGCCTGAGCCGCGGGCCCTTGTCTATAAAAGGCGGACCCCACTCCATGCCGATAACAAGGTCACGCCGCCACTTGCAGTCTTGGCCGCCTCGCCAATGAGCCGCGGGGCAACGGAGTGGGTCGCGTGTCGCGGATTGGAACGGCAAATATGTGCCTGTCGAGGACATTCGGTGCAGAGCGCACGGGGACGATGATGTCGTGCTCGTGCACGGCGATTGGCGCGCTAGTGCCGTCGGTGCGCAGCATGTTCTGCCTTGGCATTCTGAGGAGCGCATGCGATATAAGAGCCGTTCAGTCGTACTGTAGTGGCGACAAGCATCGTAATTCAGCAAAGTATGCGTTCCGCCATCATTGTAACAGGTGAGTACCCGCCGATCAGATCAGCGATTGCCCAGGAAATCTCCACAGCTCGTCCCTAAATCGAGTGTGCCTGTAGTGTGCCAAGCCCAGACAAACAAACTGAGGCATATGCTTGACCGCATGCAACTCTGGCCCCGCACCCCTAGCTGCCACCATCTGACACCAGGCCGACGACTGGAACACGCTCGTCGCGTGCGCCCACTGCGTCATCTCCCTCGGCGCCACGGACCGCGACGACAGGGATGACGCGCACGAGATCCTCGACGACGTGCGCAAGCGCTGCGGGACGCGTTTGGCGGGCGAGCTGGGTAGCATAACCGCTACGGGAGCCGCGACGAGGTGAGCCCTTCCACTCAAGTACCGTCCAAGTACTGACACGTAGCGGGGCTCCGGTGCCGATGGGCTCCATTACTTCTTCAGCCGCTGCGGACGCGACTTTGGCGCCAGCGGCCCAGTCTGGTGCCAACCCTGCCGCGACGCCATCGAGCGTGAGTCCCCTTTCGAGGTTTTGACTGACCCCAGGCCGTGACTTGCAAGGTTACCGCGCCGGTCGCGCTCGTCCTCGGCCTCGTGATCGCCATGGCGCTCTAAAGTGATCGAAGTGATCCCACGTTCAGAGATGATGAATGTTGTAGTGCAGTTCGAGAAACAGGAAATGCATTTAGTTGATCTGGAGCTGGAGCTGCATGTCAGCGTACACTTGAGAGGCTTAGCCAGAAGTTTCTGATGTCGAATGTTCCGGCGGACGGACTCACTGTCATCGCCGTTCGTCGACGGCCTTCACGACAAATTGTGGTCGCTGATAGATGAGACCGCACTGCCCCACAGATCCGAAGAAGAGCCGACGGAAAAGACATGTGAACAACGAATTGACGGAGTCAGTCAAGAGCTTTGTCAAGTGCCGCCGGCTTGAGATCGAACATGTCGCCAATCACAGCTAGATAAGACCCGAACGACGAGCAATACATGCGCCGAGAGGTAGGCACCTCCTTGGCATGTTGCCCCATCCTTCGTCATCGCTCGCGCTCGGCCAATACCAAACTATCCCGCGAATCCGGCAATCCGTATGCCAAGCACCGGTCCTCGGCGCTGAGCAATCTTGGAGACTTGGAAGCATGCCACGGAGCTCTATGATCCACCCTCGGAGGGTCGCCGATATGCGTCCGAGATGTGATGGGAAGTCGGCCATCTCGGGGAGGTGCCGAGGTGGCCGAGTTTTTCCAGGGTGAGCTAGGGTAGGTGAAAAGTGGGGACAAGGCCACAGGTAGCAGGTACCCACCCACCCCACGCCAAGCCACCACATGCCCGTCCGTCCCCAGTGGGCCTGGCGACTGTCCGCCTCGATACGGTGCCTACCGTCAAGTCCGGTGCCAATGCCGGTAAGCATGTTCTCAACTCCGAGTCGCATTTTCTTGCTCTTCGCTCACGCGACTGGGTTCGCTGCCCGTTAGCTCGCTTGCAGACGGCGATCGACAGTGGTGGAGCAGCCCCACCCGCTCACGGGACCCAGCCGACGCTAAGGGCTGCAATGCAATCAGAACCGCGAACAAGGTCTTGTAACAGTGTCACCTTGCCACAGCCACTGCTCGGTGTTTGATCACCAACCAAGACACGGATACGATCACCGTACAGAAGGTATGCGCAGCGTATAGCGCATACCGCGCTGAGGCGGACGGGTATTAGTCTCGTGTTGATCGCTGTTGTCGTCGGTGGAGACGTTCTCGTCATGTCGCTAATCGCATCAGGCGGTGCAAGCCACTACCAAGAAGGAAACGATGGCTTCTTTTCTGGTCTGCTGGTCGCTTTTCTGAGACATGTGCCCATTTACGCATGTGCTGTTCAGGCCAAGGTACGTCAGCTGCTTCCTTTGAACAATTCGTCCCTGGTCCATTTCCCTTCGTTTACACAGAGGGGATCAGGTAGCGGGCTCGGTTGGCGGTCCGCTGCCGAAAACGTGACCGCAGAGAGGGGTCCCGTTGGGCTGAAAATGGCAGAGGCTAGTTGGGCCAAGCCACAGACGTCGTTTCTCTCCAATGTGTCTCGTTTACACTGTCCTCGCTTGTAGCTTGGGTAGCTCTGCTGGGTGACGTTGAGCCTGGACTGAAACCGGCTGTCGCTGTTCTATCTTGGAATGCAGATTGTTTTGGAACCACTGTGTACGACTACATGCCTTTGCGTTGGGGTTGGAAAGTTGATCGACGTGACGTTATGGGGAGTCAAAGAACGGGCAAGTGGCCATGACCGACCGCAGTTTCCACAAACTGCGGTAGCGAACAAGTGTTCGTCTTCTGAGGCTAACGATGCGGGAGTGCGATCCCAGGATCGACAGTCTAGAATCAGTCATGTGCGCCCCTTCTGCGGCCGTAGCTTAGCCCTTTACGTGATGCCCAGCGCCATGCTGCCTATACCCCCATAGGGGACGCTGTTGTTCTCTGTGTCTGTGTCTTGTGTCTTGGACGTTGAGGCGTGAAGGCTGTAGACGGCTAAGACCTGAATGGGACAAAAGAGACACCGGACCGGCTGCAGAGAATTGATGATACCAACATGAATAGAAGCAGCTCATCCCGGAATAAACGCATGGGCTGGGCAGGGAGAGCAAAGGGGAACAAATTCAGGGCGGCCAGCCGGTGCGGCAGAGCTCGCCGGGTTACCCGTCTCGATAACGGATTTTCTCTCTCTTTTGGGTTGCCCGTCTGTCCCTTGCTTGCTCACGTTTCTCGCTCGACCTCGGCATCCCTCCGATATGCCCTCCGAACATTCTTACACAGCGCGTGCAGGAGGTTCCCCAGCCGGTCCCCAGCCCCCCCCCAGATGTTCACGCGCCAAGCAGGCCCCGTAGCTCCGTGGGGCCTCTGCGGCCCTCGGGGAGCTGTACGTGATAGGTCAGAATGCGATCTGGACGCAGGCTGGGGTGCAGAGTGCCCTTACCCCGAGTAGTGCGGCCCTCCGCGCGTGTCGTGCCTGGCTGATTGTCGGCTTCTTGCACTCCCGCGCGTGGCTGCAGTAGTCTAGCGAGGTGTAGGGCTCGAAGCGCGATCCGATCATACTCTCTACTGCTCACCTGCTCACTAACACTGGGGCAGTGGTGCATGCCGCTACACCACTAGCTCTAGCTAGACCCCTCTTGGCCCCTCATCTCCGCAAGACAACCCCCGGAGATATAAAGGTCACGCTTCAGGTCTCCCTTGTGGTCCCCCACACGACCTACACTAGACAATCATTTACTTGAACAACTTTGGTCTTAAGACACACTAGGTGATAGGAAGAGGCCGAGACACGACAACAACCACAACCACCAAGCCGACGTTTCGCAACAATGTCGCAGGAGAAACTTGACATGGAGAAGAAGCAGGTCGCCCACATCGACGATGCCAACGCCGAGTGGAACGAGCTCCGCAACGATGCGATGCGCGCCGAGGAGAACGAAATGTCCATGGGCCTCTTCGAGGCGCTGAGGACATACCCCACCGCCGCCTTCTGGTCGTTTGCCATCTCGCTCTGCATCGTCATGGAGGGTGAGTCCTTGGTGTGCTCTGTGGTACAGGTAGCTAATAAACTCTAGGTTACGACACTCAGGTCCTCGGTAACATTATGGGTCTCGACCAGTTCCGTCAGAAGTTCGGACACTACGTCCCCGGTGCTGAGGCCGGCAACGAGTGGCAGCTCGAGACCTCGTGGCAGACCGCCGTTCAGCAGGCACCCAACATCGGCTGCTTCATGTACGTCTACAGTGCAGTGACGTCTACAGGTACTAACTCTTGACAGTGGAATCTTTATCTCTTCATGGGCTCAGGACCGCTTCGGATACCGCGGCACTCTGCAGATTTCGCTCGTTCTTCTCACCGGCTTCATCTTCATCGTCTTCTTTGCCAAGGACGTCAAAATCCTCTTTGCTGGTGAGTGCCTCCCCGAGACAGCCGTCTTGGGTCACATGTGTCAAGTAGTCTAACCCATGTCAGGTGAGCTCCTCTGTGGTCTTCCATGGGGTGCCTTCTCTTCCTCGGCTGTCTCCTACGCCTCCGACGTCACTCCCATCCCCCTCCGTGGCTACCTCACGACCTACATCAACCTCTGCTGGATCATCGGCCAGTTCATCGGTGCCGGCATTCTCCGTCGTGTCCTCACCCTCCCTGCGCCTTGGGGCTACCGTGTTCCCTTCGCCGTTCAGTGGGCGTGGCCTATCCCCCTCTTCATCCTCGTCACCCTCGCTCCCGAGTCGCCCTGGTACCTCGTCCGTAAGGGCCGCCTCGACCAGGCCAAGCGCTCCATTGAGCGCCTTTCTAGCAAGAGCGAGAAGGTCGACCCTGCCGCCACGGTTGCCATGATGGTCCGCACCAACGAGATTGAGATCCAGAACGAGGTCGGATCCACCTACGCCGACTGCTACAAGGGCACCGACCTCCGCCGTACTGAGATTTCGTGCATGGCTTGGATCTGCCAGGTCCTCTGTGGTATGGTTGTAAGTATGCCATCAACCTAGTTTTTGAATCGCACTCACACACTCAGCTCTGTGGCTCCCCCGTCTACTTCTTCCGTATGGCCGGTCTCGGCGAGGAGGAGGGCTTCTCGATGAACCTCGGTGTCACCGGTATGGCCTTTGTCGGCACCTGCCTTTCGTGGTTCGCCCTCACCTACTTCGGCCGCCGCCCCGTGTTCATTGGCGGCATGATTTGGATGACCGCCTGTCTCATTGTCATTGGTGGCGTCGCATTCAAGGCCCAGCACGACACCGGCGCCAAGTGGGCGCAGGCCGGTCTTATCATGGTCCACGTCTTCGCGTACGACTTCACCGTTGGTCCCCTCACCTACTGCATCGTCGGTGAGACCTCGGCCACCCGCCTGCGCTCCAAGACTGTCGGTCTCGCGCGCAACTCGTACAACGTCACCAACGTCGTCGCCGGTATCCTTAACACGTACATGATCTCGGCCGTCGCGTGGAACTGGGCCGGCAAGGCCGCGCTCTTCTGGGCCGCCTTCTCGCTCCTCTGCACCGTCTGGGCCTACTTCCGCCTCCCCGAGATGAAGGGCCGCTCGTACCGCGAACTCGACGTGCTGTTCGAGAAGCGCATCTCGGCGCGCAAGTTCAAGGAGACCGTCGTCGGCGAGGACGAGGGCGACCTCGACCCCAACCACAGCCACACCGCGCCCGAGGAGATGGCCCGCCGCGCCTCCCAGGCCGTCGCTCTCGCTGCTATCAACCACGAGCATTAATGAATCAACCAACCAAGTCGGCAGAATCACTCTTTAATAAGTATCTAGTACTATCCTTTCATTCATTGGGGACGTGGTGAGAAGAGCAAGGTGTTGGCAGTGAGCTGAGAATAGTGGGTAGGCATTGGTTTTGTATAGGGGCGATAGTTTATCTAGTGACGTGAAGTTATGCCAGACGTTTATCACTCAGCGCTGCAGGGCATCCAAAAGACACTAGGGTATGATCGTTCGGTGCAGGGCACCATCTGCAGCTAAAACCGTCAAACGAGATCTCTGCTGGCAGTCGGTTCAACGCGTTACGGTCGCACGAGCGGCACATGGACCGTTGTCAACGCTGCAGCTTAGTTAGATACACGTAGTGTCTCGAAGGCCGTTAGTGGGAGGCCCATCCTGACAGCCTCAAAAAGGGAACGCTTCATCTGAACTCCTATTCGTTCAACGCTCGCGACCATTCAACCGAGTATGGGGCTTGAACCCATGATCTTGCCCTGTACTTCCTTGTCTTGACATAGGAAAGGCATGCCGTACCAACTTGGCCAACCCGGCGGATAACGTTGTCGAGCTCGCGACGATCGCGTGCGACATGCGCCTGTTGACAGTTCTACGGCTGCTGGAGCTGGCCCAATTGAAACAACATGTTATATGTAGGTGCTCACCATGTCTGCAGTTTGAGCACTGTATGCCATGACTTGGAAGAACGTCTCAGAAACGGCGTCAGAGAGTGGTAGGATGAGCGGTGAGTGCCACTGGAGTGACACAAGCATGGTTGCGGCGATCGACGGGTGGGCGTAACCGTTCGCTCATCTCCGACGGGGACCTCCACAATTACCGCATTCCGGCTTCACAGCCTAGAGACCAAGTCCGGAGGCCATCATCAGTTCGCGTTCTGCCTTCATTCCATTCTTTACTTGCTCATCATTACCTAGGAGGCGCTCATTAGAGTACTCGCACGACCATGGCAGCAACGACGACAGTGACCCAGACGCAGACACAGGACGAGACGCCGGTGCTCCGGCTGCGACCCGTGGACGATGCGGCTTTGGCCGAGGTGAGTCCCCTCCTCCCGTTCCCCAACGACAAACACCGCGCTCATGGACCATTAAACCGCTCGCTGACATCCAGCGCCAGCGCGTAAAGGAGCGCCTGGCGGGCGCGTTCCGCATCTTCGCGAAGCTGGGGTACGACGAGGGTGTCGCGGGGCACATTAGCGTGCGCGACCCGATCAACCCTGCGTGAGTGCAGCCCGACAAGTGGGCAAGGGGCAAGCATGACATGACGCTGACCGCAGTGCGTTCTGGGTGAATCCGTACGGCGTGGCGTTTGACCACATGACGGCGTCGGACCTCGTGCTGATCGGGCACGACGGCGCGGTGCTCGAGGGAAGCGGCAAGCCGGGCAACGGGCAGCTGTACAATGCTGCGGGGTTCGCGATCCACCACTCGATCCACCTCGCGAGGCCGGACATCCATGCCGCTGCGCACAGCCACTCGTTTTACGGGCGCGCGTTCTCGTGTCTTGGGCGCAATATCGACCTGACCAACTATGGTGAGTGGCAAGCGCAAGGGGTGTCATTATGTTTCCTGTGCTGACAGACAGAGGGAGCGCAGTACGCCAGCACAGTCAAGCTGTACAACGACTTTGGCGGCGTAGTCCTCTCGGACGAGGAGGGCAAGCGGATCTGCGAGGCGCTCGGGCCCGAAGGCAAGGGCGTCATTCTCAAGAACCACGGTATCCTCACGGCGGCCAAGACGGTCGAGGCGGCCGTCGCGTACTTTGTCCGCCTGGAGAAGCTGTGCGAGGCCCAGCTGGCGGCCGATGCGGCGGGGGGCGCACTGCAGCTGCCTGACGAGCAGATCCACGAGGTGTTTGGGGAGGTGGGCGGCGAGGAGAAGGCGCTCGAGCAGGCCGAGGAGCTGTATGCGTGGCTTGAGGCCCAAGACGGGGAGGAGTACAAATTGTAGACAAGTCAGCCGCTGGCAGTGCGCTCGGAGTTGTATGTAGGATTGCTGCACTGTGCGATGTGAATGTTCGTTTCCAGGTTGCCATTTCAAGGTCGGAGGGAGAAGTGAGCGCTGTGCACTGGATCGTTCCGTCCCTCAGAGGTGATCTCGCGAGCTTGTCCCAATTGACCGTCACCTGTAGCACACTGCAGCATTGTGTCAAGCCAGTGCAGCACATCCAAGCAAGTGCATCACTGGTGATAATCCAAGTGCACATCTAAACGCCGTCCCAGAAGGAGGTGCAAATCTGGGTACGTGGGTAGGATCTAAGGGCGGACTCACACAAGCACACCAGACCTCCATGTGACGAACCGTCAAGATATTCGTGGCTAGGCCGGCTAGGTCTAGTTTGGAGTGCACTGAAACAAAACGACAGCCGGCCCGAAGCACACGCGACCAACAGCACCGCCGACGACATTCTCACAGACACTTGACGGCAGAAATAACCTCGAGGTAAGCATGTATATGGGGCGGTGAGCGGTATTGCGGGACCCACAAGTCGGGGTCGAGGGGTAGAGTGTCTGGTGCATGGTTCCGAAGATTGGCAGAGTCAGAGTTGGCACCCAAGTCACACTGATGGTCACCATTGGATCAATCGTCCCCGTCGGTGCGTTTCATCCTTCACAGTTCCACCGTCCATGCCGTTTGCACCTTTGCACCCTCCGGCAAGTGCACTCCCCAGTAAGTGCACTCTCCGGCAAGTGCTGGCACGTCGCATGGTGTATTAGCTGCATGGTGTCTAGCGTGCACACTGCCCATGGCCCTTCTTACATGCTTGCACTCGTTCCATGCTTCATGTTCCATACCGAGGATTCACACAGCACATTCACGTGGGTAAGATGACTCCTCGGGGGCTGCCATGCTGCACCTTGACGCTCCGTTTCATCACCTCTTGGAACGACGGCATACTGTCCGCGCGCACACTCATGCACAATGCACACTGACCCACTCGACAATGCACATGGCCCACAGTGTGCGTACTTGCAAGTGACGTGCAGTGGACCTCACATTGGTTCAATCTAGTCAAGGTGCCTCTGAGTGGCGACGAAGTGTATATAAACGACAGTCGACGAGGCCTCAATACCCATCGGCCCAACACTCGAGTCACAGATCACCACTGCCTCACCTAAGCGGTGGCATGGTGACACGGTAAGTTGACAACTGGGGGCCACAGCTAACACCAGCCCCTCGCACTCGACGGTGTCATTCGTCCCGCATTCGTCCAGCATCCTAATGACTGTAGCGACTGACGATCCCGGCACGACTACGCTCACGATCGCTAACGACCCTAACGATGTCGTACGCCACACGTCTCCCTCACCGCTGAGGTCGTGAGCCTCACCTCGCGACCTCGCTATCCGCTCACTGTCCTTGCTCTTACAGCCGACGTTCTCTACCACACTTTCAGCGCTTACCGCCTACGTTCATTACCTCACACACAGGTCACTCCGCCTACTCGCCCTCGTTATCCACGCCCGCACGGCACCACCATCTTTACTCTTACAGCCGACACTCGTTAAGACCCCCCTCATCACAAAACCTCGAAACAAACCAGAAAACCATCGCTAAAGGCCACACGCCTGACAGCGCCCACCGTCTCTCACTCCCTGCTCTCACAGCCCACACTCACTGTTCTTACAGCCCACACTCCTTGCTCTTACAGCCTCACGCTCCTTCCCACACAGCGAGAGACACCCAAACAAAGCGACAAAACCTCAAACGCAAAAACACCCAACTGCTCGACACTCGTTACTCTTACAGACCACGCTCCTTACCCCGCCGTCACGGACACCACACTCTTTACTCCTACAGATTCCGACACTCCTTAATCACTCGCCGCTCCTCTAACCAACACCTCACGGCTCGACCGAGGGCGCCACTTCGCACCTACACGGCACAGGACCACAAACCTGGCCATGCTCATTACCACCACCAGTACGGCACAGGGCCACAAGCCTGATCACGCACCCAACACGGCAGCAGAGCCACAATCCTGTTCTTGCTCACGAGACCGCGCACCGAGCAGCACCCACAACCCGCTCACCGCAGCGCACCTCGAACACACTACACGGCTGCAGAGCCACAATACTGCCGACACGGTCACGGGGCCACATTCCCGACCACCGCGACCGACGCTGGCGAGCCGTACACGAATCCGCTCCCCACAGCGTCGATCGCACGACACGGCGCAGGGCCACAAACCTGACCACGCTCTTTACCCACGACGACACTTACCTATACAGGTATCCCACGCGAAGTCGAACGTCTGCTCTGCATCGTGCAGTTACCAGCCGCTTCCTTGGCACGCGTCCGACACCGGCACCTCATTAGTTGAGGCCCCGCGACAATCCGACCCGTATGTTACCACTCGGTACGTTTATGGCTCCTCACGCTCACAGCAGACTTACTGCCCCAGATAGTATCGCTCGCGGGCACCCGCAGAGGTATTCGGCCACCTACGCTATTTACCTAACCGCAGGTCACAGCCGTCACCCGCTACGCTTTCGTCTCGCTCGCTCCCACGTCCGACGAACGAAACTCGCTCGCACCCCTTCCTCTCTCAATCTCACTCATCCATCTCACTCATCCATCTCACACGACTGACAACACACACCAATGACCCTTCTCACTGTAGCCATAGTCCCACACTCATTCATCATCACAACCCCGCAAGCATTGCATTCTTCGGAGCCGCCTGAGTCCATAGTTGATGCAGATGTCTCCCCTATATGTCTCCTGTTGCTGTCAGTGAGCACCTTACGAGGGCGCGGCCAGAGCCAAGTCACGTGACCGCATGTGCTCCCACCATCCAACATCGATGTCTCACCATTCCCATCGCCCTCACCAACTCGCTGCTCTAGCATCGCCCGAAAGGCTAGCCTACCGGTTTGATCCCCGTTGAATATAGGCGCCGAAGAGGGAACGGTTATAACCGCTCGTAGCGCTGCGACGGTAGAAGTTGAGGAGTTGAGGCCTTTGGCCTGGCTCGCTCTTTTTGCTTTTCGGCAGTGGAGGGAGTTGTTGTTATTGTTTGGGTGCATGCCATGTGGGGCGCAGGGATCGGCAGCTCGTCAGGGGCCTCAGGGTGCGGGCGATTTCTGGGGCGTGGGGATGGCTGATCTCTTGGTTGGGGTCCGAGTCTTGGTCAGTTAGATTCAGTGCAGACGAACCCAAGGATGCCTCAAGTCCGAAGAAGACACGCGCTGTTAGTCACCTGGCTGTCAGAGAGAGGTCAGTTGTTGTCGCCTACTGCGCGATGGCGAGTGAGTCTGGTCAGTCCGACTTCCTCGGCCTCAGGGCTTCAGTGCGCGCTGTGAGAAGCACACAGTGAGAGCCGTCAGTCATAAGCGCCGCTCCCATGAAACGAAAGTTCACAAACTCGTCTGACATCTATTACGCCTGCTTGTCCCAGTCGCCGGCATTGAGAGTCGTCAAGAACCTCCAAAGCGCGTCGGCCGTCTCCTTTGGCTTCTCCTGGATGATCTTCTCCTGTCAGCTCACCAACACTAAGGCAGACCAACTCCTAACTCACCAGATGGGACGCATCCATGATACGCTCGTTACGCGCCCTCTTGGGCCGCCAGACCATCTCGTTCGCGACCTGCTCTCCACCCATCCAGAACTCGTCGCCGGCCATGAGGAAGCCGACGGGCATCTCGAGGTCGGGCAG
>Ga0160505_100875_pt1 | contig 15320 bp, 3 predicted proteins | sample DIDeMG_FD_108225 | JGI IMG/M metagenome (GOLD analysis project Ga0160505, IMG submission 108225) | Enriched chicken feces microbial communities from UW Madison campus, WI, USA - DID2874_E49_Stillage MG | ecosystem: Host-associated > Birds > Digestive system > Large intestine > Fecal ... | reverse complement strand
TCTGAGAATCACAATGAAAAAAACACCAAGCCAATAAACAAGCAAAGAACAAACAAAAAACGAACAACAGATTAAAAGAAAAAAAAAAAACACAAGAAACAGAACACAACACCAAAAAAAAAAAAAAAAAAAAAAAAAAAAAAACTTTTTTTTTTTCTGTGTACTGGTAAACGCCGAAATTTAAGAAGACTACACTTTTTAACTGAGCTGAAACGTTCTTTACCTGAGCTGGTAGAAACTCAAGCTGACTAGGGGCACTCAGTATGTAATTAGGACATATCTGTCTTTCACAAGAGCTTATGTGGTAAAAACACGCCCAACTACCAAATTCTAGGCGGAGGTTTCTGTTCTAGAGTAAGAGCCACATCTAGCCCAGAGAAGTCTATTCAGCAGTCAGCAATACTTACAAAATGTTGGATTCTCTTTTATTAGTTTGTAGAAATACTGCTGAAGAGCCAAATGCTCTTTTAAAAAAAAGAAGGAAATAACGATAAGTACTATTACATGAAATATCTGTGTTCTGGGCTACTACAGTTAGTTTAACAAAGCTTTGACCCACTCTACATTTTTCCAACAACTATACAATATCCTAAATCAAATACAAATCAAAATCATGTTTTCTAACTAACCAAAATAATACCGACTGAAAAAAATAGTATATTCAATAGCTGAAGAGCTGATCAATATTTTGTATAATATTCCTCAGTATCCCAGAATGTATTAAGCCTGTAGGGATAGATGCTACAAGCCTCCATATATGTGCCTGATCTATACATTCCCATGCCTCCTTGGTTCGAGATTTGAAAATCTCCATATTAGCTGTATTATCTTTTAGCTCATGAAAATTAGGATAGAGCAAACAGAGCTCATGCTTCAGGACCCTTCATACATGCTCAATAGGATTTAGATCGGAACTGCAATGTGGCCAATCTATCACCCAAATACCATGCTTCTCGTGCTACTCTTTGGTCCTTTTTGTATTATGTATTTGAAAATTATTCTACTGGAATAGCTAACTTGGTTGATATATTAAAAGGCGCCCATCATCAAGAGCCAATATGTATGTCCTGACAGTATATCCATAGTTTTCATTCTCTTAATCTAGTAACATGGTTAAAGGTGTCTTGATCTCAAAGCTAATTACAGTCCAAACCATAAGCTTGATTTCCCTTCTTGGACGGTTAGGTTGACCAAATTGCATCGGTATGCCGCATAGCCATGTCTGAAGACCCATGATTGGAATACAAGAGACAGGGCATTGGTTTAGTAAAATACTGAGCCAAATATACAAAATGTTGGTGAAATAGAAAAGCAATGTTTCGCGTGGCGGCAGCTCTGATTTTCTACCCCAGATCAATACTACTTCGCATACGAAGCTTCATAATATCGGCTCCAGCTGTATTGTAATTCTCAACCCCAGACTAACCTGCAAGATCCGGTCAGAACTGGCCCTGAGCGCCGACTAAGAAATTCCTTCCAATGCTCCCAGACAACTTACCCAGGCGTTCCGGCGTGGTTTACTCAAAATCACTTTTGGGTCAGTTTTCTTCAGGCAAAATATGGACTTCTGGGACCAAAAATTCTTAATCCATTGTTCTCATTTGTAATATGTAACATCTCTTCTTTAGTTGTGGTGGTAACCTTTACTTCTGTCTGAGTTGACTTTTGTTGCAGGTTCTCTGAAGAATATTGTGTGAACTTGTTTTTATTAATGGAGTGCTTGGATGGAAATAAAGTACTAAGTAAAAGAATAGAAATGGTTGGCATTTCTTCCTAGATATATAGATAATCAGTTTATTATCCTTACATCAAATGGTTACATACAAAATTATAAAACAAAATGACATACAAAGAAGACATAAAATTTACAAACATTTGTCTCTATGGGACTGGCAAGGTAGCGGTGTCAGCACGCGCAATAAGTTCACATGTTTGATGGCGCTGAGTTTTCCATGAATATCTCCATGTTCTAAGGGAAACCTGTGATACATAACACCCAGTAGCTCATTACCAGAGATTGAGACTCCGTAAAACCTTAACATGCTGCTCAATCAAGCGAACCATCAGCAAAGAAGTTGCGGTAATGAATCTAAGAACTCAACTACTGTACCAAGACCCTTGGTATCAAGAAGTATCCTAGGCTCAAGCTCTGGGGAAACTTTTCTCAACAAATCTCGCTCTGCTAAATGCTGAGGACACTCCTTGAGGACATACTCAACTGTTTCCAGCTGACCACACTCGCAATTATGACCTCACTCATCTATGCCTTTCTTCCGGAGATACTTTTTCAGAACGCCATGACTTGTACGTAGTTGTAACAACTTACTGAAGGTATGATGAGACAGGCTATTCATGAAAGATTTCAGTGGATTAGGATACTTTCTTCCATACAACTTCCTCTTGACGGTTGAGTACAGTGGTTGATTTCACCTGGTGTATTATAATATGATTCCCATTCATCGCGCAAGGCAACATGCAAAATGCTCTTTAGCTTTTGCAAGGCCTTGTGCGATGTCGTTTTGTGACCGTACTTTGGCTGCTTTCATAGTGGACACTTGCTCCAATATTTGTCATTATCAATGCCATTCATTTTCTCAACTCTACACAAATACAGTAATAAATGACTTAATTTAGAAGAAAGAAAAAGTATGGTTGTATATAAATATATAAATCACCTAATAAGAAGACTGTTAACATACAATATATCATAAGTTGGTTGTAGATAGAAGGTCTGCTTAGAGGTTCTTAATTATATGCTTAATTAATATGAATAGGAAAATCCCTGTACACGGGCAATCAGCCTAGGCGGGCTAGGGCCATTGCCTCCTGATGATGATAGGAAGTAAGAAATAAGAAATAATCATCTGTACCAATAATTAAATAACTAAAGCTGTGTCTTGTTGCGAGGGCTAGGGGATATAAGTCTCCTAGACTTGCTAGACGGGATATAAGGTGAAGCTAATACTTCTATGAGGGCTCTACAGTTAATTTCAAATATAACATAACATGCCAAAGCAGAATTCTAATTAGATGAAAAAAAGTGAAATCGAAACATAAAATAAAATTGTTTGTCAAAAATAGACATAACATTAGGAAATATAATAGGAGCCAAAAGCAGCTGGGTTTATGAACCGAACTTCATTACAAATTGTCTCTGCGAAAAGTTTCTAACCAGATACTGAAATCACTGCGCAAAAAGCAGACCAAGGTTTTAGGGCACCCGCATATAAGTAGATGTAACAGGCTAATAGAAACAAACACTCTAGAGACGATTCTACACCATGAGCGACTGTATAAAGAGGAAAAAAGGGGGATCAGAATCATAATGATTTTCAGGCATTTTTCCTGACTAGGGTATGCGATCAGCTATGATGTTTAATACATCAGCATTATCATAGAGTTTTATATAAGAAAGATCTTATTAGAAGGAATGCAAACATTCGTCTAAGTTAGTTGTGGACCACCAGATATTACCACATTGAGTTCAAAAAACTCAGTTATTGAACTTGTTCATAGTAAAGTAATAATATCTGAAACAAATTTCACTTGAATCTCAAAAAATGGAGTAAGTTTTAAATTTTTTGGATCTTTATGGTGTGTTTTCATACTAAATGACTGAATTTTACTTTTCAAAGACTATAGATGGTACATATCATCAACATCATTCTTTGACAATGGTTTCCATTTTTCCGTGATCAAGCACAAAGCATAGTTTTTTACAAAGTTTTTGAATACGTTGGGCACTTTGATTATACTGACTTTAAGTACAGTAATTAGAATTTTTTTAATACCGATTCTGATCGTCTGAAAATGAATGAGTCGCAGCGCTTAATTATCATCTCCAGGAGTAGAGAATAACAAAGAAACGGGCGTCAGTTCTAGATTCCATGTATCGTAATTTTTAAATCGTTCCACAGTTTATTTTTCCTGCCTTCAAAGCTCAAACATCGATTTAGAAATACTCGGTTATAATTTCGCCAATTAAACTTATCCCAGACTACCAGTTAAAGAATTAAGGCATAGAACATTGCATAACCAGCTTACTATAGAAGTAATTTTGATACGCGACACTTAGTTATAGGAGTTTTTTAATTGAATTTTTTTTTCGATCTTAAAGTGAAATGCATAAACTCATCATCGGGTTCAATAGATTATTCAGATACCCAATAAACTGGCAAATTAGAAATAATCATAATCTATTGCAAACACCAAGTTCCCAACTAATTTAAGTATCTTACAGCTAGAAAGCTGCTGGCAACAGACTCCCAATTGAATGCTAATACAAAATGCTTGTACTCAATATTACCTTCATCGTAATGTACCCACGGTGTTTTTTTGGCGCACACCGAAAGCTGTAAAATTAATCGGGCATTGCGTATACGGGGATTGGGACTCAGGGTTGTCTATTCATTTAGGCTCATGTATGTGGTATTGAAAACGCGGACAATATAATGTGCTTTTCAGAGCTTTGTCGTCAGCTTTTTTTTCACATGTATTGAAGGGGCATAGGTTAGGGTGGACGCAGCAAGCTCCAAACGTCCAAATAGAGGATTTCTTTGGTATTTTGCCAAACGGCCTACTGGAATAAGAAATCTGACTTTTTAGCGTGCAATCCGTTACTATTAGCAAACACTCTTGATACCATCGTGTGTGCTTGATATGCAGGCGTAACATAGTTTAATGTCATAGTCCATTACTGTTTTAATACATCAGGGCGGTTGACTATGGGTTGCAATTAAGGATTTGGTAGAGTGGAAAAAATTCTTCTCATGTCCTTGACATGTAAGGAAAGCCAACAATAAAAATAAAAAAGGATCTATACCAGATATATCGGTAAATAAAAACAACAACTGAAAGAAAACCACAAAAAAACCTGTTTTTATGTTAATTGTTAAAGTTACAGGCTACTATCTACAATAGAATGAATCCTCTTAATTTACGATAATGTATATCAAAGGTCACAGATGTACCATGGTTTTTACAAATGCATCGACATCACAGCAGGCATATTTATGGTTGATCAGTGCTTTATCCCAATGTGCATTGCTAGTCAACTTGAAGCGTTATAAATATTGATAGCGTGCTAGCGTTCTCAAGTATTATAGGTTGGGCTCAAAGTCGACATGAACCACTGTTACCAATGTCGAAGCTGCTATTATAAAAAGGCCCCCTCGAGAAACCAATAATAAGTGACATAAATGATCTACTTGCATCTCCCTGCAGCGCGAATGGGGCCAGACTCTTAATTCAAGCCTGACGCCCCCATCATACGCACTGGATCAACTATTCACTTTAACCTGAAAGGATCTATGAAAAGTTACGACAAGTGCCATCGCCAAGCGCTGGTATTTTGTTAAGGGGTCAACTTGAAATGTAGCAGAAAGGCCTCGAAGTGTAGATTGATGAACATAACATTAGAAAGCGTTTTTCTAAAGCCAGAAACAAAACACAAACTCATAAAAAAAAAGGACCACTCGCATGGTTAGCATACAATTAGATTATTGTCCTTACATCGAATAGTTATAAGCAAAATTATAAAACAAAATGACATACAAAGAAGACATAAATTTCACAAACATTTGTCTTTATGGGACTGACAAGGTAGCGGTATCAGCGTGTGCTATAAATTAAAGAGTTCAATGGCTCTAAATTCTCCATGCAAGTCTGGTTAGTGTGATCCAAACGCTACAGTTATACTAATAGTATTCAACGTCTCCTTTTGTTAAATACCTAGTACTAATAGCTTTTATTCCAAATGAAGGCAGAAATGTATCCATTGGGAATCAGATTTCAGACGACAATTCACAAAAAAAAAAGTTCTTACCTTTTTTTTTAGGCATTAAACAATGGGCTACCCTAACTGCTATGACCAGAAAAAACAAACAAAACAAAAAGATTAACACCCTAATACTTTGAAAGCTTGCTTTTATACACTGGTTATGTATAGCTGTGCTATTTGTGTTACAATAAGAAGCTCAAGTCTGGAATCTATAGACACGGCGCCCCAGATATATGACACTTATTTTTTAAACCATGATGTGTGTGTGCTTGTTTATCTGTATTTTTCTTTTTTTTTAAGTTAGTCATATACTACATAGGCATTGAAATACCGACTGCTACACCAGATCCGATCAATGCCTGGTGCTCATATAGCACTAGTTAAATAATACACATACTACAAGAGCACGGGATCCGGATAAAATAATAATTTTACCAGCCAATGCTGCACTTGTTTTCATTTTTTTTTCTGAAAAATCTTTTTTAAATGGAAATAGTTTATAACAACTATGATGAAAATTAACCGCTTTTTAGCATACCACTAAAAAAATCACAAATTGTTGTAACTCAATCAACTTTAATAAATCTCGTAATTTAGGATTATAGGCTCCAGGACAGTACTTCTACTACTACTACTACTACTACTACTACTACTACTACTACTACTACTACTACTACTACTACTACTACTACTACTACTACTACTCAGATCTGTTAGCCTAACTAGCGGTACACGTTCAGCATCCCAACTAACTTTGTAGAGATTAGCACATGAACAAGGGGCATGTACCTCACCCTTCTACATCTAATGAGAAAAATATAGATCTAGGGTTTCTATGTGAACAAAAAAATAGAAACAGGCTGGAAATCTAAGTGTCGTAGCTCAGAGCCTAGTCCTCGTGAAATACAAGCCGAAATACCCAGAAAAGACAACTAAAATACCCGTTACAACCCACCCTGTTCTTGAGTACAATTGAAAAACCCAATTATCACTGGAATGGCCTAAGATGTGTTCAACCTTTTTTTTTTACGTAGTTCTGTCGATGGTGGCATTGTCCATTGTATAGGTCATCCATAATGGATATGATGCGCATGCTTGAGCGGAAAAGATTTGGCTACAGTCGTTTCTTTCATTGTGCCACTACCTCTCCTCTTGCTAGCTGCCGTGATGCGTATACTATGGGTCTTTAGACTCATTACATCATGGCGTGCGCTTTTGCAAACATTAAGTAGGGAGCATGGACCAGAGACTGAAAGCTTAGAGCTACAGCACCCCGCTCAGCCTGCCGCTAGTGCATGGGCATCATAAATTCCGTGCTAGCGTTCAGCTAATGCATTGATATTACTGGTAGTTCTACCATTACAAGCGGTTGCACAAAGATCCATCAGCAATAAAAGGTCTCCTCATCTATATTCGCTTTAGCCCGATATTTCTAGACCTGATTACTGTTGTTGGTGTTACATAGAGCAAGGACCAAAAAAGACACGATCTTATTCTTATTACTGTAGTACTAAGCTTTGGAAAACTTAATGAGCCAGATCGAAAGGAAATAAGCTAAGTCTAAAAAGAACTGTTCCCTGTGCATGCTGTAAACTGGTGTCATGATATGTATGGATGTGAATTTTAAGAAATCTCGACATGGTATAGTCAAGGGGTGATTGGCAATACACCTTTAAGTAGCAGATGCAGCTTGCTACTTGCTATACCAGTTTGCCACTATGTTTGCGGAAAAGCAAACTCGACAGTATGACACACTATGGCCCTTTCAATGATTTGGGTTCCAGCAATATATTGGATCCTCCATGCATTAGTTAGCAGCTGCTTAATTAGCCTAATAATTTTTTACACGATGCCGTATCAAGGGTTGGCTGATAATTATTAAAATGATCACTGACACTGATATCATTTCCTTTGGTCAGGAGTTACAGACAGTGCAGGCACCGGAGTCGGCTAAAGTTGAGTGGCACTTTCCAAGCCTTCTCAACTTTGGACGGAGAAAAATTTCAGCGTTTACCAGTCTTTTATTATGAAAATAGGATCAAAAACAGTAATAGGACCAAAAAACAAACAGAGTAGAAAGGTGATTATCATGTCTTTGTGCGGGTTTCTTTTTTTTTTTTTCTGTTAAAAGTTGGCCCTTCTCAGGGCTTCGTTCACTGACAGTAGGTTGTTCTGCCTTTAAAGGAAACATGCTGAAACCCATGCATAATAAAACCAGATTTCTGTCAGTGTGGTGCTTTTTTTATTTATTTTTATTTTATTTTTTTGATAAACCGTTTCGTGAAGGGGCAAACAAAGAGAAATATGTAAAAGCTAGGACACAAAGGACAAGTGAACAGCTCCAATCTGTAAGATAAAAAATAATACAAATCGTAGTACACAGACACGACTTAATTACATATCCTGCGTAGTAGTTGCATAAAACTCAAATATGTGAAGACAGTAGTGTAGTGTTAATATGTTTTTTTTACACGGGCTAGAAGCCTCCTAAAACTCAAGTCATACAGGGCCTAATTTGCCCTTAGCTGATACTTTATATAGGTACAAGGATAATGTGGCCACCATGAGGCCTAAGACACCTGAGATGGCATTGGTAACTTATACTGTATATACATAGATTACAGATCTAGCAAGAGATGTAAGTTAAATTGAGACAAAACAATTGCGACCCTGATGAAAATCTCATCGTGATTGTAATGCTATTTGTTTTGTACCCAAAATTGAAATAAACCGTTGTTACAGAGAAAAGGGAGTTACGAAATATTTACTACGGTTAAATCAACTACCGTAAGTCTGAAAAAAATAGTTTCCATAAAGTTCCAGGATCTATCAGAAAATATTGTTAAAGGAGCTAAGAGCTGGCAAAACTCGTCTTTCGTATGCATTATATGTACCCTACCTATGAAAGATATACTTGATGGCTAGTTAGATCTGAACAGACAGGGCCACCGACATTGGTAGCATTTCGCTATGATTAAATGGAACCAGCCAAATAATATGATATTATAATAATATATAGATTTTCAAAGAGTCTTTTTACACAATGGGGTTTAACGCCTTTTTAATTAATACAAGTTCCGATTGTTTATAATATGCTTGTGACCCTCTTGTACTGCCACCTGGAAACACAAAGCTTTGGTGATTATCTCTCTAGATTTTAGTGCTTATAAGCTACATTAGATGTGACCTTGCAATGTGGGTGTTTAGTGAATTTGGATATACTCTTGCCTGTCTTTACATTAGATTATCTTAATTATTATTTCATTGGTAGCGTTGGGAGCCAGGGTAGATTTCGACAACTAGACTTTTTTAAACAGGTTAGATTGACTATTTGAGCTTATAAGCATAACATACATGGAAATAATACAGTAAGACTTTTTGCAATCATATATTTGATCTAGCTCAGAATTCATGGGAAGTTAATAGTTGGAGACTCAAGCCATGAGTAATTATGCTTCCGCGACAACTGTTGCATGCTGCAATGTTCTTGTGAATCGCACGCATCAGTGTGTTTATCGCGACTTATGTTTGCGTGCACAGGTACCAGCCTACACATGTTCAATAACATCGAAAGATCCTGGTGTGATGATCTTATAATCTGCATCTGTGCAGACATGGAAGTTGCAACAGAGGATCATGATGTAAGTACATGCGATAGTAATGTACCGTAACAGTGGGCCAATTGTCTATGCACTACCTCGGAGAATACAATTCTTAACGAGAGGGTTGAAACCATATTTCTATCCATTAAATAACTAGTCAACAATGAAAATAAATGGTGATGAAACAAGATTGATTCACAATGTTGGAGTCAGGCGATTGACCAAAGTCGCGTCGCGTCGTTTATTAATAGAGACACAACTGTAGTAAACCAGCACACTATAATAGAAGCAAGATCAGATTTACGTTAGGCCCACTATGTCCTCGTGCAAGGGGGAGAGGTCCGACACAATATACTGTAGTGCCGTACCACATTACGGGAACCACATTACTAAGACCATAACACTGACATTGTAAATTTTCAGCTGCTTAAATTCATCACCTCGAAAGGCCTGCACGGCCACAACAGAAGCCTAGTTCTAGTCTGCAGCATGATGAATTGAAATAAGTTTAAATAATAATAAGCGCACATGGCTTAGGTCCGACTGGGGTTAGACTGGGTCTCGTTAAATACCATGCGCCCGTACCGTCAAAGTGAGGCCCAAACGGGCTCGTGTGCTCGCGCCTGTCAATCAGTTTATCATCAGTGCGGGTTCTGGGAATCAGTAACGGTACAGGAATAGCAAGGGTTGCTGTGAAACAACTGGTCAGCTGGATAGACTGTGATGCAAACAGAATCTTAGAGACCGCCTCTAAGCTCAGGTACTGTACTCTCTGCAAATACCTACTACTGGGTATAGAAGGATTAGTATAGGTCGAACAGGGTCAAGCCATAGATTCAGGCAAATGGTAAAGCTTTTTGCATTTGCTCTTTTTTAGAGCTACGATTGCTGGGTATAAGGTGTCTCTAGAGCTATTTAAACAAAAGACAATGGCAATGATTGAATGTGATTATTCAAGAACACACGTGCATAATATTGGAGTAATGCTTTGAAATAAGTCTTAAAACTGTTGACCATAATTGATATTATTGCCAAATAGTCTACTCAGGTATAGCTTCTCACAATGAATTTGCAGAGATGAGCTTAGTAACAGTTTAGTTCAGCATTGATCTCACTAGGATCTTGATTGACACGCCAGTTGATTCCATTGTAGAGAAAAACAACAGTAACTACAATAAACTCCAGACGGCTTTTGATGACTGATTACTTGCAAACATGCACGAGCGAACCAGAGCTTTATTAGTATGCCATGAGATATTGAATACCATTATTATTTATAAATGCTATACCGCAAATCTTCAAGACAAAAAAGGGTTACTGGTAGATATTAAATCTACATGAAGACACTGGATTACTCTAACAGGATCCAGACTTCATTCCTACTGTTGTCGCTGTCACTATATACTACTAATATATACTCACTTCCTTCTTATTACTTCTACAAGTTGAGACTTATATTGTTCAGAGTACATCTACGACATATCTAATATCTTTATGTACGCCTATTGGATATCGCATACTCATGCATCCCAGAAGAGTGAAACGTTTGGTATCCAACTGATTAAGGCTCAAGCGCCAATCGTGCCCTATTTGCGATTAGAAAAATCTCTTACTAATATCAAAAGAAAATCCTATGCGTAGAGGTATCTAATCATCAGTTCATTCATGCTGTGAGGTACTGCATGCACCAAGGCCAGCTGCACACACAACTAGCCATTTTAGTTATTGAACTCGTACCTATGAATATCCAGTGAGTTAGAAATAGCAAGCTTAAATTATAATTTACCAAAGCTGTACATGCAGCATTAATTAATTGACATGAGAATATATCATAGGGCCTAGTCTTTGTCTGTAGGAATAATGTGATATACATAGCGCATGTAAGATTCAAGTATTTTAAATCTGTCTTTATATACAATAGTCGTGTACAATATTATATAAAACTTCTTTCGAATTTTGTGAATGAAGGTTGGTTAATACATCTTGGTACCGAATAACATTGATTTATAATATTTGTTAAAGCACAGTAAAAAAAAAAGCTTCTCACTGATTCAAAAAATTGGATAAATTCCAATATGGAGTTACAACAATTGTTCGGTGTGACTGTGAAAATTCAAATGGCTCAAATCTTGAGTTTGAGTTCTAAACCGCTAAGTTCATGCAGATTACCAGCATTCTCTTTTGTTCAAGAATGAAATTTTGACAAAACAAATAGTTTAACAACCAAAACAAAATAAAAAACAGAGAACAAGCTATTACAGCCTCGTTTGATTGATCAACAACTATCTACGGATACAATTTTTTTTTTTGACTTTAAATGAATTATTTTATATCACTACTTGTCTTCTACGTTTAAATGCTATCATAATCTTGTTCTAGAAATTTGGTTCAAATTTTTTGTGAAGACCAGTTCTAACCTTCGCAAGTTATATAATTTTTATAACTCTTTGAACAAATGAAAATATTAATTAGTAGGCTCCACCCTGTTTGAATGAATAACCCGCATTTAAATAAACAGTATTATTATTATCTCTGCATCTAATTGCTCAATCAAAAAGATCGTAATTTTTTTTAAAAGAAAAAATGGCTATCTCTACTATCATATGAAAGACTAGATCATCGCTTTAGAAGAAACGCAGTACCAACCAGGACTACTAAACTTGTCAATTTCCATAACTCAATATCTTAACGCTTAAATGAAATAGGTTTTAACTATGTCTTATGTGATATTGGAATCCTTTTAATAGTTTTGTAGCTTGAAGAGATTAGTGACCATGCTGCCATCTAAGGATGCCTGAAAACAAACCCCTATATCACTGAAAAATAAAGCTTTAATCCGGTAAAACGTAAAATTGACTTGATCGTTTTTATTTTGTAACTCTAATCTCGCTTCAATAAGCTAAAAATGGCTGGGCTGCAATATAAAGTATCAAATTGCAGTTAAGGCCTAAAATAACTTCCACTTTCTCTACGTTTTACAAACCTGATTTGCAAGTTATATGGTGTGCAAGAAAGTTTTTGTTTGATCGTCAAGTAATTGAAATGCACAAGTGCAACGTGCCAGAAAAATAAAAAGTTCTAATCTTCGACGGTTCTTTAGACGCAGCTTACCAAGTACAGAACAGATGGAATGCGACATTACTTGTCACGTTGTAACCTGTCAAAGCTTTTTGGCAATTGCTCTATGTGCAACACCTGAAATTTATAAACCATTATCTGCTGGTGCCTTGGTAAACGACTTTTTGTTTTGATCGGTTGCTCACCGCTTTGCAGATCATGGTGTTACGCTACTCTTAAGTTTTTGTGTAATCAAAAAAATAAAATAAACCACATATTTGGTATATTAAAATATTGAACCTATAGACAAAAATCTACAGTGAAACAAACGATTTTTTTTTTTAAAAATAATTATTTAGGTCATGTTAACCAGAAATGTTCTAAAAATGTACATGAACAAAGGTTCAAGTCACGGAATCTCAACTCTCTAAAATATATTGCTAGAAAACAAGACATTGCCCTAAATACCATCGTTTTTTTTTTCTCTTCTAGTCATTGTTTATCTGGTATATTTGAAATATTTAATATTTTATAGCTATTGAAAGTCATATGTTGACACATACCTAGCATCTGATAGTATGAAAAGCAAAAATAATGTGTATAAGTTAGTGAACAGTAATATGAGCGGGACTAATTGTACTTTTGATGTCTCCCAAAAACGTCGCAATAACTAAACATAACCGTTGCTACCAGCTTTATGATTGAATCTGTAGTTTAAGTTTAAAGTTACGGATCAGTAATATTGATTTAAATACCATCACTTGATTATGAACATTCATAGCACAAATACTAACATAATACTTGAGATTATTATTAGATTACAAACTTTTGGTTTGCATATAGACTTAATAAGGTGGTTTTCACAAGTTTTGATAAAAGTCTTTAGCAAAAACCTTTTTAAGAACAAAAAATACTTTTATTATTTATCAAAGCCGTGAACTTTGTCCCCGCTTTCTCCCCAGGAATTAACTGAATTGATATAAATTATATATTATCAAGTCTGGTTTGTTTGAACACAAATTAATATATAACCGTAGAATACGATAGTAAAAGCTTTTTTTCATCTCATGGGTTTCTTTGCATTTCTGCTTCAAACAACTGTTGAGTATTTTTTAAAACTCATAGATCAATATTATAGCCGTATATAGAATCTCATAATTGAAATGACTAAACTGAATAAACGTAATTACACATCTTAAGAATAGTAGGTTTTCAACATCCATGCGTTTACCATAGAATAGATATACAATACACTATTTCACCCGCTCATTAAATCGAGATTTGTGTTTGACATAAGTTAATTATGACCTTATATAGACCATTCTACTATAGCGAACTGAAAGATTCTCAAAAAATAAATTTCTGTAAATTTGTTTGCAAGTTTAGCTGTTAAGTGCTAGCGGTTTCTGTAGAACAGTGTAAAAGATAATTAACACAATGGCTTCATTTTGCATTCGGGGCCATAATTTTATTAAAAAACGTTTTTGTTGTAATTATCTAGTGTTTGCTTTGGTGACACTATTTTTTCTTCAATGAAATCATAACCTCTTATAGAAATGTCAGCTGTGGACTAGCTTGGCTTCTGGCCTACTCAGACAAAAGGTCAAAGTTGTTTTTGCATTTAATAAGCTGCTTCTGTAGCCTAGCTAGCTAAGCACCTGGGCTCCGATCCCTGTATCCCATCATACTGACATCTAAAAGAATTCAAATTGTTTGAACTTGGGTGTGTTTACTGCTGTTTTTAGTGTACCATAGATAGATAATAATTTACTACCAGCAAAAGCCTTACCAAATGAAATTCTTTTTGTTAGTTATTCAAAGCTGAAGTATTTGATCAACGGGACTTTTCAAGCATACTTAGTAAACTTTGAAATAGTTTTCAAACAGATGAAATGTTGTAATTTATGAACTTTGCACGTATTATTTTGAAAGTTTTGTCTCTGTCAGTTGTAGAGTGAATTTCAACATATATGATCTTTGGTACACTTTTCTGCACCTGACTATAGTTCCTAGTTGATTTATGGCCTGGGTGTGAAAAAGCTCATAACTAGTTTATAAAAGGTTGCGTTATTGTACAGCATATCTAATGTTCAAATGAGAAGGCTATTTCCACAAATGTAGATCTGTTTCTCTTGTTACCGAGCCGTGACCTAGATTGAAGTAGTTCATAAAAGACAAAAATTGAATATATATCCATGAGTTAAACACCGTAAATAAATTAATTTTAGGTACAGTATACAAACTTATTGATAAATTATTATAATAATTTTTTTCTTTTGCTTTCTTAAATGGCTGGCTCAATGGGGAGGCTCACGATGGGTCCATTCAGACGTGCAGCGCAAATTTCGCGAGTCATTTAAAGTACACCCAAAAATAAACAAAAGGTAAAAAAAAAAAAACATTCTTACCTCCCAAAATTACAAGATTGTGCAGACAACAACCAGCCTTGGGCTGAAGCAATTAAAGCAAAATCGAGAAAATTTTTGGATATTTGTAAAACTCTAGTTAAGAATTCAAATCTAAAGCATTATTATAAATAATTAGGTTATAACTGGCCGGGATGATCTCGTAGCACAAACACACAAGATCCCACGCTAATAGAACTGTAAAGCATTTGACACGGGCATATCAACTTTCCCAAAACGTTGAAATAAAGCTCAAAATGCTATTAGATTCTTAGGATAACCGCAGGAATATAGCAAATATACTAGCAGATATACTGGTGAAAACAGATCGCACACCAACACAGCCTCCTCTTCATGCACATATTGCTGGCATATGTAGAATACTTTTTTTTTTTTTTTTTTTTTTTTAAATTTAAATTATTATAAAATTTAAACAAATCATTTTTTTAAAAAAAAACTTTATTAATTTAAATTTTT
>Ga0160505_100874_pt1 | contig 15324 bp, 15 predicted proteins | sample DIDeMG_FD_108225 | JGI IMG/M metagenome (GOLD analysis project Ga0160505, IMG submission 108225) | Enriched chicken feces microbial communities from UW Madison campus, WI, USA - DID2874_E49_Stillage MG | ecosystem: Host-associated > Birds > Digestive system > Large intestine > Fecal ... | reverse complement strand
TATAATAATAATATCTTTTTTGAATTGTTTTCCTTTAAAATGAGTCATCTGAGAGCTCCCAATCGTCTGTTTTTTATAATTCTACCTTACATTACGATAATTGAGAAACTTTGCAACAGAACCGTATTTTGTAATATCTATTTCAATTGAGCATTTAATTTGTATTAAACTCGTTTTAATTCGGTGGGAGCAATTTGTTGATAAGATATGCCATCTTGCGTAAAGCTTTCACCCTTCATTTGATCCAAATTAATATTGCTAAATGTAGAACGATATCCCTTTCCAACTCAACCTATCATGGTTGATAAGACTAAGAAAAAGGCAAAGATGTGATATGATAGAAGCAGTAATCAAAGAGTGTTGAGGGCATTCTGTATCTCTTAATTGTTCCAGAAAGGATGATTATTATGCTTAGACAAAAAATGTTAAATTTTATTTTTCGTATTATTCGTTTTATATTTATTAGCATTTTAGGCTTACTAATCTATCAAACCTTACTAACTGATATTTTAACTAAAGGCTATCATATCATAGCATACATCATTTTCTGGCTTTTTAGTTCATATATCATTTTACCAATTTTCAATAAATTTGTATCAAAACAATACTTACCTAATTATTTTATTGGACGTGCACGCACCACAGATGGATTGCTGGGAGATCCAATTAATTTAGCCTTCATTGGTTCAGAAGAAGATATTAAGAAACTATTCCTAGAAGTCGGATGGACTTTAGCAGATCCAATTTCTCTAAAATCAAGTATACGAATTACTTTTAGTTCTATTATGAAGAAATCCTACCCAAATGCTCCAGTAAGTTCTCTATTTTTGTTTAATCAAAAACAATCATTCGCTCTTGAGAAAGAAATTTCCGGAAATCCTCGTGAAAGGCACCATATTCGTTTTTGGAAAACACCAAAGAACTGGTATTTACCTGGTGGATTTCAGACAGATTGGTTGGCAGCTGCCACTTATGATAAGAAAGTTGGTCTTTCTTTATTTACTGGACAATTAACTCATAAAATTTCATCGAACATAGATAAGGAAAGAGACTTTGTCATTCAAACTTTAAGTAAAAATCACCAACAATTGACTGTTAAAACCGTAAAGAATTTTACTTCTAGTTACCATGGAAGAAACGGTGGCGGTGATCATATTTATACAGATGGTTCATTACCGTTTATCGATTTAACAAAATGACTATAAGTAGTAGGTCAAAAACTCCTGTCCGAAGTAAAAAAATAAATTACACTAAAATTAACAGTTTCACGTCGATCTCCACTAGTGCTTAAAATTAGAAGTTTGCTACTTTTATTGGCTCGTCTAATATTTTTTTCTATTAGTTGTAAAATTTATTTCTGTTTTAGTACATTTTTAAATTAGTTCTCGATTAATTGATATTCTTCATTTATCCATATTTTTTTAAAGATATAAGTTAACGCTCATATCGCTATTTCGATAAGTTGCTAAATTTTTAAAAATTATTTTTCACAATGGACTCTCCTAGACTTTATTCTGAGAGGTCTAAAGATTACCATAGTTCATTTGTCTTTTTGTTGTCAGTCTGAAAATAATTTATAACGAGTATTTTTCGTAACATGAATAATGATGCTCCACCTTATAGTAATATACGTTATTAGGCGGAGCATAAATGTCAAAAAACAACCAAATTGTTCCATATCTTTTTATGAATTTATAAGAAATACTTTTGAGTAGTGTGATTTATTATTTTGTAATATAGCTCATATCTGCTGAAGGATTAGTGATATCTACACCTACCCACTTCTCATAGATCTTACTCAACTCACCATTTTTTTTCATTTCAACAATAATATCAGAGATTTCTTTTCCTAACTTATCCATCTCTTTACTGCCTTTTCTATATAAGAACGCTGTATCAGTGATGTCCTCAGATTTTCCTACAAATTTTCCATCTACTACTTTATTTTGAATCAATGCTATATTAGTCCCTGCTCCCTCAAAGAATCCAACTACGTCACCATTATTTAACGCTGCTGCTGCTGTATCTTTGTCTTCAAAAATAACGGGTTCAATATTAATTTTCTTTTCTTCAATATACCTTTCTAAAAACTCTCTCGCATTACTTGTAGCAGTAACTGCAATTTTTTTACCACCACAATCTTCTAGTCCAGAAATATCTTTAGTCTTATTTAAAACTAGTAATTTCATAAAACCATGAGCATAAGGCTCAGTAAAATTGTACTTTTCCTTTCTTGTAGGATTAATAGCTAAGTAGCTAGATAAAAAATCTACTTCTTTATTATCAATTTTACCAAAAAGTACATCAAATCCTGCAGGATCAAATTCTATCTTCTTGTCGAGTTTTTTTCCAATATAATTCCAGATGTCTACTTCTGCTCCGACAACTTTGTCATTTTTCATATAAGAAAACGGAGGAACATTATTGTTTATAGCAACAGTGATTGTCCCTTGCTCTTTTTGCTTAGGTAATTCAGCTTCTTTTGAATCTTTCTTTTGGCAGCCTGATAACAAAAATACCATCGTAAAAGCAACAAGTATTGTCCTTACTATTTTTTTATATTTATTCATTCTAACTCCCCCATTATCTTTAATTTACTTGCTTTAAAAACTCTTTAACACGTGAGTTTTCTGATCCATCAAATATTTTTTTAGGACTACCAGATTCAATAAATGAACCATTTTCCATCACGAATATTCTATCGGATACTTGTCTTGCAAAATTCATTTCGTGTGTCACAATCAACATGGTATAACCTTTGTTCCGCTGTTCTTTAATTAAACCTAATATTCCATTAATTGATTCTGGGTCAAGTGAAGAAGTCGGTTCATCAAACAGCATTATTTTAGGTTCAATTGCTGCCGCTCGGGCTATCCCAACTCTTTGTTGTTGTCCCCCAGATAACTGTTTCGGGAAAGAATTTATTTTATCCTGCATCCCTACACTTTTTAAGGCCTTTAAAGAAACATTATAAGCATCTGCTTTTGATAGCTTTTTTACGGTAATTAAAGGCTCCATGACATTCTCAATAGCTGTCTTATTTTTAAATAGGTTGTATTGTTGAAATACCATCGAAGTTTTTCTACGAACCTCCAATGTTTGCTTTTTAGTAATACCCGGAGCTGATACAGATAGGCCATCTATGACCATCTCTAGTTTATCGGGCATCTCTAACAAGTTGATGGATCTTAAAAAAGTTGATTTCCCTGCACCAGAAGGACCTATAATAGAAATTGTCTCACCTTCATCAATAGTCATACTTAAATTATTCAGAATAGTTCTTTCTCCAAAATGTTTACTAAGATTTTTCAATTTAATCATACTTGTACTCCTCAACTTTTTGATAACTTAATTTCTATTAATTTTTGTGCCTGTTCAAAAATTAATATGATTACCCAGTATATCAACATAGCTACCAAATATGCCTCGAACCAATTTCCTGTTAAGGACGCTTCAACTTTGGCCTTTGACAAAATATCTATTACACCGATGGTAAATCCCATAGAAGCTCCTTTAAAAAGCATCACAAAGTTATTACCAATAGATGGTAAAGCTATTTTGAATGCTTGAGGCAAAATTATTCTTCGCATCGTTTGTAAATAGGTCAATCCCATCGAAAATGAAGCCTCAAATTGACCTATATCCACTGCTTCAATAGCAGCTCTAAAATTTTCAGCCATAAAAGCCGTTGTATTTAGTGTTAAAGCTATTATCAAAACCCATGTTGGAGATAATCCTTGAAAAATTGGAAATATTTGTCTCAAACCAAAATACAAAAAGAAAAGTTGAGCAATAAAAGGAGTAGCCCTAAAAAAAGAAATGAGAATACCTGTGATTTTGCTTAATATAAAAATATTAAAAAAACGAATCAAAGATATGACAGTGGAAAAAGCAATAGTCATAAGGAAAGCAACTATTGACACATAAAGTGTTACATAAATACCTGAAAAAGCAATTGGGATTGTATTCAGGAAAAACGACCAATCAATGTTTTGCATATTTTTTACCTTAATCTTTATTTATTTAGTTTTAACTCTAAGTATATCTAATTGGTAGTTTATAGATGAAATTTTCAAAATAGATTAGTAGCTTCGTTAGTGATCGTTTTCACTATTATATTTATAAAAAATGGAACTTCTATCCTAGTACCTCTAAGAGTAAATTCTACTCAATATCATACATGATGTATATTCATATTAACGCCTCCTATTACCTATACCAATAAGATAATACTTATAAAAGTATACCTTTGTACTAAAGCGATTACAATAGCATTCTAATTAGTATTATTAGCTTGAAAATTTTCTTTAACAATATTTTTTTAAGTGTTGCATGTTTCTTAGCGAATAAAAATATATACCAATATTTGCTACATCCCAATCTACCTTTAAATCTTATTAAGAAGATAGTAATGCTGTAGTTTAAAATTCAATTTTAAATTTATACTTATTTACACATGTAATTACCGTAAGTTTTGGAAAAAAAAGAGAAGAATTTATCCTTCTCTTAAAAATCATGAAACATTCTTATTTGTTACTTTCTAATTTTTTTTAATGCATTGTCATTCCACCAGTGACATTAATTGCTTGTCCCGTCATATAGCTTGATAAAGAGCTTGATAAAAACAATACGACATTCGCAACGTCTTGGGTTGTTCCTGTTCTCCCCAGTGGCACTTGACTTATATCCTCTTGTCGAATATCTTCTGCGCTTATCCCTCTTAATAAACCACCCTCAACTCGTTCTCTTTGCTTCATTTCGGTTTCAATAATTCCCGGACAAACAGCGTTTACTAAAATATTATTAGCTGCTGTCTCAATTGCTAATGTTCTGACCAAACCTAGTACTGCATGTTTAGACGCTACATATGCCGACATTCCGCGATATCCGTTTTTTCCGGCTTGAGATGCAATCGCTATTACTCTTCCTTTTTTACCACCGGCAATCATTGCCCGTGTGAAATATTTTGCTGCTAAATAAGTCCCGCGAGCATTAATCTGATAGTTCTTATCAAAGTCACATGTTTGGCTATCCACAAGAAAATCCATTGTCGAAATCCCAGCTACATCAACAAGAATATCTGGAACCCAATTTTTTTTATATAATAAATGGCTTAAATTGGATACTTCTAATTCTTTACTGACATCCAAATGAATCTGGAAATAATTTTCATACACAGCTTGTAATTCATTAGATTTATACGATATATCTGCAGCGATTACTATAGACTTATTAATTAGAAAAGTCTCAACAATCGCCTTCCCGATTCCTTGATTGCTACCAATTACTAATACGATTTTATCTTTTAATTCTGGAAACATTTCTATCACCTAAACCAAATGACGTTTAAAAGCATCATCACTAATTCCTTCATAAATTATTTTTTTTGACCATTCTTTTGCTGAGAACAGAGAATGGTCCCTATAATTTCCGCAACTTATGATATCAGTTCCTTGAACGTCTTCCCATTTAGTTTTTTCAGCAATTTCGCATAAAGACTCCTTTAAAGCCACAGCAACTTCATGAGCGGTAGGTTCCCCCCATACAATCAAGTGAAAACCTGTCCGACATCCAAATGGTGAACAGTCAATTACCCCGATCAAACGATCGCGCAATAAGTCCGCTAATAGGTGTTCTATGGTATGCAACCCAGCAGTTGGAATTGCACTTTCATTGGGTTGGACAAAGCGTAAATCAAAATTTGTTATAATATCACCTTTCTGCCCATTTTCTTTAGTGATTAAACGTACATAGGGTGCTCTCACCTTTGTGTGATCAAGTGTAAAACTTTCTACCTCTGCCATAATTGCAACTCTCCTTTTAGTTTTCTAAATAGTTTATTGGTTTATCAACTTCAATTTTGGTCCCACCAAATTCTTTTTCTATATATTGCTGAATAGATTGATCATGATAGATCTTTATTAATTTTTTAAAGTTATTATCATCTTTTTTTCCTTCAGCAGTAGTTAAGATGTTGATATTATTTTTCGTATTTTGATTTACTTCTTCATGAAATAATGAATCTTTTAGAACATTTAAGTCGCCATCTAGAGCTACAGTATTTGAAATCAAGACTGCATCTACAGATTTTAAAACTCTAGGTCCAGTAGTATCGTCAATTTGTTTGAAAATGAGGTTTTTAGGATTCTTTTCGATTTTTTCTACTCCACTTAAAGCACCAAACCCATCACCTAATTTAATCAGTCCTGCAGTTTGCAAGAGTAATAATCCGCGTGCTGTATTTGCAGGATTATTTGCAATGGCTATCGTTGCTCCATTAGGAAGATCTGACAATGATTTGTATTTTTCAGAATAAATCCCTAATGGTTCTAAATAAGTCGTTCCTAACAAGGTCAATTGTTGTTTACTATTTTGCGAATTATAAGCCTTATAATACGCATAGGATTGAAATGCGTTGACATCGACACTGCCATCCGCTGTCGCCTTATTTAATTGAACACCATCTGTAATTTCTTTAACTTGAATATTTAAGTTAGCATTTTTCGCCTGCTCACTTTTAGCAATGTATTTCCAAATTTGATAATCCGAACCCTGTGATCCAATAATGATAGTTTTGGAGTTATCCTTTTTCGAGTTGCTCATTGCATGTATTCCAAACCCCGCAGCAACAATAACTACTAATACTCCCAAAAGAACTAATACTTTTTTCATATTCTATCTCCTTCTCTAGTTTTAAAACTTAGTAAAGTAATTTGCCATCTGGTCCCCTATAAATTGAATGGCAAATACCATAGCTAACAAAATAACCATACAAACAAAAGTGACATCATTTTGAAATCGTGCGTAACCTATACTAATAGCTACATTTCCCAATCCACCTGCCCCCACTGCACCGGCCATGGTAGTCAATCCAATCAAGCTAATAATTGTCAAAGTAGTTACTCGAATGATGTCTGCCAAACCCTCTCTTAAAAAAACTCGATAAACAATTTCTATATTGTTCAAGCCCATAGACTGTGCAGCTTCAATTACTCCAGGTCCAACTTCTTGCAAAGTAATTTGAATTTGACGAGCATAAAATGGAAATATACCTACTACCAAAGGAACTAGTGCTGCTGTCGTTCCTACAGTTGTTCCGACAAGGAAACTCGTAAGAGGAGATATAATCGCAAGCAAAATAATAAAAGGGATACTTCGCAAAAGATTAACTATCTTATCAAGTATATTATAAAAAATGCGATCTTCAGCAATCCCCCCAGGTTGTGTCAGAGTTAAAACCAGACCAATAGCAAGGCCTATTAAACCAGCAACCAGTGCTGAGATAGTTGTCATATATATTGTTTCCAAAGTAGCATGTAAAATGTCATTTTGCATCGTTATTGCATGAGGAAATAGGTGTTTCATATGTCCACCCTCTTTACAACTTCTTCTACTTCGACACTCTGATCCCTTAAAAAATCTATTCCTGCGTTAACTTCTGAGCCATGTAAGTCTAATATCATGACACCTACGGTCAAGTTATCAATCTGATCAACATTAGCAAAGAGAATATTGGCACTTATATTAAATTTTTGAGCCATTTCAGTAACTACCACTTGATTAGTCGTCTCACCTACAAACTTTAGGAAATAAATCTTTTGTCGATCATTATTTTTCTGAATACGACTTAATGCTTCTTGGATATTAATTGAAGTATCAATAAATTCTCTAGTTAACTGCTTTTTGGGTCTCCTAAATACTTCAGTAACATTTCCTTGTTCAATAATTTTCCCTTGTTCCATGACAGCTACCCTGTTACAGATTGTTTGAATTACTTGGATTTCATGGGTTATAAGAACAATTGTTACTCCTAATTGCCTATTCAAGTGTTGAAGTAATTTTAAGATAGATAAGGTTGTTTTTGGATCTAATGCGCTAGTTGCTTCATCACTAACTAAAATATCAGGATTGTTCGCTAGTGCCCTAGCAATCGCTACTCTTTGCTTTTGACCGCCAGAAAGCTGTGTAGGAAATGCGTCCGCCATTTCAGTCAACCCTACTAATTGCAATAAATCCATTCCCTTCGCTCGCCGCTCAGATTTACTCAATTTTTCACCAAGTAAAGGAAATTCTACGTTATTTAAAACTGTACGAGAATTCATTAAATTGAAATGTTGAAAAATCATACCAATCTTTTTTCGCATTGCTTGAAACTGGCGTTGTTCTAGATCTTCAAGAACATCACCATCCACGATAACTTTACCTGAGGTTGGTAACTGTAAATGATTGATCAATCGTATCAAAGTGCTTTTCCCAGCGCCTGAATAACCAATTATCCCAAAGATCTCTCCGCGCTTAATTTCCAAAGAAACATGGTCCACAGCAGTGATCAAATCATTTTTCCTTTTGAAGGTGACTACTGTGTCTTGCAGTTTGATTATTGTTTGTCTTGCGTCCTCCATCGATACCCCTACTTTTCTGGCCATATTTCTTCTGCTATACTTTTAATCAGATCGATTTTTTTCCATTGTTGTTCTTCAGTTAAAATATTTCCTTCTTCTGTAGAAGCAAATCCGCACTGAGGACTCAAGTATAAACGATTTAATGGTATATATTTTGTGGCTTCATTAATCCGTTTAATGACTTGTTGGCGGTCCTCTAATTTTCCATTTTTAGAGGTTATTAAGCCTAAAACAATTTTCTTCTCGCCACTAACTTCTGCTAACGGTTCAAATCCACCCGAACGTTCAGTATCGTATTCTAAGTAATAAGCATTTACATTTTCTGAGGTGAATAAAGGATCAGCGACATCTGCATAACTACCGGAAGATGCCCAAGTTGAATGATAATTTCCACGGCATACATGGGTATTTAATATTAAATCTTCCGGTTGATCCGCTAAAACCTCGTTATTAATCCTTAAATATAATTGAGCTAACTCTTTACGAACATCTCTTTCATCCTTATTTTGTTCGTCCATAACCCCCCTTGGTAGAGGCCCAACTAAAACACCCCAAGTACAATCATCTAACTGTATCGTACGAGCTCCTGCATCGTAGAAATCGCTAATGACTTGACGATAAGCTTTAATGATATCTTTAATCAAGCCCTCGTTTGTAGGATAGATCTTTCGAACTTTATCAATAACATCTGGTCTTAATAATTCCACTAAAATTTGCGCCGGTGCGGGAATTGTTTGTTTTACTTCTATTCCTTTACTAGTATGGGCTCGCGTAAATTTGAAGTGATCTATAAAGGGGTGGTTCCCACCAGATATTTTCTCAGTAACTATCACTGTTCCCGGGCGTGTTTCTTCTCCGTGAAAAAAATAGCCATGTTCTGGAACAAAAAATTCTATACCTTGAAAACCCCAAAAGAAATCTAAATGCCACCAGCTACGACGAAACTCTCCATCAGTAACAGCTTTTAGTCCTGCGTCCTCTTGCTTCTTTATCAAATTAATAATAGATTCATCTTCAATAGCGTCCAATTCCTCTTTTAATATTTCTCCATCTTCAAATTGTTTTCTCGCCGTCTTTAATTTTTCTGGGCGTAAAAAACTTCCCACGATATCATAGTGAAATGGCGATGTTGTTTGTTTAGTCATTATAAAGTTCCTCCAATTTTTAGTTTTTGTGAACTGAGCAAGTAACATTTTTATACTTTTTCTAAAGCCTGTGACAAATCAGAAATCAAGTCTTCTGCATGTTCAAGCCCTACGGATAGTCGGATACTTTCGGGTTTAATTCCTGCAGCAAGCAATTCTGTTTCATTTAATTGAGAATGGGTTGTAGATGCAGGGTGAATAATTAATGATTTTGCATCTCCGACGTTTGCAACTAGAGAAAATATTTCTGTTGCACCACAGAGTAATCTTCCTGCTTCTATACCGTCTTTTAAACCAAAAGAAAATACTGAGCTAGTACCCTTAGGAAAATATTTTTTTGCACGATCATTATAGAAATTTCCTTTCAATGTTGGGTAGCTAACCCATGAAACTTTTGGATGACCTTCTAAAAATTCAGCTATTTTTTGTGCATTTTCTACATGACGTTCCATTCTCAATGAAAGTGTCTCTATTCCTAGTAATAATAACCATGAATTAAATGGAGACGGTGCTGCGCCAGTATCTCGAAGTAATACCGTTCTTGCTCGTGTAATATAAGCAGCATTTCCAACAGCTTCTATCCATGAGAGATTATGGTAACTAGGATCTGGATCAACAATTTTTGGGAATTTACCATTCGCCCAATTAAATTTTCCAGAATCAATAATTACACCACCTAACGAGACACCGTGTCCTCCTATATATTTAGTAGTCGAATAGACAACGATATCGGCTCCATAGTTTATTGGCTTAAATAGATAAGGGGTAGCAAATGTGTTGTCCACAATTAGTGGGATACCTGCTTTGTGGGCGATTCGACTTATTTGTTCAATATCAACAATTGTGATATCTGGATTGCCCAGTGACTCGATAAAAATTGCTTTTGTATTTTCCTTGATCGCTTCTTTGATTGATTCTAATGATTCTGCATCAACGAATGTTGTTCTAATCCCAAATTCTGGCAAGGTGTGGGCTAACAAATTATAGGTTCCTCCATAAATTGTAGAAGCTGAAACAATATGGTCCCCTGAACTTGCAATGTTTTGAATTGCGTATGTGATAGCAGCTGAACCAGATGATGTTGCTAAAGCGCCTATACCACCTTCCAACAATGCAAGACGCTCCTCTAAAATAGCTGTAGTAGGATTAGTAATCCTTGTATAAATATTCCCTGTATCATTCAAATTAAATCTATCTGCTGCCTGATCAGCGTTCTCAAATAAGTATGACGTTGTTTGATAGAGAGGTACTGCTCGACTATCTAATGTAATATCTGTAATCTGCCCCCCATGTAGTTGGATTGTTTCAAAATGTTTTTTTTCCATTAATATTCTCCTCCTTTTAAATTTGAAATAATAGTGAAAATTAAACTAGCTTTTTAAACAAAAAAAGTCCTTTAATGCTTACGCATTAAAGGACGACTGAACGTGTTACCACCTCTACATTTACAGGGATTTCACAAAACCTGCCTTACCAAGTACTTAGTTAATACTGCATACTCTGACACTATAACGGGTGTTCCCGAATTCGCTTTGCAATTAAGCTCAGCAAACTATCTCAGAGGCCATTTTCTGAATTAACTTCTATAACTTCTTTCACCAAACGAAGTCTCTCTGTTTAAAGATGTCAATTCATACTTTTCTCTTCTACGATTTTCACTATAATTTAATAGGAATCTTAACACCTTGTTATTATTGTTGTCAACACTTTTTTCAAATTTACTTTATAAATTAGTCCTTATTCTTTTCTTTAATAGTTAGCACAATCAAATAATATGAAGGTAAAGGTTCAATTTATTAAGAAATCTTTTAAGAAAAATAAGTCTAACGAAATAATTTCCACTAACATATTTATCTCCAAATTAATTGAATGAAAAGCTTTAACGATTTAAAACCTCTCGTAAAAATAATCCTATTTAATATGACCTCAATTGTCATTTTTTATACCTTCTGGCCACTTTTCCAATTTATATGCCATTTCCCAAAAATTGAACTCCAATTTTGCACTTATTACAAATGCTGAAATCATCATTTCTTGATCATCTTTTTTACTTTCAGCATACAACCTATTGAGCAGTGCACATTCTTTTTCTAACGCTTCACTGGCCTCGTCTCCTCCATAAGTTTCAATCCATTTTTGATAGATTGGGACAGGAGACGTCACGTTTAAAAGTCTTAATCTTCGCCCAATATCAAAATAAAGCCAAGAACAAGGCAATAAACTTGCAGCTGCAATTGCAGCGTTATGGGCAACCAATTGACGATACATGTGCGATACGTAGTGATATGTTGTTGGTGAAATCTGAGTGAGGTTTATTTCTTCTTCTGTGATATCCAGATCTTTAAAAAAGTTAGCTCTAATAGCAAGTTCTCCCTTTGCTAAATTTGCTGCATTATTCATCATCAGTGTCCGCAATTCAGACACACTTGTTTTTTCAGCTACCTTCCTATACAGCTCTGAGAAGTGAATCAAATAGTATGAATCTTGTATCAAGTAATAACGAAAATTCTCAATAGGCAAAGAGCCATCTTGCAATTGGACAATAAAAGGATGCTTGAAACTTCCCTCCCAATAAGGAGTTGTTTGTTCACGTACTATTTCGGTAAATGATTTTTCCATTAAGTAAATCTCTCCAGTCTAATTAAAATATTTCCTAATATTATTAGGACTGCACACACTATTACAGATCCTCTAGATATTTTCCAAGTTATATAATGAACCCGTGGATTGGTTTCAGAGAATCCTCTTGAATACATAGCTTCTGTGTAATGGTCACGCCAGTTAAGAGCAAGAAAAATAACCTTCACATAGTAAAAAGATGACCATGGATACAATCGCTTTCCCCGTAATAAACTTGCGTCATACATATTTTTTATTTCTTTACGTATATCAGGAACTGCATGTATAACAACCATCAATCCGTAGATGAAAATAGAAGGTATTTTATATTGTTCAAAAACAAGTAAGCAATCTTGAAAATCTATAGTAGTCATAAATCCTATCCCTAAAGCAGCAAAGGCATAAGTTCTTGTAAATAATATCCACGCATCAGTAATGCCACTTCCTTGAATGTATACAGACCAAAAAGTTGTTATTGCTGGAATAAACGGGAGACTAATCAAAAACAATACTGTTCCAATCATTTTTTTATAAACCAAATAAAAAACAACTACAACTACTAAATATAAATTTAACCATACCGAATGTGTAAAAGAAACTTCAATAGTAAAAAAGAATACCCAGACAAATATTGATGGGATAGAAGTAGTTCTCTCTTCCATATTAGATCATACCTCCTTTAGCGATTTATTTGACAAGTGTAAATGATAGTCGCTAATCCCATCTAATGGATCAAGTCGGTGTGAAACTATTAGAAAATCTGTTTGCGTTCTCTTCTCCTCAATCCATCGAACAAAGTAATCGCAAGTTTTTTTATCTAGTCCAGAAAAAGGCTCATCTAACATTAAAAAATTATGATCTAAACTTAACAAAATAATGAGTTGAACCATCTTTTTTTGACCTTCACTTAAATGAAATAAACTACGATCTAATAAATGTGTGATGTTTAATTCTTCTAGAGCTTGCAATTGCCGCTTACTTATTTCATTACTTATTTTTTTAGGAAAATTCAACTCACTGCTAACTTCAAGGGTGACGAATTGCTGTTCAGCACTTTGAACAGCCAAGGTCAGCAATTTGTATAACCGTTTCTTCCCAAAAATTCTTGAAACTCGTTTTTCCTGAAAGAACATTTTCCCACTATACGGATATAATTGAACCATTGCTTTCAACAAGGTGGATTTGCCTGCACCATTATCACCTGTTAAAGTGGATACCCCGTTGTAAAAAGTAAAATCTTGTTTCTTTATCAACTCTTCACCACCTTGCCCTATTGCTACATTATCCAAGGTGAAAATCGCAGAATTGATTTCCTTATAACTTTTTAACTTAGGTACATCTGTTTTTTCCGGTAAACTTTCCACTTGAGACTCCGTTAAACTTCCATTTTTCATGATAAAAAGCCTATCTATCAGCTGTCTATAGTGTGTCATATCATGGTCAACAACTACAATTAACTTCCCCTTATCTCTTAATTTAGATAACATATTTATTAAGAAAATTCTTGATTCGGGATCAATACTCGCAAATGGTTCATCTAACAAAAAAACAGGTGCATCTAATGCAATCAATATTGCCAACGCTGCGCGTTGCTTTTCTCCTCCAGATAAGGTTGTCAGTTCCTGATACATTAAATGTGAAATTTCCATTTCATCAACAGCTTCTTGTATCCTACTATTGGCATTATAATAAGAAACTCCACAATTTTCTAAAACAAATACAAATTCTCGTTCTAATGTTCGCATAGTAAATTGTTGACTTGGGTTCTGAAACATAAGCCCAATTTTTTGTGCCTTTTCTGAAATAGAGTATTTATGAATACCTAGTCCATCAACTAAGATATTTCCTTCAAATGTCACACCGTTGAAACCAGCTACAGTATGAATAAGCGTACTTTTACCACTTCCACTGTCTCCGGTAAGCAAAATAAACTCTCCTAAGTCCCATTCGCAGGAAATTTTATTCAAATGAAAGCCCCCGAATTTTTTTACTATCAAATCTTGAATTTTAATACCTCTACTCATTAGGAAGCACTTTGTTTCTGTAACTTATTAAGTATGAAAACTATTTGCTTTGTTAAAAAAACTCCAAAAAAGGCTACGGAAATAAAACGAACTACAAATAAAGACAATATCATAATTACGCCATAAGTACCGTATCCAAATTTAAAGAATTCATATGCAAAACTAAATATCGTTGTTCCAATTGCTCCATAGATTAGTGTTATCGTATCATAACGCTTATACTTAGTAATGAAGAAACCTGCTTCTGTGCCTAGCCCTTGAATGAATCCAGAAATCAACACACCTGCGCCAAAGTATGATCCGTATAACATTTCTGCTAAAGCTGCAAACACTTCACCCAACAGTGCACTTCCAACCTTAGGAATAAGCATCCCCGCCACAGGTGCCGCAATCGTCCACATGCCAAATAATATTTCGTTAGCAAATGCTGTTAATCCAAATGGTGTAAGAATAGAAACCAATAATGCATACAAAACGCCTGTCCCCATAAATACTGCACCAAATAAGAAAGCTAAGAATGCCAAAAAAATTACATCAGGTAGTACCCATTTAAACTTTTCCATAAAAAAACCCCTTTTCCTTTATTATTAAAAATAGAGGCATAAGGGGTTAGCAAACTTAAACTTACTGCTCATTTTAAACAACTCAAAAAAACTATCAAGATAAATTTCATCCGATGATTTTTTTTAGTTCAACAAAAAGCATTATACATTTTCCTTCGACAGTACTAACTGTTTCAGGTTCAATGGGTATAATCTCAGCTTTACGCACCCCAAATGTCATTATATTAATTTAAGTAAATATTACCATATCACTATTGAAAAGAAAACAAGTACCATTGAAAGATTTGAAGTGCGCCCCCTAAGTTAGACCAAAAAATCTAACTTAGGGTGGAAATGTCAAGAAAAACTTGACATTAAGTTAAGGGATTTTGTGAATCTTCTTTATCGAACTCTTTAGGAGATCGATACCCCAATGCCGAATGCATCCGTTTTGTATTATAGTAAGTTTGGTTCTGTTGCAAAGTTTCTCAATTATCGTAATGTAAGGTAGAATTATAAAAAACAGACGATTGGGAGCTCTCAGATGACTCATTTTAAAGGAAAACAATTCAAAAAAGATATTATTATTATA
>Ga0160505_100873_pt1 | contig 15331 bp, 11 predicted proteins | sample DIDeMG_FD_108225 | JGI IMG/M metagenome (GOLD analysis project Ga0160505, IMG submission 108225) | Enriched chicken feces microbial communities from UW Madison campus, WI, USA - DID2874_E49_Stillage MG | ecosystem: Host-associated > Birds > Digestive system > Large intestine > Fecal ... | reverse complement strand
GCCAGTGATTGAGAACACTAAGAGTAAATTTACTGACGCTAAATAATAAAATTACACTTTGCTGGTATTGATGCCTATTTACATCTCCAACATAGATATTCAATTCCCAATATCCAACTGTGGGACCCCCATATAGCACGTGACACTGATTCACCCAATTATATATACCGGCAACTTCCCCAGATTCACAATCTCAGATTCCCTATTTGCCAACTGCTACCATGCATTTCCCCAAGGTTCGTATTGTGTCGCCTGTCACTGCGTCAAAGCTCCTTGCGAGCCCAGCCCGTGTAGTCCCCATTGATTCCACGTGGTACATGCCCAATTCGCCAATTGCTGCCAGATATCAGTTTAACAGAGATGATCGGATTCCGGGGTCGGTGTTTTTTGATTTGGATGCTGTGTGTTGTCCAGTATCTAAATATCCCCACATGTTGCCTCCACACCGCTTATTCGACTCTTCAGTGGGAACTTTGGGTATCAACAAGTCCGACTCGGTGCTTGTGTACGATCGCCAAGGTATCTTTTCTGGTCCTCGGGCTGCTTGGACTTTTGCCTTATTCGGCCATGATAACGTGTTTTTGTTGGACAACTATGCCGAGTTCAAAAAGGACAATGAGGTAGAGGTTGGAGTGAGCTCGTTTCTGCCCACCCCAACCGAATACGAAGGCATTGATAATGAGCATTTCTTGGTCAATTACCGTAAACAAGTCATTGAGTTCGACGAGTTGGTGGACTTGGTAGAGAACGAAGGATTGAAGGAAGATTATGTTTTGTTTGATGCCAGATCAGCCGATCGTTTCTCTGGTAAGGCTCCCGAGCCCAGACCCGGACTTTCGTCAGGTCATGTTCCAGGAGCATTGTCGTTGCCATTTTCCGAGGTTTTGGACGCACAGGGCCATTATAAGTCTAAGGAAGAGTTGCTTGAGCTTTTCAAAACGAAATTTGGTTTGGATTTCTCTGTCCCGTTCGACAAGAAGGGCGTGATCGTCATGTGTGGCACTGGTGTCACCGCGGTGATTCTTCGTTTGGCAATTGAAAAGGTGGCTGACGTTCCCATCCAGGTCTATGACGGCTCATGGACTGAGTGGGCCCAGAGAGCTCCTAACTTGATCCAAAAAGATGTCTGAGAGGTGAAGTGAAGGAAAAGTTGAAAAAGTAACTCTCATGCTCGTATCCCCATCACTTGTATCTTCATTAATTTTTATTCTTTCAGCTTGTTTGTAGAAGCCTTTCAACCCCATAGTCGCACACTGTTATCTGTGCCTCCACTGACAAATAGACATCTCATGCTCTTTTGTATGGCTGTTATGAGGTTTTCCCTTGTGTCTTCCTTGTTGCCGGACTTGTCGAGTTCAAATTTGGCGAAATGGACACTATTGACGAAACCCTCGTGGCCCGAAAGCAGTTTCATAACGGAAATCTTGCCTGTATCTGTCAAGCTCTTAAGGTCCCAGATGTTGATTGTCTTGTCATCCGCACCACTAATAAGAAAACGGCCGTTCGGATGGATATCGAGCGATTTCACCCACGAAAGGTGACCCACCAAATCTGCAATGTGCCAGCCCTGTGAATTGTTCTGTGTGGCCGGCGTGGGCGGTCTATGAGGCCGAAGCGTAGGTGGAGGAAGTAGCCAGAGCTTGATAAGGTTGTCACGGCCCGCAGAGACGCAGTACTTGAAGCCCAAAGACTCTCTGTAAATCGGATCATTAATCAACTCTTCCAGCAAGGAGGGGAAGCGGTCCATATTCTTTAAAATAAATTTGTCCAAGTACTCATTGGAGTACATGGGCAAAAAGCGCACGGTTTCAATTACATGAGAATGGCCCAAGAGTAGAGCCAAGCCTGTTCCAGACTCATGGGAAATTCTTACGGACTGATCATTGGAACAAGTAACGATGAAGTCACCCAAACTCGATTTCTTCATTTCGGAAAGCAGCATGGACGAGTTCACCAGAGCCACATCCAAGTCTCGCACCCAATCGCTATGGCCCACATACGTTTTCACGCAATATCCATTGACAAGGTCCCAGACTTTCACTGACTTATCCCGCGATACAGAGTATAACATTGTGGGATTTGTGGGCGAGAATGCTACCCCGGAAACCGTATGTTCGTGGCCTGTAAGTGTACGCACATGTTTGAACGAGTCACCCTCCCAGATCTTGATGGAGAGATCAGATGAGCACAGAGCAAGAACATACAGTTTCATTTTGGAGTTTGCGAGGTCCACGGGCTCCAGTGACCATTTGATGCGGTTGATTCCTCGAGTGTGGCCATTCCACTGCTTCTGAGGTATCAGCGTGTCCTCAGCCGCTAGTGACCAAGCCAACAACGTTCCATCGGAGCACCCAGCAACAACCAACGGTAGCGTCGGGTGCAATGTCACACTGGACACAAGCTGAGAGCTCTGGGTGGGAAACTTCTTAGTGGGTGCACTGGGAAGCCAGTTGATTTTGTCTTTAGCGACGAGGCCGTCGGTGCCTTGTGGCCGAGAGTCAAGAAGCGACTTGTAACTATTGACTTCGTTCTCGAGATCGAGGATCCGCTTTTGCAATCGAAGAACTGTAGACCATTTCTTCTCAAGGTAGTTGGGCACAGTTGCATCGTCGTTTTCGACGTTGAGAACGCTCGCCAATTGCTTGAAAACCAGTTGACTATCCTCCAAGAGCGGTTCTAGGTACTGTAGAATGGCTTTGTGGAGCTCCAGCGTCTGCCTGGATGTTAGAATGGAGCTCATTGGTGATGTTTACGAAGAGAAGAGGTGTGTGTAGTATGAGCGCAGTCAACATAGAGTAGGATACGAGTGTGGAGGAGATATGGGTATAAAATTGAGAAATGGGGCGGAAAATGATGAATGAATAAGTACCAGAAATAGAAATGAACAGATTGAAACTTAATAAAAGTTTATATATGAAAGAAGTAGCTATAGTAGATGTAGATACAATATTCAGAACAGATGTCCGTTGTATTTGGTGCAAAAGATATCCTGTTCGCAGCCATTCTAATCAATTGAATCAGACAATCTCAGGTTCGTAGATGGACACAATCTTTGTTTTGTTGATATCCAAATCAGGAATTAGAGCCAGAAATCCGATTTTTTTTTTTTATCATAATGTCTATTTTGAATACTCTTTTTCCACTTTCCTCCTCCTCTCTACTCTCTCTTTACCTCTTCAACGCAGCGAATCTGGCCCGAAGATCATCGAAATCCTGCTGCTCTTTCTTCTGCAGAGACACCGGCTTCTTCACCACACTCGGTTTGGCTGCAATCTCCTCGGCTATTGGCTCCTCAAGAGATTCTTTAATACCTCCATCTCCTTCGTCATCGTCATCTTCATCTTCATCCTCCTCTTCTTTCTCCGTTTCAAACTTTGAAAGCCCCGAATATGGAACCTCGTAGGCTCTCGCAATCTCTGTCAAGTAAAGATCCACCAAAACCTCGCTAGGTGGCTCAATCCCGCATCTCTTAACGATTTTCTCAGGCACATACTCATTGTTCTCATTAGCCATCACATGCGACGCAAACTCGTGCCCATACTTGACTCTCAACATATCACCCAACGAGATTAACTCTTTGATTTCCGTGTGATGTGACGAGTATATAACCAGCAGAATTGCCTCCTTGAGTCCAGGATCCACAGTTGGACGATGGACGTCTAGAATGATCAGAATTCGGGCCAAAAGAAGCTCACAGTACAACTCACAATACTCTAGAAGCTCAATATAGATATCATCACGAATAATGTTCTCCACCCTGATCTTGGCGCTGGATTCTTTGCCTGCTCCCAAGAGATCTGCCAATTGCCTTCTCTGTTGTTTAGTGAGAGCGGTTTTCTTCTCCTGAAGAAACTTGAGCTTGGAAATTGCCATTTTAAGCGTGGTTTTCATCCTGGTAGGATTGAGAGCTGGCGGAGTAGGCGAAGGTGGCATTTTGAGATTGAATATTTGATTAGATTTGATAAGATCTGGTGGAGATAGGCTGGTTGCAAAACACCCGTGCCTCTGGAGTTACCATTACACCCCAACACCTACTATTACTTTCAAGCTTTCACAATGCTATAGAATTAAAGTGTTACCTATTTAGCTTCCTGTGGGTTCTCTTCCATCACAATGGTATGTTCGTGCTTTGGTTCACCCTTCACAAGAACAACATCCTCCTCCTCGATGTTCTCAACTGACACTTGCTTGCTTGGCTTCAAAGTGCAACACTCAATGCTCTGAATCCATTCGTCATTCATAATGTCCTCAATGGTGGCACGCCTCAGTGGGGAAATTTGTAACATCTTCAGGATAATTGGACGCGAAGCGTGTGGCAATAATCTCATCAAACGGTATGGTCCATGGATTTGCTTGTGCGTTCTGCTTCTCTTGACTCCATCGCCAGCTTCCTTGGCTGCCTCACGCTGCTCATCTTCGGCATTTCCACGAGGAGGATGCGCTTGAGCAAATTTCACTTTCATTTCACTCTTGATCTTCTCAAACTCTTCAAGCTTCTCATCAATCGTCTTCAATTCTTCCATCACTTCATGCGCTTGTTCATCACTAAGCACTTCCACAGAGGACAAACCACGTAATTTGTCTTCTATATCCTCTTTCTGTTCATTAGTTTCATCCTCGTTTTCTCCTTGAGCCTCGGGCACTGCCTCTGCACTCTCTTCAGTTTGGTCGCCTTCTTCTTGTTTTTGAATAAGCTTCTTTTTCTTGTTCAGTCTCACAATCATGTTCTTCAACTGGCGTTGTCTCAATAGCAACTTGTGGCATTCATTGGATAGGTTGTAGTCATGCCAGTTGTCATCTTCCATGGCGTACAATTTGAAACTGTTGTCCTTCTCTGGGCTAGGAATCTTCCATGGGAAACGCTTTAATGTCATGCAGCAGTAGATTATGGCAATTGACCATAAGTCTACAGGCAGCGGATTGTAAGAATTCAGGCTTGACAAAACCTCTGGAGCGAGATATGGATCGGAACCAACCACACCATGGCAGTAGTGGACTGATTCCTCCTGTCTGGATCCATACTGGTCGTATGGGTACTTGAAGATGACGGCACTACCGAAGTCAATGATCTTGAGAATTCCATCTGTGGTGAGCACACAATTATCTAGCTTCAAGTCACGGTGGGCTAGACCCAACAGATGCAAGTAACTGACACCTTCGATAATCTGCTTCAAGCAGCAATTGATTTCCTGGCGCGACATTTCACCGCTCATTACCACGGCAAAAAAGTCGATTGGTGCATATTCCATGACTTCGTAGTATCTGTTGTTTTCATGGATTATATCGATAGTTTTGATGATGTTTGGGTGTTTCAATGTTGATCCAATACAGTACTCGGCTGTGCACTTACGCGTGTAGTCCTTGAATGATTCGGTATTTCTGCGAGGTCTGAACTCCTTGACGGCAAATGTCTTGCCGTCGGATGGTCGAATGATCAACCGAACAGAACCTCCCGCACCTGAACCGAGCTCCTTTTCGACCTTACCATACTTCTTGACCAAAGGTGACTCGTCCTGTGTGAATGGCTCCTGTTGAGGTCCGTCCTTGCGTTTGTGCTGTTGTTGGTTGAGGAGTTGCAGAGATGTCTGGTTGATAAGTGTTGCTAGGGACGTTGACAGCGGCTCGCGACTATGGAGAGCCGAGTTAGGACCCGTATTTGTGCCTAGCTGGGCTCCACCAGAAGGCACGCCCGGCGAGCCCTGGGTCTTGGAGCTCTTTCGAGCAGGCTTGAAGAGCCGTTTCAACTCTCCCATGCTGTGGGTTTTATTGAAGGCATTTTCATCAGCCGCAGCAGGCTGGACACCAATATTTTGGGCGAGTATTCCCGGCGAATGTACTTTGACGCCCGCAGCCTGTGCTGGCGCCTGTGGCGACGAGTGATGCTGGTGATCAGATGAGTTTGTCAAAGTCGGCGATGCAAGTGAGTCCTGCGAGTCGTGGCGACCAATATGGAAGCCTAAGAACTTCCGGCCCGATTGCAGCGTATTGGACGTGGACGTGTTGAGCTGGTCATCTGGCGGAGGAGCCGCCGAAGGAGACGTTGGCTTGAAATGGGAGAAAAGCTTCAACTTATGTCTGTCAGGCATTGCGAGCGACGGTTACAACGGACAGTGAAAATATGGCAAGTTACGCCTTTTGAATTAATGTAGGCACAATTGGTTACCACAGGTTTTGAAGTGGAATATTGTGCAACAAAACCGTCTAGTTGTCTATCAATAGAGATAGGCGGAGCAGAATATCGTGGGAAAGCGACACACAGAGAGGTTTGTAAGCAGGTCGGTCACGAGACACGGCGGAACAGCGGGAAGTAAAGCCAATCAATGTGAATCAGCAGTCTAGCGAGTCTGGAGATGTGCCGGTGGTTCCGTGGGCTTTCGACTTGGATTCACTTTGTATGTATGGGATTTTATGGGGAGAGGTACGGGTGTGGTGTCTTGTGACCTTGCTGTTGGGAGACTTTTATTGGATAGGGAAAGGATGTGGGTTTAGAAGTGAAGGGGTTCTCGAGGTCTTCATGAGTTCTTGAATGGAGTGTAAGATTTGAATGTTTCAATAGAAGATTTTTGAGGGGTTTCTGGTTGTTGGTTTGAGTTACATTTGGTTGGGGCCAGTGGTTTTGTTTGCTCGTTCCTGGTGTCTGATTGGATCCGTTATTTAACCTATAGGCGCATTATTTGGATTGTCACGTGTAATGAAGGTTTCTGGTTGTGTGCCCGGGTGCTGTCATCCGAATAGTTCTACATGTCAGCTGATGAAAGATTAATATAGATTGAATGATCAGGAGGGGTTTGATGAAGGAAAGATCTTGTGATTTGACCACGATAGTTAGGTTGAAGATCTGCTTTGAAAGAGTTTAGTGTAAATGGAATAACAATCCGTAGTTTTCCATGTGTATCTGTTCTAGGTTACTTCTTATGCTTTTGGATTACTACTAAGTTACTTCTGTTACTTTTTAGTTAATTCGAGGGTACATCTTAGTTTAATTCATTTCAGGTCTCTAGTTTTCTTTTTCCCTTAGTTCATTTGCTGTCTCTCCAACTTCGGGTGTCGTGTTTTATTCTATATACCTCATCGTTCAAACCGAATCATCGATACATTGTTTACTCTAATTATCTCTCGGTCTTATTTACTGAATTCGACGACTGTATCCAGACAATTGATACAGAATTTCAATAGTTCAATTGACAGTTGGCAGAATGAACTAATCTCCGCTTCAAAAGAACCTTGCATGGGCATTGAAGGTTGTAGACTCCAATTATATACTTTATTTGAGCCATTGAACCATGAATTTCAGTTAAAAGTCCTTTTAAACTGATTCCAATTCTCTTTCAAACTTATCGACACTGCAGATTTCCCATTTCTACGAATTTCTTCACAATGCATGTATTAATTCTCTCGTTACAGTCCTCCAATTACTCCTCTCTGATGGCTGTACCACGGATGTGCTTCTTTCTCTCGGGAATCCGTGGCTTACTACCCTCTTTACTGTGTCTTCTGTCGTTGTCCTCTCTTCTTTGTAACGATTCAATCTCCACTCTCTTGATCTGTTGTGCCTTCTTCACCACTCCCGGCAAGTGTCTATGTCTCGAGATACGTCTGATCTCAGGCATGAATTTGTATCTGTCCTTCAACTTCTGGTCATAGTCGAGCTTGGCGCGCTCCTTTGCTGACTTGATGTTGGATCTCTCTGAAGCCTTAGCTCTCCATAATCTCACATTGGCATCGTCCGATCCACTAAGAATGTACCGTGAATCGGTGGTGAAACACACAGAGAAAATGTGTTGCATACGCTTGGTATGATACACATCTCTAGAATGACCATCGCGAGCTCTGAAGATACGAATTGTCTTATCGTAAGATCCAGTCACCAACTCCTGGCCAGTAGGACTGAAGTCCAAGTCGGTGATGGCACTCACATGGTCCTTGTAAACATTGAGCGACTTTGTCAAGTCACGCATGTCCCACAAGTAGGCATTGTGATCCTCGTGGCCCGAGGCAAAATGGTATGCCTCCATGGGATTCCATGAAATGGCGTTGGCACGCAATGCCGTCACGACCTTTTGCACTGGCGAGTTGGTTCGAATATCATACAACACAATGGAATTGTCTGATCCACACGAAGCAAGCACATTGGTCTCTGTACGGTTAAACTTGACACTGTTGATGTTGTCTGCACCCCAAGACATGTTCAGCACGTAGTTGGATCTGGCCATATTCCAGAGCTGGATGGACGCACCTCCAGTAGCAAAAATGTCATCTGTGAAGTGATGGTCGAGGCCCTTGAATGCGTGCTCGCCTGCAAATGTCTTAATGAGTCCCGACTCGTTGTTGGACGACCGGTACACATCCAAGTCGTCCACCTCGTCACCGAAGTCCGAACTCTCCAACGACCAAAGCTTAATGGCCTTATCTTCACCACAACTGAGCAATCCTCTTCTGGGCGTTATGCTGAGACCTGTGACCATGCCGTAGTGCGCTCTGAAACTGAGTGCCTCTTCTCTGGATGTCATGTTCCAGTATTTCACCACTCCATCTCCGGAAGCAGATGCAACCTGGTTAGTGGTATTAAAGTTCCGTGCGATTTGATAGATTCCGTCTCGATGTCCATCACCCAACTGGCCCACAAAAGGCTTTGCAAACATTCTTTCAAGCTTAGTAGCTGTGACTGCTCTTGTGTATTCTCTGGCTCTTTCAAACGGATGAAGGGCAGGGTTCAAGTTTCTGGGCAAAGCAGACTCCTGAGTGTTTCTAGCTGGCACATATGTGTCTGCAGATCTGGCGATGGTCTTGACTTTCATGGTGGGAAAAGAATTATGGTGACTGAGATGAGATGTATGAAGGTAGGAAAAATATGCGGATTAGACCAGAAATTTTTGGCTGTTTTTTGACTGATCAATTATTCAGACTGGTTGAAATGCAAATAATAAATAAGCAGAGATCCACAGGCTTTTTCGGAGGTTTTTTTTCTGGTGAGTTGTAGTAGCTATAAATTCTTTCTCAGATGAGATGCGCACTATGCACAACGCAGTAATTAGTGTGTATTATTATATCTAACAAGTCATCTATTAATGTATTAGTTATACAAGCATGGAGGCCAAGCAATGAGCTCTCCCAGTGCATCAGCCACATAAGTCCTGCTTATGCAATCTTTTCATATGGTCATATCGAGCACCAACCCGACATCGTCCACGTTGGGCTTAGATATGTCCTCTAAGAACGGAAGCAAGTCCAACAACTCGTTGTCGTGAGTGTCACTAAACCAACTGGAGATAGGGATCGAATGCTGTGGGTGGAAGATGTACGATGCTGGTGAGTTGTCGATAATGATGGAGTCTGCTAACGGACGGCCAATCTGCGATAAATTCTTGATGAAGTTTCCTTGGTAGTTGTAGCATGAGTCTCTGAAAAGACGGTGATGTACCAGGTTGTAGATGTCCAATTTGTCTAACAAAGGGTCTCCGTACTTGGACACCGAGGCGGTGAAGACAACAACCTCGAACCATTTACCAACCTTCCTCAAAAACTCATCGACGCCAGGTCTTTTGATCACGTAGACATGGTGGACCTGGTTGTCAATTTCGACGGGGATGACAAAGTCCGCAGTTCGCAAGTACTTGAACGATGAGTGCACAAGCGTCTCGTCCAAGTCCAAAATAAGACACTTCTTGCTGCCATACTTTGCATCCTTATGACCCAAAAGCATGCCAGTTTGCGGGTTAAACGATTGGCCATCTTGTATCTTTGTCAAGTCGAAAATCAGACTCAGTTCGTCATCCATTTTGTCGACGTCTAATTTCTCCGAGCTAGGTTCGTCTTGTTCTTCCAATGGATCTTCGGCAGTGTTGGTCTTGCCGGTAGCGTTAGCTGAAGTAGCGGTGGTGGCAGTGCTTGCAGCGGTTCCGTTGTTGCCGTTGGCTTGCACAGGAGCAGTAGATTCCTCGTTGGTATTGGTGATGGTATCTGTCTCGTTGACGGAGTTATCGTCGTCTAACAAATCCTTCTTCGACTTGGCCTTGACACTGGCGGGAGCAGCAACGTCTTTGGTAACAGCAGGCTTCTGCTTGTCGGCGTCGTCGTCTTGGACGGACTTCTTGGCGGACGAAGGCGAATTCTTCGTGGGCTGACGGCTGTGCGTGGAGTTTACACGGGCCGTTGGTTGTCTGTGATACTTATCTTCAGAGTCGTCCTTAGCGTCTACACCACAGCAGAGTAAAGACGTAAACAGACCCATTCTGAAGCAGGGATGCAGCAAGGCGGCCTGGAGGCACTAGGTGGAGAGTATCTCGGGGCGTAGGAGCCAATAATGCTGCCGAAAGCGAAAATAGAGGGCACAAAACTTGCTCGAGCTTAGGCAAGATTGACTTTGTTGGCGCGCGGCTTCAACGTCGATATCGGCGTCGGGATGGAAGCGGTGGGGAACGGCGTCGGCTAGCGGAAGGACAAATAGGTCAGGCGGCTAGTAAAAGCACCCACTCGAAATATCAACGACTCGTGATGAAAGAGAGCGGCTGGAGCGATGAACGTCCGACGATGTTTAGAAGTGGACGAGTTAAACAGTATCGAGGCACGAGTGAGTCACTATGGAATCAATAAAAACGTGCGATGCAATTGGACACAGGGACAGCAGAGACCCGTGGTGGCGGAATTTCGTGGAGGATGGTCGGCAACTACGGGCTTTTTTAAAGGTAGTGAAAGAAAAGCAGTAAGCGGTACGAGCAAGGTGGATTTTTCTTTGTGGATAGCTGGTTGGCACGACATTTTTCCCGCGACATTCCTCATTTGGGAGGCGCGACATTCTTGGGGGTCAAAGATAACCGAGGTGGGATAGGATGGAGGAGCTTTGGGGGAGATTTCATGAGAATTTCGTAGAGGATGTTTAACGTTGTTTGGTATATTTAACGTGGATTTTGCAGTGATAATTTGCAGGGTGGGCTCAGGTGAGGTCTGTGTAAACGGAATTTCGGGGGTGTATGTTGGGGTCTTGGGCCCAGTGCTGGTGGATAGAAGAAATGGGAATGATGCGAGTGGGAAAAGGAATTGCCGACGAAAAAACGGAAAGCGACATTGGCCCGATAAGTGAGAGGCTTAATAGATAAAGAAGAGATGAAACGAGCGAAAAAATATGAATTTTTACACTTTATAGAAAATGACCTAAAGTTAATCATAATTATTGTTTCTCCAGCATCGTATATGTTTAATTATTTGCGCTTTTGTATTGATTGTATTGATTAAAAAATCTTCGTTGCGTTATCTATTGTTACTCAAGGTTGCTCTATTGTAAAGAAAATGACCAATTGAGTTTGCTACTCCCTTTTAGAAATTTCTTTGTTCTGATGGAATGACGTGTTGATTTTGTGAAATTATGTTAGATACTGTAAGTTTGAGTTTCATAATGTTGATTTCTCCCCTCTGGTTGTCGATCGTTCTTCCTGTCTACACCACAGCAAGCATGGCTCTTGAATAGAAAATGCACCTTTTCTTTTTTGAATCTCGTATCGAGTGTCTTACAGAATGAGCCTCATTAATGCTCATTGATGTGGTTTTATGATGCTTAGATGGTGGTCTTGTGGGGTGTGCTTGTAGACACGTAGCTTGAAGTCTCAGGTGGTAGGAAAATATCGAATCTTTGAGTTTTTGAATTATGGCCTGTTTATCTATTGCTTCTTGATAATATGACGATCGTTTTTGGTGGGTCTTGGAATTTGCTCTGTTCAATCACGGCATTATATTCATTCTGTATCTTCCTCATTGTGTATCGTTCTGTCATTGTCTCTTTGTATATCCTTTCTATCTCTTATACTATCTCCAAAAAGCCTTATACAATGTAAATGGACAAGTGCCCGTCAATAGTTCATTTGACTCTGAGTGAATTTCACCATGTAACTATTGCTGTAGAGTCTTGAATGGTAAGATGTCCTCAAAAATAAGAATCTGAACTGATTGAATTTTTCCGTTTTTTTTTTTGCCTTCCGAGATAAAGCCGTGGTGACCAAGTTGTCAAAGACTCAAGACATTTGAACAGGCCCAGCCAGTTTTGCTGGCAAAAGTGTAAGCTCGGGCAATTCAAATATACTGAGTGATTGAATTAAACATAGATTGCCTTTAAACCACCACTTGGTATTGCTCTCTCTGTGCCTGTTGGTCCATTGTTTGCTCAGACTACAAATCATTCATACTCAGACTGTCCTTTTATCACTAAGACTGTTCTTTAGTCACATATCTGTCAAATAAACACTTTCTACTTGACATACCTACTAAGCATCTCATAACACAAACCTCATGAAAATCTCTTTTATCTGACTTTTCTTTTAATCTATCACTCAATCACTGCTTTAGCATTCCACCATCAGAATCACTTCCCATTACTTATCTCAACTGAATATAACCATACCGAATAAAGTCAGGTAGATTCATCTTGCATTCTCTTCAAGACATTTCCTCATCACTTTGCTGTCCTTTACAACACTCTAATCAAATCTTATTAATACCAGTGGCTCTGTTATCACCTCGGGTCATCGTCTGGTTTGGCTGCGAATGCGAATCCCATCTAAAGTGATTCTATCCTATTCGATATTATTCATACATCCTTCTCAAGTTATTGCCTTTTTCCTAATATACTTCATCCCCTTATCATCTCTAGTATTCCATCAATCTATTTATTGCAAGTTTCATGTCATTATTACATCTCTTAAATTATTAATCAATTGCCTTATCAACTCTTCCACGTCTCATCCTATTAATGTACACTGTCAACTTCACAATCTATTCTCTTCCATTAATACTCTACAACAATCTCACTCAATACTCAATTCACTCCTCTTGTAATCGTACCCCCCTATTTAATTCATTCTATCTAATCCACTGTTTCCTTCCCCCCAATTTTTACTCTTTTTTATCCTTCATTTCTTTTCTTGTACTTATTCCATTCCTGCCGAAAATATATGAATTGTACGCGTGCGCGCAGCCAGCCACCCACAACTTGCTGGTTATTCCTTCTGGCTGTTTTTTGATCTCCAAATCAAAAACTTCCCCTTTGGTGTCCTTTTTTCTTTCGGTATCATCGCCTTATCAGTCAATCTTCTTGACTTGTCCTAATTCAAGACCACTCACGTCTACATCCTTTCACACATCCTTTAACACATTCATTCAATTAACTACGAACCAATGCTGGACATTCCCCATACTCCTCCGTCAGCGTCACAGGCCAGAAACCAGAACCGTACAGCCCAAGGGCCCATTCCTCACTTCCAGCTCCCGAAACCACCCAAGACACCTGCCAAAACTCCCGCCAAGAAAGGGATTCGGACTCCATCATCTAAATCACACAACAGCCAGTTGAAAACTCCCAATACGGGCAAACTGAACAAGGTTCTCTTTGGAGAAAAGTCTTCGATGCTTTTCCCTCCAACTCCAGACTTTACGCCGCATAGATCGCCCCGCTCGGTCCGCAAAAAGAGACCAAACTTCGATGACTTGTTTGCTCTGTCAACCCACATGGAAATGGGGATGTTTCTTCCCAACCATGCATCGGTGGGGAGCGGACGCAAACTGGCGAGCCCAATGAAGTCGCTAAAAGCGCCTCTCGCGCTTGATTTGTCGGAATTGTCACAAATCAACGAAAACCTCACTTTCGAGGAGGATCCCTACGATGACTCTATCATGCTGAGCCCAACAAAACTTCCTAGACGCAAGAAGCAGGCCTTGCTCAATACTCCTGGTGGACAACTCATCACCGATGAGAAGGTCAAGATGTGGCACGGCGATTCGTACCATTCTGGCTTCTCATCGGATGAAGAGTCGGAATTTGGAGCGCCTGGGCCCAAATTGATTAACCCATTTGTCACTTCTACTGAACCACCCGCCAAGAAAGTTAAAAATCCATTTAACAATACTACTGAGATCGATTATTCCACCCATAATGAGTTCATCAATCATCGCACTGGAGAACGTAAAGTGGAGGCGCTTCTGGAGAGCCAGCGCAAGTTCAAGCCGAAGAAAATTGATTTCTCGGGAATTTGAGAGTCAAGGCTGGTCCTTCAATTGCATAATACATAGGTTTCGAGCTTCTTGATGTCCAAATTCTTCTGTAGATTCATTCTCTGTATTTTGCAACCATGTACTGCATCCACCTCATAAACCTCTCTCTCCATCACCAACTTTCAATCTATATATTCTCCTACAAATTCCTCACACAATGTCCATTCCTGGCTTCATGAACGGCTTTGACGCCGATAATGTCTCAAAGCTAGTGGAAGTCGAAATTCCTGCCCGCGCAGAATGGCGTTTCGAGGTGCCTTTCAAGACAATAATGAAGTTAAAGGTTCTTGAAGGTGTAGGCGAGATTTTCGGTACAGAGCTCCCCAATGAGGTAGATATTCGCCTCACAGGATGTAAGTATGCCATTTATGCTCCCTTGCCTTCAGGCTGCCGCTTGCAGTACGAAACGGCGCCAAACAAGGTCAACGTCAACATCTCCAACGAAGACAGTAACGTCAGTGAATACATTAGTGACGAGTCCATGATGCCGCATTATACCAATATGCACTTTGCCTTGGAGGTTTTGCGTGAGGAGGCTGTATCGAATGCTCAGAAAAAGGGCCCCAAAGTGTTGGTGGTTGGCAACTCTGAATCTGGAAAATCCGCTTTGGTCAAGGTTCTTGCGTCTTATGCACTGAAAATGGATCGTGTTCCGCTAGTGGTCAACTTGGATCCCAAAGAAGGTGTTTTTTCTGTTCCTGGATCTCTCACAGCTACGCCCATTAGTGATATCTTGGATATTGAAAGTATAGGCGGATGGGGTGGATCAACCACTCTGGGAGCCACATTTCACAACCCAAAACAGCCTCTCGTCAAGAGCTACGGTTTCTACAGCATCGGAGAGAACGTCGAGTTATACAAGCACCAGGTGTCGCAGCTAGGTGTGGCAGCACTTACTAGAATGGCAGATGATAATGCGGTGAGAACCGGTGGATTCATTATTGACACTCCTCCATTGGGAATGAAGGACTACAACGTAATCGAAAGTATCGTTTCAGACTTTGAGGTGGATATTGTGATTGTCATGGGCAATGACAGACTCACCATGGATCTCAAGAGAAAGTTCAGCCACAAGATCTCCAAGGGCCTGATCAATATTATTAAGGTAACCAAGAGTGGCGGTGTTACAGAGTTGGAGGATTCTTTCATTAGAAAGCAGCAAGAGGATGCCATCACTGAATACTTCAACGGAAACTACAAGACGACGTTGTCGCCTTACAAAATGGATTTAGACGTCAAATCAGTGGTTATATATAAACCGGTCAAGCTTCTGGAGTACACATCCCAGCTCGCT
>Ga0160505_100872_pt1 | contig 15335 bp, 22 predicted proteins | sample DIDeMG_FD_108225 | JGI IMG/M metagenome (GOLD analysis project Ga0160505, IMG submission 108225) | Enriched chicken feces microbial communities from UW Madison campus, WI, USA - DID2874_E49_Stillage MG | ecosystem: Host-associated > Birds > Digestive system > Large intestine > Fecal ... | reverse complement strand
GTGCAGGGAGCATGCCTCCGACTCGCCGAGGGGTCAAGAAGTCTCGAGCAGCACAGGATCTTAGGAGCAGGCAGACGACTTGCATCTTCAGGTTCGCGTCAGGACTGGACAGAGGCGGGTACACGTTGCGCGTGGTGCAACAGCGAGCGAGCATGACTGACCAGGCGCATGGGAGGCCACCTCTTCTTGCTGGAGGCCGGTTATGCAGGCAGGGGCATTGGAGGAGGGAACAGGAGCCCAGGGGTGTGATTTTGCTGGGATGCGAGAGTTTCTAGGCACAGTGACACGGCTGTCTCATCGGATGGAATTGTAAACACGGAAGAAGTCAAAAAAAGTCAGACGCGACTGAATGGCAAGAAAAAGAAAGTAAACACGAGCGATCAGGGGCTAAAGGGCCACCAGCGCCCAGGGCACAGAAAGCAAAAATAAAGTCCGACGCGACTGCTTTTTCTGGTAAAATCAGGAATGCGGACCAACCACCATTTTATTTGTTGAGCGCACCGAGCAGCTTTCTCTTCTGCAGCTGGTGCAACACAACCGCATTTCAGGACATCCACCCTTTCAGGAACCCTTCAGGAATCTCAGGATGCTTTTTTTACAGCAGGACGTGAATTCCGGTATCCCCATGCTCAGCCAGCCCTTCGCGCAGCAAGCCAGCCGCAGCCACCGCTCGTAAATATTCCTGCCATTGCCGGCCACTCACGAGACAGCGGGACAGGCCTCGGCGCACTTTAGTAAGCGTCGACTAGCAGGCGGAGCGGCCGAGAAATGACCACAAGGACGGGACACCAAGATCCTCCCTCTGCTTACCCTTTTTCATCAATGGTCGGATGGCTGACAACAGGAAAGGCTGCGCGCGATTGACCACATCACACTAAATTTTGCATGTAATTATTAGCTTGGGGTCCTCGGAGCGTTCGTGCTGTCATGTTTGAGGCTCTTGCTCTCATTAATTAACTGGGGACAAGAGACCGAGACTGTCCCCTGCCTCAGCCCAACTGCATAGTGCGTCATGTGCGACATTGGCGGGTGAAACGAGACGACCGGATTTGTGGGCTGTACAGCAACTTTTCATACTCCCGTGCGTGGAGTCACACATGGAGGACTATAATAAACCGGACACCGTGAATCTGTTGCGCGTTGGATGCTAAACACCAGGTTCACTCAAGGCGCTGGAGGGTGTCCAGAACCCGAACCGTCAACAGCGGGCTGCACCCAGCCCCCGCCTGCCCTGGGCAGAACCAGCAACTTTGCCGCGGCACTGCAACTCGCAATAACCAGTGACATGAGCTCACACCATACCACGGATCGCGGTTTGCGCTGTCGAGTTCTGAACGCCATGTCGTGTTTTCGCTGAGATTTCGAAACTAGTTTCGACCCCAGAATTCATCTTCGGTTACGATCCTTGGCTGCATCCTTGCGAGGATTCGGTAGCGACCCCATGCGACAACGGTTCCTTGATCCTGTGAGCCTCCTGAGTGAAACGTCATGTTCATGAGACGCATAACGTCAGCCAAGCACGACGCCCACCTTGCACAGGTTGCAACGAGCGGATCTCACTCTGGACAATGGGAATGTCGGCAAGCTAAAGTAGTGCACAGAATGGAACGGCATCGTGAGAGCAAGCTTGCTCATTCTCGAGCTCCCCGTCTCAGCGGTTCTCACGTTCTTATTCTCGTTCTCTGACACACTATTTACGTCTCAGCTCGTTTCAGCTGCTCACCAGAATTCCAGAACCCACGCCCAACCTCAGCCTCAGCCCCACTCGCCGCCGCCATTCACATGCGTTGCGTTATTCACAGCCCTCGGTTCCATGTCGTTCTCAGCTTCTCACAACGGGAGCGCAATGTCCTCAAACGCCTCAGAATTGGCCTTTGGCGGCTCCGCGGGGCCTGTGCTTCTGCTCCCCTCGGCACCATGTTCGGTGTGTCGCCACATTATGGATTCTTATTGTCGCTGCGTTCTAGCGCCTTTATTGTCATGTCCAAAGCGGTAGTCATGACTGACACGTCGAATGGCACTCACTGGTCTCTGGTCTCGTGTCGCCTCTTCCCGTGGCGTGTTCCAACCACAATCTGACGATAACGATCACTCCCCCCTTGACCAGTCACGAGTCAATGTCGGTTCCATGAAGACATGCCCGTCCTCAAACGTCAGACATGGATACTGGCAATGTGTAGCACTTCATAACCAAAGAAGCAGCAACGAGCGTTACGCCCTCCCCATGTCGAGCTCCACGGCCCCACACGACCCCATACTCAGCCACTGCGACTGCCACCGCACGTCCCCGCCGCCATCAGCCAATGTGAAGCTCCGCAATATAAGAGACCGCATGTGGGACGTCAGGAAAATAGTGGAGCTAAGCAGGAAAGGATAAAGAAGCATGTGGTGACCGCCGCGGCAAGTGGAGCGAGTGGAGCGGAGATCAAGTTGGAGTACGACGGAACGCTAAGCAGTGGACATGGAGGTTGGGTTCCAGACTAACGGGGTACTCGCCGAAGAAGTGGCCGAGGTTCGAGGTTCCCGAAGAAACCAAATCTCAGCGACCTGGCGTTCCACACTGACTTCTGTCGTCTTCCACGAACACGCTGCCCGCGGCCCGAGGACGCGCCACGATGAACGGCCACAGGGTTAGACAGCTGATCGTTACAGTTTTGGGAATCGCTCACATGCCGGATGCGCCGGACCTTGTGCCAACCTTGTCCCATGCCAGAACCTTGTCGGTTATGGCTGGCTCGATGTAACTCGGGTTTGGGGTCGTCATGAGCGTCGATTCCAACAGAGGGGTAGAGGTCAGCACTGACTACCAGCCAACGCGATCACGTGCCAGCATGACCGCAGGGGACGATACCGACATGATCCTGCCCAGACTCCAAACACGTCCCGCTAAACATCATTTTAGTCTTTAGTTTCTCGTTACAACCGAGGCCTAGCGCAGGTGTGCGCTCGACCCAGTTTTCTGGGTACCTGGGTTCACCTGGTTCGCTGTGCAGTCTCTAACCTGGTTGGACCTTGGCCGCACAGCGCGAGATGCTGCTGAGATGGCAGACGATTGGTAAACTGTTAAATCGCGACCGATGGATAGGCAGCAGCTACTTCCCAGAACGGTGATATTGCCATATCATCCGACATGACAGGTCAAGCTGGAGGCTTGGACATTGGAGCATCGTTAACGGCAGCAGGGTTAGGTACCGAGTCCTTTGCTGGCGATCACTCGGTTCAATCTTGCGGACTAACTGTGCTTTGTGGGGCTAGCGGCGGACCACTTCTGGACGATCACAAACTATATTTATTCAGTGCTCCGCCTCCCTCACGGGCCGTTATGGAATCCATGACGAGCAGCAGGGAGTCGTATTAGAGTCCCGGCCCAGCCCTTGTCACGCTATGAATGCACTCGGTAGATAAACACCACAGCGGCCAATGAGGTCACTGCCAGCTGGAGTACGTCGAGCAGATATCATTTGGAAGGCAGTGCACAAAAGACGTTTCTGCAAGCACAAAAGAAAGCAATCACGTCACGTACCAGCCCAGCCCAGCCCCACAGACGGCAAAGCAAACCGGCTTATTAACGTCATCTATCCTAGCCTCACCATTCCGAAACGGCATGCACCTCGAGATCTCGCGTGCGGCTGAAGAAGTCAACATGCAGTCGCGGCATTGCATCTGGTGTCCTACTGCAGGATCTCCACCTCGCACGAATATGCGCCGCCGGCGGTTGCTGCCAACAAAGTTTGCTTAAAAGGTATCCGCCTGCCGAATATTTCGGTACATTGCATCACTGTATCGCATTGAGCAAGCCGGCCCGTACCCGCCGACATGACAGACTTGCTGTATGTTAAGCGCCAGCAGGGCAGAGAATGTTGCGAGAGGCGCTGGAGCGGGTACGCAGACTACGCGCCGTGTCCTATGGCGGTATGACGGTCCTCCGCTGCGCATGGCGTGCAGGAGACGAAACGGATGACGAGAGAGGACCAGGAGCAAGCCAACAGTTTTCATCGCCCCACTGCACATTCCACCAATCGACGCGAATGATTTTCCTTGCCAACTTCTTTACTTCTTGCCCTCGGTTGCCATCGCGACCGCCCTGCGCTGCGCGGTGTTCGTCCGCGCGGCAACTACGGCCGTAAATACGCTCGCCCACACCCTTGGTTTTCTCAATGAATACTTCAGGACCCTATGGGGTCCCGAGGCCGAACGCATGTTGCGAGGTCCTCGGTTTCCATAGCCATCTCCTGCACATGCCCACTTTGGCAACATCACAACCTGGTCGAGCTCCCGACGCGAATGATTTTGATTTCCTCACGGATCACGGATTCATTCCCAATCCACACCCCGGTCAACTTTGGTCCCTCGAGCTGGATCCTGGAAACAGCATGACGGACACGCCGGTGAGGGACGCGAGGGGTGTCGACGTGTCGCGTCCTGGGGCCAGCCATATGGGATCGCATGTAGGGCCGAGCATGTGCGAGCGGGATCTCCGGCCCACAAGTCGTATCCCGTCACTGTCGGCGGTCCTGCCTGTACCGCTCGTCCACATGCGACCTAAGGATACGGCTCGGCGGTAGGAGTGCTGCAGATCTGGAAACGGTAACTGGTTCGCACTTTTCGCATGCCGCTCGCCCTACGTCTTGTCGCCCTCGTCCCTCGCACTGTCCCACGCTCGCTGATTCAATCACAAGTGAACACTTGAGCACGGGCCATCTGGGACCTGATCACCGTTGGTCCGCATCTTCTCTCCTGTTGCGAACCCCAGACGCGTCTGCAGGTGTGTTCCGTGGTTATCCTTCACTGCCATCTTCAGCAGGCAGCAGTTCCGGATCTCATCCTTGTCTGCTCGTGACTGACGTGTCTCGTTAATGTCTGACTCCTGCTCCTGCACTCCTGCGAGGGTTGCCTGTGGTCCCGACTTTGCGCCAATATCTCAATCTCTGACGAGGACTCGTCGACGTCGACTATTGTTCTTCCCTCGATACTACGCCTACGCCGGGCCGTCCCGAACATTCGACAGCTTCGCACTCGGCGTGAGAACTTTCCATGGCCCGTGCGTCGGTACTGCAGGGCGCCCAAGGGGTACGGGGTAGGGTGATGAGCGCTGGGATGGTGAACAGGTGAACAGGTGAACAAGTGAGCAGCCGAACAAGTGAACAGCCTTCTCGTAGTGTGTGTACGCCTGCTCCGCTATGACGGTAGCTATGACCGTTTCAATGGCGAGAAAGGTGATGCACCAAGCGCCGAACAAGGCGAAAGCAAGGCGATAACCAGGTAAGACTAAGGAGATAAGGAGACCAAGGGCCTACGCACAGACAGCCCTTATCTAACATGTTCCGAGTTCAACCTTCGTCCCAATCCATTCTCCGTCCACGTTCCAGCATGCGTTCCAGTCCATGTTCCATGCCGTGTTCGAAGGCTTACATTCCACAGGTCCCATTCCCCAAGACAATAAAGCGCCGCGGTGTAGATCCTCGGCGTCGGGATTCGGGGGAATGTGCAGTGCGAACAGGTGCGAGCTGTCCGAAACCGAAGAGTGCGAGGGTTGGGTCCCGGTCCGAATGTTTGACGAGGGAGTAGGCGAGATGCGAGGGTAGGTTGGGCAGAAGTGTGTTGTCTGACCGCCTCTGCTTGACCTAGTGCACTCGAAAGTGAACATCAACCTTCCACCTTTCCATCTCCATCTTGTGAACTGGCTACTCACACGGAGGAGCCAACACTCGCATGTTGGCTCAACTCATGAGAGAATTGCTCACGACCACTGACGCACACCGACCTCATGCTTGCAGGTAAGGGACACAAGGAACAGTACGAGCACGATCGCTGCCTCTGCTGCACCCCACACATCACGGGCTCACCGGCGTCGAGCTGGAATCGACCTCGATAGCGCGGTTGTTCACTCGCGATGTGATGTGGGTGTCTGTCGATGATTCCGAGCGTTCCTGCCCATGGCCAGACTAGCATTCCAGACGGAGATTGCGGCGAGACCAGGAAACGGCCGTCGGTGACGCGGAGCAAGATCGTATCGGAGATTCAAGTCGTCCTGGAGAATCAAGGTCAGGGGTGTAAGGCTGTGGTCATGGGCTGGACACACCCGCCAGCGGTTCCGCTGGTGTCATGTGAATGGAGACAGGTCCAAGATGCGACTCGACTTTGGCACAGATACTCACAGGTGCCGAGGAACTGGAATCCATTCAAGGTACCGATCCGAGTGCGCTTTCTTTGCGCCCAGACACCTCCGGGACCGTGTCCAGGTGGACATCCTCTTGTGAGAGCCGTTGAAGGGCTGGCCTCCAGTTCTCACGCTCACGCCGTCTGGGTACCGCTAGGTATCTCATGCTCTAAGAACCAACTGGACTTCCTGGCAGACGTGTACTGTCTGTCTCAGGTACTTGAATCTTTCGGAGGTCCGATCATAGCGCTCTGTGTACGCTCAGATACACCAACGACCGTGTCCACAAGGTACCTCCGCCGGGATGATTCGAAGGCAGGCATAACCTTCTGACGCTCATACCGCCTGCCGTCCGTGTACTGGAGGATTCCTTCTTCCGAACTTCGCACTCGAGCAGCAACGTGGTCATGCTGTGTTCTCCTCGATTGATCAAGATCCAGACCGTAGTCCGAATGGCGTACCTCAGCACGTCCTCTGCCCAACGCGAGCTCGAGCGTCGCGTGCCTTGCTCATGCCACCTCTCGTCCGCGTCCAGAACAGTTAGGTACCTCGGTACTCGAGTGCCAACGCGCATATGGGTCCTGCTGTCCCTGGTACGTGGGGTACTGAACATGTTAGTGCACGGTGCCCAGGCCGCGTTAACGTGACCCATGACACACCCGCGAGGGTGCCCAGGAGGCACCTCTTCTGAAGACGATTTGAAGGGTACGCATTAAGCTCTCATGCTCGTGCCTCGTCCATGTTCAGGTAGTATCTCTGTATTCAGAGCCCGCGCTCGCATACCCCGTTGCCTCCTGTTCCGTCGCTACCCCGTAGTTACTGAAGTACGCTTCGTGGACTGACCAGGCTTCCTTTGCCTGCGCCCGGACATACCCACGACCGTGCTCAGCTCCCCACTGCCGAGGTACGAGGTGCAGACGCGTTACTTCTCAGGCTCACGCCGCTCCACGTCCCTGTTAGCTAGGTACCGAGGTACTTGAGCTCGAACACATATCGCCTCGCTCCCACAGTGACGGTTCCGCCAGGGTACCGCTTGATTTAGATCGAGTCAGTGTCGGCCAGAGTTGTACATCTTCAGGTCCTGCGCTCAGACTCCAGGATGTCGGAGCTCTGTGGGCTCATGCCTGCGACTCATGCCACCTGGATGAATTGCAGGATACGAGCGCGGCTCAAGACTCCAACGTCTGTGCACCATGGCCCACATAGACAGTGTGCGGAATGTGAGCGGAGGGCGAGCTCCGGTCGCCGTGTCGAGTCCGAGCTGAGCTTTGACGGTCGAGGCCGTTCTAGGCTGATTTTAGCTCGAGGTGCCTCATGCAAGTGGTCCGTCTGTGGAAATGGTGGAGAGGGGATCGCTACCCTCTGTCATGGGCCGGAGCAGGACCGCGCGCTGCGTCATTTACTGTGTGTAGCTGAGTCGACCCTTACGACGAGCACGAAGATCAAGGCGGGGATGGTGGATTGCTTGTGGGTTATGGCTCTTGCAAGCTTCCACAATACCCTCCGTCCTTGACATGAGAGGATCAGTTCTCGCTGTAGAGAGCTAAGCTCATATGGCAAACTCGTGGTATGTGATATTCGTGTCAGATAACAAGTACATCAATGATCTCCTCTCTCCTCCCCTTAGCTTTCTTCTAAGGGTAAGACTCCCCGCTGCGTCCCAGAAGATGCAGCGTGTTCTGCATGGCTCCTTCACATGCTGCGGTCATGCTTCTTTCCGGCGTCCATTCTTCGTCGTCGTCGTCGAAGTCGTCGAAGTCGTCATACTCGTCATCGTCCCCGTCATCGCCCTCCAACGACGCCTGGAAGGCCTTGCGATATTCAGGCGAAAACGTGCGGAGGGTGTTTGCCCACCTAAAGTCTGTAAGCTTGATGCGGCCATCATAGCCGCGACAAATGCCATTCCAATCCGTGGGGTTCGTTGCGATGCCCGCCTCGTGGGTGGCCGCGATAGCTGCCAGGATCTCATTTCTGCGTGTTAGCTATCGTGTGCCCAAAGAAGTAGCTCACCTTACGGGCCTGTCCCACTTCTCTTGGTTAGTCAACAGGCGGCCAGCGTCCTCATGGATCATGCAATACAGCAGCCCCCGAGCGAACATGCCTCCAAAACGCGGCACGACAGTCCCCTGCAACGGAGCAAGGACAGTATTGTAGGCGTGAAAGTCGTCGGCGAAGGCGTGTGCGAACCAGTTGCGACGCGCAGGAGGGTAGAAGGTAAGGTCCATGATCCGCACGACGAGGCCCTCGCTGCCTTGCAGACTGGCGCGATAAATGTCCACGCGATTGTTACGTTTCTCGCCGACGCGCTCTGTTAAAACAATCGTGAGATCAGGCGTGGACGGAACGCTGTCTACAGGGATGCCCGGAAGCTCGTTGGTGAGAGCTACTTCCTTCACTCTGGCCATTGTCGTGAACGGTGTGAACTGATGCGGGGTCCAATATTTCGCTGCAGAAGAGTCATCTGGAATTTCCAGTTGAATGCACTGGGCCTAATCGTCAGCGTCAGCCCCAGTACCCGACGCACCGCGCGGACTTTGTTAACCAGCGTTTCGGGATCTAGTTGAGGCATGACGGCGAGAGATGCTGTAAAGAAGGACTACGGCGCGATGGACTGATACATGTGAGAAGAGAGAGAAACAGACTGTTGATGTGGATGGTGCAAATGCAAGCCAAGTGAAGAAGGACGGAAAGACGAGGTTGTGAATGTCGCACAGCAGTGCATCACGTCACCCAAAATGTCTCCGCTCCGACCACAAACCGTGGCACCGGGAAGATATCTGAAACGTCGGCGAGAGAAGCCTTTCGTCTGTCACCTCTTCACATATCAACACTTCTTCACAGCCAAGGATGACCGTGGGGGGACGGCTCGCTCCAAGAGAATTGCACCGACCAGAGCCTTGGAGCAGGTAAGTCAATGTTGTGTGCATTACTTCACCCTATGGCCTCAGCTAATGTTCCCAGGTCATCGTCGAGATGTACGCTTCAAGCGCACGAATTGGCGTGCTCACCAACGCCGAGGACTGGATCGTTGTGCAGCGCACTGGCGTCGGCCCGACAGACATAGACATATCCGTGACCCATGTGCCGGGCGTCAAGGCGAATGGCAAGAGCAATGTCCTGGATATTCTCCTGGCCATGTGTCTTTCTGTCTGATTCCACTTGACCCCCGCCATTTGTAGTTGCCGCCCTCTCGGTCCGCCATGCAGACAGGCTCTCGATCTGTAGAGCCGCAATTCGTACCCTGTTGTCATCCGCGTGATAGTGTTGTTAACCCCCTTCGCCGTTTAGTGGGACAAAAACCGCGACCCACAACACAGACTAGTGATGGGCTAGTCTGTGTTGTGGGCCGCGCCCACAGTCAGTTGAAGACCTGTGATGCAACTGGACGGAGCCGAGGGCGATGAACATGGGACATGCCAGAGAGGTCTCGATGCTGGACAGGTCAGAGTCTACCACATGGTTTGCCTCTGGTATGGACCACTACTCGCACAGAGATAACGCGGTGTGGGCCCTGGGGTCGAGGAGTGACCTGAATGCTTGACATGGATACGCTGAGTGACGGAACCCAGATTAGCCTTGGTGTCATCAGCCACGGACACTCAAGGTACCGGAGTAAAGAGGAGGAGGTTCCGTCAGTTGCGATGAGCGAGCTACGAGACAGTTCGAGAGTGAGCAGGAACCAATGCCCCCGTTGTAGAAGAAACACATTCGGGATAACGAGCAGAGGACTTTGGATTGCAAACCTCACTCATTCACTATCCAATTTATCGCCTGTTCAACAGAAGGGACTACTGTCAGCTGGCTACCACTCCGTATGATCGCCTTTGACCCGGAATCACTTGTGATCGCGGTCATGCCGGAGAAGATCAACACAGGGTTGAAACCATGTGGAAGGGGGGTCAAAGACGTCCAGAAGCCAAGGAGGTCACACAAAGGGGTAGGCAGTTGTCGGTAGGTCGCGAAATTTTGACAAAGCACGAAAGCAGAATAGTGAATGAGTGATGTTCGCGATCCAAAGTGCGCTGCGCGCTGCTTTGAGAGTCGAGCAGTGGGGACAACATTCCGGCCGTGGAAATCAACAAGGTCAACGAGAGCATACTGCAGGAGATCAACAAGGTCAGCTTCGGCATTGCCATCGTTGCCTAGCCAATCCCTGTGTCGTAGCTTACCTTGCGATTCTCCTCCGGTATGTTCACGTTGACTTGGCCGATGTCCTTAGGCGCGTGGCCCAACAAGCAAAACACACTTGATTGTGCTAAGGCGCAGCGCGCGTGAAGCGAGTCTTCAGGAAGATCACACGTTCTCAATGGAATTGACGCCTGGTGAGCACCCTGAAGCCAGAAGGGATCCTGAAGTCTTGCCGTTTCCGGGGTGTCTCTCGTGTGGAAGAGAAGTACCGGGAGATCGGGGTTGGAGACAAGCGCTTCGACCCACGGTTCGGCAGCCCGCGTAGTGGTCACCAGACCTCAATCCCATCGAGAACGTGTGGATCACCTTGAAATCTCGCCTCCAAATGCGCGCATGTCGGCAGCGATGTGAGCTCGGGGCAGGTTTCGGAAGCGGTGATCGTCTACGCAGTGCTTGACGAGATGCAGCGGAGACACGGCACGGGCCGAGGGGAGACTTCAGCAAGAATCACACGATCTCGATGGGGTTCATGTCCGGTGAGGACGAAACGGAGAGGGATCTTGAGGCTTGCATTGTCGTGGGTAGTCGCTCTTGAGGCAACGACGGCCCATGAGATTGCGCTGGAGAAGGCCCTGCTTCAATCCACAACTGGCAACGCCAAGGACGCGCGACAGAACCCTCAGCATCCCCCGTCTGCTCATTTCGTAGTCACCGGCGATGAACCCAGTCGAGAACGTGTGATCCATTACGAAGATTCATCTCCGGACGCGCGCTGGTGTCCACAGCGTGTGAGTTTTGCGCGGACTCGGAAGCGCTGGCGGCCTACGGAGTGTTTGGCGAGATAGAGCGTCTCCCCAGGGAGGATCGCTCCCAGACCATGTCTTGTGTTGGGCCACGTCATATTTCTTACCTAGAGTACCTATGGTATGCTCTCAATCACACCACTGATGTCCGAATCGCGTCCCACTCCACCAGACATGCGATCCACAACCAGAGCTGCGGGGACGCGGCACGCGCGGAGGCCAAACTCCAGGAAGGATCAGACGTCCTCAACGGGGTTGAGGTCCGGCGAGCATGATTTTCGAACATCCTCTCTGCACCGTCTGTACTCACCGACGTCAACCCAATCGAGAACGTCTGATCCATCTTGGAGACTTGTCTCCGGATGCACCAACACGGGTGGCGGCGGCGCGTGAGTTCGGCGAAAGGCTCGGAAGCGGAACGGGTCTACCACACGGTGCTTGGCCAGGTGGAGGGCAGAAGTGTCTCAAATGATCACTCTGCAGCGCAGAGCGAGGAAACCACCTATGTCTCTCACATGGCAAGGACACGAAGACGTGCGTCTACAACTTTCAGGACACTAGTTGAGTTGGTAGTGGTGTCCGTGTGGAAGGCGCAAGGACTACAAGTAAGAGAAATCGAAAAAGTTGACAGAAAATCGAAAAGATTAGAGGCTCAGGCTGATGACACCTGTAAAGCCGACGACGGCGCAGCGAAAGTTGGGCGGAGGGTTCCGTCCCTCTCCGTCCTCGGCTGCGCAAGGTGGGCGGCGACGGAGCAAGTCGCTCAAACTTTGTGCGAGTTCCTGAGCAAGAAGGGATATTTTTACGCCTCGCAAGGGCATGAGCTGTGAGGCAGCCATACAGAACGTGGCTGGAAGCGGTACTGTTGTAGGCGTGACGTAAATGGACGCGGAGCTCCGTCAAGTGCCAAGACAATTGACAGACGTGAGTGGCACCCGACCGGTTTCAAACCTGCAAATGTCCCCGAGAGTACCAGAACCGTCGTAGCTGCTGTTGACGTCGGTTGGGATCGTGGTATGTCACTGTTGTATTTCTCCTCTTTACTTGATTTGCTTTGGACTCTTTCCATTCCAGCACACTTTGCGATACACGGTCGATTCGATTTTTGTCGATTTATCGCCCAGCATGGTGGTGGAAGGCCTCGGTTCGCAACCAGACGTCGCGGGAGGGCTCCTCGACATGAGCCCACAGACGACAGCCCTGCTCGCCCGACAGCTCGTGAAGCGCGACGCATGCGCCGGCACAGTCGTGACGGGCGCGTACGACCTGCCGCTGCATGTCGGCGCGCTGTTCATCATCTTTGGCGTGTCGGGCATGGCGTGCGCGATCCCGCTCATCGTGACCCGCTTCCCTATCCCAAAGTTCTTCTTCACCGTCCGGCACTTTGGCACCGGCGTGCTCCTCGCCACGGCATTCGTGCACCTCCTCCCGACGGCATTCATCTCGCTTGGAAACCCGTGCCTGCCGAAGTTCTGGACGCAGGACTACAACTCAATGCCTGGCGCCATTGCGCTGGCCGGCGTGCTCGTCGTGACGGTTATCGAGATGATCCTCAGCCCTGCGCGCCAGTTCATCCCGAAACCGCAGCGACGCCGGCTCGCATCGACAGCAGGTGCTGGCCGCGAAGCAGGAGACGACGACGAGGAGAATGAGAATGCGCTGTCCCTGGTGAACATGTCCAGCCGCGCGCCCTCGCCCGAGACGCCCTCGTCCGCAGTCGAGAAGCTGCCCCTCGACATTGAGCCCCTCACCCCCGAGCAGCAGCGCAAAAAGAGCATGCTGCAGTGCGTCATGCTCGAAATTGGCATTCTCTTCCACAGCATATTCATCGGCATGGCGCTGAGTGTGTCGACTGGCGGCGACTTTGTCGTCCTCCTCATTGCCATCTCCTTCCATCGTGAGTACCATACAAGAATACAGTGGCTAATTGTCAGAAATGTTCGAAGGACTCGCGCTCGGGTCACGTATCGCCTCGATCGAGTGGCCCGCCAAATCTCTCCGGCCATGGTTCATGGTCCTCGCGTACGGGTGCACGTAAGTCAACCAATCGCTCGCGCGACCGCTACTAACGGGACAGCACACCAATAGGCCAAGCAATCGGTATCGGGACACACACGCTGTACAGCCCCGACTCTGTCTTTGGCCTCGTGCTCGTCGGCACGATGAACGCCATCTCGGCGGGCCTGCTCATCTTCGCGTCGTTGATCGAGCTCGTGGCCGAGGACTTTCTCAGCGACCACAGCTGGGCGACCCTGCGCGGAAAGAAGCGCGTCGCTGCTTGTATTCTTGTCCTCCTCGGGGCCATCTCGATGAGCCTCGTCGGAGCATGGGCTTAGGTTTTACGGACTGTTCTATTCTACTTTGGTTTAGACTTGTATGTATATTGTACAGCTGGGAAGTAATCCATGTGCATACGGTTGGAGATGCAGCTTGCATCAGACGGATCTCGTTTACTGCTGCAGACGCAGCGAGCAGAATAATAGACTACATGCTTGTCGTCGGCACCGATGGTGTCCCAACGGGGCTTCGAGGGCGTCGTCCATTCAACTTGCAGTCTTTGGCGATGACGCACCGGCTATGAGCATGAGCAAGATATGACCCGTTGTGCCCTGTACATTGCTCCTACATGGAATGGAGCTCACATCTGCGCCCTGTACTGGGGAAATTGCGTCGCAACTGATATTGCTGTTTGCCTCATTACAATGGCAAGGTCCAGGCCGCCCCCAGCACCTGCTTTGTCTCTGGAAGGATGTGAGTGCGGGCGGTCAATCTGACTGTCTGTTATCGCTCCTTAAGATCCGGCCCCCAGTGTTGTGAGACGTGACGGACGGCTGACGTTGTAGGGAGCAGGGCGCTACAGGAGCTCCATGAACAGGGCCAAGGTTAACCACCAAGAACAAGTTGGCATGGCACCTCTACGCCAATATCAGCAAGGTCAGTTGATTAGTTGCGTGCGTGCCGCGCCGTAACAAGCTGCGCCCAAGTACGGTAAGTTCCTCTCCCCTGCAGCTTAACACTCCGTCGATCTCCATTGTCCATATCAATGATTGCTGCTAAGATACCCCCAGACTCTCCTTCCTACTGCTTCGCCTCGTCCTCGTACATGCCCTTCTTCGAGACGACAGGCGACCCCTCGGGACTTGATAGGTCAGCCGTGAGGGGCTCGCTCTCGTCGAGGCGGCTCCACTTTCCGCGCCCGTCGTTTCCGCGCGACGGGGCGCCAGTGTAGCCCCAGCGCCCGTTGTGGTCGAGGGTCGGGAGCGGCGTGTCCGCGTACGGATCGTGCCTCCTCGCCTTGCGGCGGCGGTAGATGACCACTGCGGTGATAACGATGATGAGGAGTAGGACGAGCGCGCAGATGCCCTGTTCGTTAGCGTTAGGAAGTGTTAGCAGGAGGTATGGCCGCGCCATGGGCGTGTGATGGTTGCCCCGGACGGAGACACCAGCGCACGTCACGGGGCGTTGCGGGCATGCACCCGGAGCATGAGGACAGAATCCAGCAGTTGATACGCACAAAGACAACAAGAGAGAAGATCCGAACGCCATTGCTGTCCATTAGCTTACGCCAGGTGTGCGACTCACTTGTGCTTGCCGCTCTCAGCGGCAGCAGCAGCCGTCTCGGACGCGAGCGGGTGCATGCTCGTCTTGGAGTATGCCTTTGGCGTCCATGTCCCCGTCTGGTTTTGCGGGTCCTGGTCGTCAGCAGCAGCCAGTTAGCGAGCAACGAGGGACATACGATGAAGGACTCGAAGGTGATAGCTGGCCGGTTAGCTGCTGCTCTCGACGCTAGCCAACTGGTACTCACGGACGTAGTCGTCGGCGGCGTCGGCGCGGATGTACATGGACGCCGCGAGCGGGAGAAGGGCGAGGAGACTGAGCATGTGTGCGAGTGTTTTCAAGTGAACGAAGTGGATAGTGAGGAAACAACAGTTGTTGAGCTGTCGACTATGCGTATAGCTCGAGACTGTAACGCGGGCAACAGTGTCAACAACGAGCCAGCAAAACCTGATCTAATGTAACACCAATGTGATCTAGCAAAGATACGGATGCGGACAGCTCTGAGCACTGCCTGTAGCTGCCTAATCGCACTCGCGCACTGCATAGTGCAAAAACATGTGAGACTATCGCCGGGATACGTCATCGCAGTGCCGGACATTTTACCGTTCGAAAATCCATCGTCTCTGCAGATCTGCAGCTGGCGATGGTCGCGACGTGGCCTGACGCGTGCAGCGAGTCATCCATGT
>Ga0160505_100870_pt1 | contig 15341 bp, 15 predicted proteins | sample DIDeMG_FD_108225 | JGI IMG/M metagenome (GOLD analysis project Ga0160505, IMG submission 108225) | Enriched chicken feces microbial communities from UW Madison campus, WI, USA - DID2874_E49_Stillage MG | ecosystem: Host-associated > Birds > Digestive system > Large intestine > Fecal ... | reverse complement strand
CTTGGGGGGAACGCTGGGCTGTGGTGGGACGACGACCCGGCTAGCTATTGGGCAGCCTTCAGAATAAATCACAGAGAACGGCACTCGCTGTTTGCCGCCTAGGGACGCGGCGAGCAGAGTGCTTTACGGAGTACGAGCTCGATGCGTGTGATAGCGTCGAGGTGTATGGATATGTCGGTGGTGGGTGTAGGGAGTGTGGGATGGGGGTATGTTGGATGGAGGTTGGAGGATGGAGGTGGAGCTTTGGAATACGACCTCCACCCCAGCATACCCAGCCGGGAAAGGAACGCATCGCCGCCAGCCAGCAGCCCGTCCAGCGAGCCTGTGTCGGAATGGGCCTCCCACTTGCCCCAAGCTGCGGGCCCTAATCGCCCGCCCCCCCTTTTTCCTCCCGTTCCTCCACCATGGCCCTCCACCAGGCCCGCGAGGGACGCGGTCGAGATTCCTGAGAAATCACCGAAATCCCGAGGGTGGCACCTTTAAGCTGATAATGTCAGTCTCAGCAGGCAGTTGCCTCATGTCCTGTCAGGCTCACTCTCTCCGCTATCCCTGCCCCGACACAGTCAGCAGAATGAGAGGTCAAAGAGGTGGAGGTCGTACACGGGGAAGGAAGGTGGTGGAGGTCGTCAACGTTGGCGCGTCAGCGTCGAGCTGACTTGTAAACAAACCTCCTATGCTTTCCTGCCTTCCTTTCAATACATATCTCACCCTCTCTTTCTCTCCAGACCCCTCTGCACCGCCAGTGTGTTACGCCGCTTCATTGATATCTGGCGTGCAGCCGCCAAGACAGCCCTGGTTCCAATGTCGGAACCCGTCTCCCTTCCCCCGTCGTACCGGCGCACACCGCTCCGTATCGCCTGTGTCCAATTTGACGTCAAGGTGAGCTTGAGTGCATGTTAGAAGCTGACGACAGCTAGGCAAGGTCGCGGAGAATGTCGCAAAGGTCACGAGCATGACTTCGAGGTATGCCCCGCAGCCGATGTGAGCTAATCCCAGACTCGGTCCCGGCCAGCTCGACCTGCTTGTGCTGCCTGAGATGGCGCTGTCGGGGTACGTCTTCGCGGAGCCCTCGGAGATTGTTCCGTTCCTCGAGAAGCCGAGCAAGGGGCCGACGTCGACGCTCGCGGCAGAGCTGGCGGCGCGGCTGCGGTGTCATGTGATTGCGGGGTATCCCGAGGAGCTGGATGAGAAGACCGAGACCGTGGGACAGGTGCCTAATGGAACTGCGAACGGGTTGGCAGAGGACAAGATTGCCCCGCCGCCACCTCCGGGAGTAGGCTACAACTCGGCCCTGCTTGCCTCCCCCGCCGGCGAGATTATCGGCAACTACCGCAAGACGTTCCTCTTCGAGACGGACAAGATCTGGTCGCGCGAAGGCGACGGGTTCAGCTACTTTGACCTGCCGGAGCCTCTGGGGCGCGTCTCAATTGGTATCTGTATGGGTGAGTGTCTGTTCTAGCGGGGTTTGGTCTCCCGCATCTCAACCCCTGAAGCTGAGAGCTGACATGCAGACCTGAACCCGAAGGAGTTCATGGGTAAGCTAATTGACGATGTTTCGAGAGCTCACCACAGCACCCTGGAACGCATTCGAACTCGCGACGTACTGCGTAAAGAACAAAGTCGACGTCCTCGTCGTCCCGTGAGTACTCCTCCACCCTCATCACTGTTCTGACATCCAGGATGAACTGGCTCGACCCTGGAGAGCAAGACCCCTCCGACAGCGGCAGCGACGACGGCGAGCGCCCGCCACCACACGACCCCGAGGCCCCGTCTGAGTCGAATCTCAACTACTGGGCCGCGCGCCTCACGCCGTTCCACGACCCGACGCCAAGGTATGATCCCAGCTCGGGCGTCGAGCTCGGCCCAGCGGAGACCAAGGAACTCGTCTTCGTCGCGTGTAACCGTGTTGGAAAGGAGGGTGGGACCAAGTTTGTCGGTACCAGCTGCGTCATGACTCTCCGCTCGAACCCGAGCGGAATCGAGCTCGTCGAGTGCTGCAATCGCTCCGAGGAGCGGGTCATGATTTGCCAGGTTACGTAGCATAGACAGAACGGAGTTGTACTTGTGCAGAGAACACTGGAAGCAGTTTTGTGGATGTTCATGGTTACTATATTGGGATTTGCTTGCTGCCGAGGCGTATGTCCCAGCGACCGAGTGCATGCAGCGCAATTAGTGTGAGTTGGTTGAAGCGTTCACAGCACTGGACGCGTCAAGTCGAGTGACGTCACGTGTCGTGCAACCATCCAGGGGGGTGGACGCTGCATTAGACATTTGTGGCTGGGCAGCTGTGCGCAGTCAATTGTGGCAAACGGCTCTAGTGATCGCGTCCAATGCTCCAGATCTTGTCTTGTCACTTCTCTTCTTTCCATCTGTCTCCCTCGATACCCTCCCTCTCTTCTCATTTGTCTCTTGCAAACAGCTGTATCAATAGAGTTATTCACGACTGTTCTTCATTCCTTGTCCCTTGTATTTTACTGCCTCTCTCTCGCTCTCTTCTGTCCAGCTGCTCCTTCATCCGGATACCTACCCTCACGACATTGCGCCTCTGACAACAAACGACAAACACAGCAAACAAGACACATACGGATCGCTACAACACCCTGTAATAATGGCATCCGCAAAACAGAAAACACCGGCCCTCCACCCAGCATTCTTCACCATCAAGATTGCCTTCAAGGACATCCCGCACGACTTTTACCGCGTCGGAGTAACGACCAATCCCGGCGCGTGCAGGACCCGTCTCGGTTCTCGCGTCTTTGAATATACATGCGAACCACCTCCGACATCACCTCCAGCACCCTGCCCCCCGAAGCCTACCGGACTAGACCGTCTGAAGACCAAGTTTGGCCAGCCGTCCCCGTCGCCGCCGCCACCGTCCTCGTGCCCGTCGCTGGTCGAAGGCGCGCTACACCATGCGAGAAAAAGCAATCTGGGGTGGCGTATCAAGTCTATTCGAGACGAGACATGTATCCTTGAGATAGCAGTAAGTGCTATTTACACACACGCCCACCTCTCGCCTATCAGTGCAGGGTGGAAGGCTGACAGGTGCAGACGGATACCGTCCTGCAGAGGATCGCAGAGGGCCATCCCAACTATCTCGTCGAACTCCTCAACGATACGAGTTTCACATTCCTCATGATTGACATGAGTCCGGGGGGCGATTGGGGAAGGTTCCTCGGCTGGTTCTTCCATGACCTCAAGGGAACGACTCTCAAGGAACTCCATGTCCTTGACCTGCATGTTTGCCTCCAAGACTACTGCAGCCTCGGGGCTTTTCTCTCCAGATGCTCGGCCTTAGAGTCTCTGACAGTTCAAGCACCCGTCAAATACTTCAAGGACCGTACCGATGGCGACTTGTGGGAAGCGCTTCCTCGAGTCCACCCCTTTGCGCTGTTGGCTCACAGCATTGCCACTCAACGACCTACCGTCATTCGGCTCCGCCTTCCAACGCTCCACTATGTGACCTTCCTTCCCCACATCACCAAGGCTCTCTCCGAGTCCCAGGTCAAACACCTCGACCTCGAGATCCCTCAGCTTCCCGCCTACTTCTTTGACAACCTCAAACTCCCTCACCTCATTTCCCTCACATTGACAATCTTCCAGCCCACCGACTTCACCCATCTGGCTTTGTTTCTCGCCCGCCTTCCCGTCCTAGACGTGTTGCGCCTCTCGTTTGACAACTACCTGGAGAACTGGGAGGTCACCGCTGGTCTATCGGCTTTTTGCCGATCGCGCTCGTTTTCCCGCGTCAGGAAGCTTTACCTCCATCACAGGTTCTTCGACCCCGAGGACGGTGTTATGCTGGACGTGGACGAGCTGTTGGGTGCCCTCGACTCGGGATCCGGCTACGCAGGCAACCTCCATTCACTCCATCTCGGAAACCCACGTGAACGGTTCCTTGTCGAGCAAGAGTCGCAGGCCCTGCCGTACTTTCTGGCCCAGCTCAAGGCCCCAAACCTCCGTCACCTGTCAATTCTCGAGTTGGTGATTCCTCTTGGGTTCGGAGAACGCCTTGCAGAAGTCATAGCGCGGTCGCCCCTCGTCTCGCTGCACGTCGTATTGTCCGACTTCGACATGAGAGCCATCAGCTCTCAAGCGGAACGCTACTTTCGCGGCGAGACCCAGGACGCAGACCTGACCTCTGTTCTTTCTGCGATCAAAGGTTCAACCACACTTCAAGATGTGTCGCTCTATCGTGAAGCTAGTGTTAGATCGCACGGGCCTGCATTTCCAGGCTGGAACTCATGCCTCCACAACCGGGACAGGCATCGCGACGAGTGGGACCGGCTTCGCAGCCGCAATGCGGCCTTGGCGAGGAGGACACAGGAAACGGCTATCAAGGCTTTGCCTCTGGCCAGGATCCTTCTGTGCAGCCGGCCCGCAAAGCGCCGTGGGAGGGCATGGCCCCACCTTCCGGCCGAAATCCTTCAGGTGATTATCCTCCACGCAACGGATGACCCCATGGCGCTGAGTGTGCGCCAATGGTCCAGGCTGTGGCGTTATGCCACGGACCGCGCGACCATTTCCCACGCCGCCGAGATCCTGCGCCGTGTTCAACAATACGACAAGCCGAACCTGTTTGATCCCCACTGCGGCTGCGGCGACGTGTATGGACACGCCTACTCCTTCCCCGGCACGTACAAGGGTAAGGGCAAGCCGACGCCGCGGTGGCTGGCTATCGCGGATGGCTGGCTCGCGGCTCACGGGCGGGATGCATGGGAAGACGGTCGCATGACGTACACGCCGGCGGTAGACCAGAGGGAGCTGAGCCAGTGGGGCCGGTGGTATATCGATCCCATCCGCGAGTACTACACCTTTCTGGCCCCCTATCACCAGCGCTTCTGCGGGCACTACCGCCCCGATCTCTAACGCCTAGAGGTTCCTTGTCTGCTCTGAGATACCTGCATGTTATTGTCATTCTGCCCTCTGTACATCTCCACAGTGTTGACTGCTACCATGTTGCATACCTACCACTCCTCAGGCTCATCAATCCACTCGCCCTTCCTCCGCAGCGCCCGCTCCTGCTCACGGAGCACGCGGTATCCCTTCCACCTGCTCTCGACCCCTGGGTCATTGTTACGGCTGACACCGAGCTCGCGGCGGAGCTCGCCAATACCCTGCTCCCACCGCTTCTCCCAGTAGACGCCGACGAGGGTACGTCCTCCGGCGCCGGTACGCAGCGCCCACGGCACCCAGTCCTGGCGCCAGATGGCGCGCCGCTTGGCGCTCAGGCGCAGCGGGCCAAATGTCGACGAGAGCGCCGCGGCCGGAAGAGCCATGTTACTCCATTCCAGCACCTTGAGCGAGAGCTCGTGCGCGAGCGTCGGCGGGAGCGTGAAGAGCGTGTGGTACAGGTCGTGTGTCTGGCGGTATCGCAGCATCGTGTATGCGAGCGACGGCGAGTCGATGTATCGGACCTGTGTGTCAGAAAACAGTAGACGATAGACTTGTCCCATAGCTCTACGTCTACGTACCTTCTCCCTCGAATCGGGCGTGATCCCATCGCGGTCCAACCACTCGACATACTCCCTCCCAACCGTCCCGCGCTTAAGTCCCCTCAAGTAGTCGAGATTGACCGTTGCGGAGCTCACGACCGGCCTATCCTTGAGGATCTGGCGGCCCTCGGGGTGCGACGCCATCGCCTCATGCAGACGCGGGAGGAACGTCGACGCCGTGCTCTCGCTCAGCGTGGCGATCAGGTCCGGGCGCGACGTGTAGTTTAGCACGCCGACCACACCCGAGCCCACGGCGAGAAGCGCGTTCTGCGCAGCGTTGAGCGGGACGTGCGAGGGGTAGTTCTGCCCCGGCTCGAGAGGGGTCGTGGGCGCCGGAGGCCAGGCGGGCGCCCGCGGAGGAGGGGGTGTGGTGGTGCTGGTGGTGGTGGGTTGCTGTGTGGTGGATGCGGACCAGAAGGAGCGCGTCTGCGCGATGGCGCGCGTGCGCGTGAGGCGGAGGGCGGACATGGTGGTCAGAACTAGTGTACGGGGTTGCTGTTACTGCTGCTCGAATCTGCAGCGCCGTTGGTGTGCAGTGAGACGTGAAGTCATCGTCGTCGTGCCGGTCGCTCGCGTCAACATTTCGGAGGCATCCGGTCAGCGGTGAGCCCAAGAGCGGCATGTCACGTGATCTGGACTACCATGTGACAAAAAGATTGTTCATGCCCGAGATTCGAATCGCCGCGAAAGCTTGCTGGAAGACGTTGGTTCCCATGAACGTCTAGACGCTCGCGCAGTCATGTTTCATGCGTCATGGCCTTGTTGCCAGCGTCGACGTCATGCATGCATCGACGACGACGGCTCAACCACTCCCTGTGGCTTGGCATTATCAGATACAAGGCAATCCCGAGGATATACAATGTAAACAAAGAGTCGCCCACTGTGGGAGAGCTCCGCAGGGCTGAGAAAAGTGAGCGGCTAGCACCTCGTCAGGATCGCCGCAAAGCCCGAGATTGAGCCAGACCACGCGCCGTGCCTGGCCCGTAACGAGCACAGATACCGTACGCGAGCCCCGAAATGAGCATGTAAGTTCCGCCCATGGTCTTGCCTCGCAACTTTTCTAGCAAGTCAATGCGTAGCCTTGCCAGACGTGGGAATGGCGACCACACGGGTCCTCTCGGTGCTCCGGGAGATAGGCGAGGGCGGGGGGGAGAGTGGGCTTCGTAACGAGCGCAACAGAGCCGGGGGAAAACTCCATTGTCAACAACTTGAAAAGGTATCCACTCACATCTCTTCTCACCTCATCTCACTTCACTTAGACTCAGACTTCCAAAATGTCGACAAGCGTAGGACACCCACGACGAGCGAGCAATGCCGGCAGGCGCCCATCGCGCGTTGGCGCGCGCCCGGCGCCACCGTTGCCTGCGGCCGTGTTCGTCGAGAGCCACTACGAGATGGACGAGATCAAGCCCGGCCAATCTCTGCCCGCAAGCACAGTCGCGAGTGCGCGGGCCAGTGTGGTCGATCTCGAGCTGGGGAGCGGGTCCGAGGGCGAGAACGAGAACGAGGAGACGCAGAATGTCGTGAACTCGAACACCAAGAGCGACACAAACACGGAGCGTGAAGTTGCTGCCCTGCCGCCCGTTGACGGTGGGCGCGGCGCGTGGAGTTTCTTGATTGCTGCCACCATCGTCGAGACGGTCGTGTGGGGCCTGCCCTGGTCCGTTGGTGTGCTGCACAACTACTGGGCGAGCCAAATGTTCCCCGGTGAGGAGAGCACGCTCACCCTCGCGGCGACCCTGCAGACGGGTTTCATGTACATGACTGCAGCTGTCCTTGGACCGTAAGTAACCTGATGAAAAGTAGTACTGACTTGTGTCCAGTGTGTTTACCGCATTCCCGCAGTGGGAGAAGACGACGCAGGTTGTCGGACTCGTCGTTGCAACTGTTGCGCTGCTTGCGTCTGCCTTCGTATCGCAGGCGTGGCATCTGCTCGTTACTATCGGTATCTTCTATCCGTTCGCTGGAGGTGAGTTGTGTACCAGGACGCGATCGTATCCATCATGACCGCATGTTCTCGAGTGTTCTCGATTGTCGATCAGCGGTGCCTGCCCTGACGATCCCTCCCCCACCACACACGTCCACTAACACTGTAGCACTCTACCTCCCCTGCGCGACGCTCCTGTACGAATGGTTCCAAGTCCGCCGCGGCATCGCCACGGGCATCATGTTCGCAGGCACGGGTGTCGGCGGAACCGTGTTCCCGTTCATCGTCACGGCCCTCCTCGGTCGCTTCGGGTACAAGGCGACGATGATTTCGCTGGCTATCGGTTTTGGTGTACTTTGCGGTGTCGCGCTCATGTTCATCAAGCGCCGTATCCCGCTCACTGTTAACCGTGCATCGCAGGCGCGTAACCACAAGGGATACGGTGGCAAGAGCGTGTGGCGCGCCATTGACTGGAGCTTTTTGAAGAAGAGGGGTATCTGGGTTGCGACCGCGGTCATTTTGGCGACGGCCATGGGTAACTTTATCCCCTCGCTCTGGATTCCCAGTAAGTAACAAAGATATGGAGCTCGGGGGTGGAGCTAACGGGTAGCCTATGCCGAGACTGTGCGCGCGACGCGGCCGAACGGTACCGCCCTCGTGGCGCTCATGAATGGTGAGTCCGACTACTTGTGATTGTGCTAATCGTAGCCGCCTCGGTCCCCGGAAACACGCTCACAGGCTACCTCTCCGACCGGTACCAGCCCCGCATCGTCATCCCGATCAGCTGCGCGCTCGCGACGATCGCGACGCTCGTCCTCTGGGGCCTGGGCACGAGCGATGCGCTCCTCGTCACATTCTCGATCGTGTGGGGCTTCACCGCGCTCAGCTTTGTGGGTCTTTGGTCCAAGATCATTACTACCATTGGCAGTGAGTAGAATTGAAGGGGGGACGCTAGGAGTCTTGTGCTGCTACTCCGAATTCTACCCGGATCAAATTTCTCAGTTCTCCCGTTATCTGCATAAGGTGCTCACACTCCACAGAGGACGACCCCAACCTCCCGGGCCTCTTCTTCTCCTTCTTCACGATCCTCAAGGGCGTGGGCAACCTCACTTCGGGCCCCATCTCGACTGTTCTGCTGCAGGGCACGTCGCTCCGCGGCGCGGCGGGCGCGTACGGCCAGACCAACTATGGCCCGCTGCTCATCTACACTGGCGTCGTGACTATGGTCGGCGGTATTGTGGGGATTGCGTTCCCGAACAAGTAAACGGACATTTTGCCGAAAGGTCAACCGGCAGTAAAAAATAGAGCATACGCTGCTATGCTGATAGATACATATATGCCTCGATAGAAGGGATCTAAACTATGCATACGTGTAATGGCCACGGTACGACGTGCCACAAGGGCGGGGAGGACGGTGATCAACGCTGGTGTGCCATGTGTCACGTGACTACCGCATACACTTGTGCAGCACCGGATCTGGTCGTGTTGGTGTATCACACATCTTCTCCATCTTCTCCTTCGCTCATCGATCCCTATTCCGTCACTGTCACTCTTCTGTCACTCGTCTCCTCGCCCCCCTCGTCCATCATCAAGGAGAAAGGACATCTGTGAGCGCGTGGGGATCCGCGGGAAAACAGACGCAATAAGTGATCACTGATTGATAGACTAACACGGTTCTTGACGCAATTTCGGAAGTGCGTACCGCATTCGGCTCATGGAAATGGTGGCGCGCTGGGACGCATGTGGAAATGCGTGCAAGAGGATGCACCTGGGAGCTGGTAGACTTGACTCACGTACTGACATGCATGGCATAACTGATCGCTGAACAACTGCGGAAGGAGGCTCATACTCACATCGCTGATCTATTTAACGCTGCCCCTAACCAGATGGATCTGATCTGCCGATGAGTAGGACCCCCTGCTACCCCTCACGATCATGATTGACCACTCGGCATTCCCGCACATCTTGGACGCCGTCATCGGATTCGCATCGCACGCGGCACTGCTGCGTCTGCGGGCCACGAGCCGAAGCGTAAAGCGCAAGGCCGACGGGCAGATTGTCTACCACATCATCGTTACGGACGAGGACGTCACGAGCGCAGTCGATGACTGGCCCGTAGGCTACGAGTGGCCTCCGAAAATCTCAAAGGGGAAGCGGATCCCGCGTCTCGGATGCTGGTGGGAGGACACGGCGCTGGTCGAAGCGGTGCGTGTGGCGGACGTCCATGTCTTGGCGGAAATTGAGGACCGTTTACGACTCATTCAGTCTCTCGTCAATCTCCAAGTTGTCCGCCAGCCAGCCAACGGGTTCAGCAAATATGCGCTCGCTGCCCCGCCGACTCGTATCCTCATCGCTCAGGACGGTACGGGGCGTGCGCTAAGCGAGTGCATGTGGTCGGCAGGGGGCGAATGGATCAACCCCAACCCCATTCCCACCCCGGCGGTGTTCCCCTTCCTGCACCGCCGTCGACGATGCGAAGTGATGACTATGCATGTCACCTATTCGGGTTCTCTAAGGCGGTGCGCTGAACTTTTCCCGCGTTACAGACGGCCCGAGTGGGAACTGGACAACACTCTGGAGCCGGCGACCGATATGGCGATCGTCTTCCTGCCGTTGCCCCAATCTTCGCGCGACGATGGGTGCGAGAACCCACTAATACTGTACGGAGCGTGGCATCGCCTGCCCTTCATGGTGACCGTTGCACACGCCGTGGCGGCCAAACTGGCATGGCAGGACGGAACCACTGTGACAGTTGTCAATCCTGCTTGCTGGGTGCGGAGCTGGTTTGAACGCCCGCGGCGTGGCAGTTTTTGCTTGCGAGACTGTACGGGACGGCAGCGCGATACGGGATGGCAGCGCCCTGATACCTTTCTTCCCGATGACGACTTTGAGGAGGATCCCACGGACGATCGGCCCCTGTCGACTCGCTTCATCGACATGGTTGGCGTGATGCTAAACGCGTTACCGCACATCGAACGGACATGCCTCGAGGAGGGCGCGTTGCCGTCGCCGAGCGTCGTGGCGCACAGCTCTGATGCTCAGCTCTCACGGCTAAAAGTACTCTCGTTGGACGAGTATCGGGCAGAAGTGGGACGAGTGATGTTCGAGCTCGTGACAATGTGAGTGACCTGTACGGACTCATCCTTGCCCTCGGGGCCATCCGGAACGAGAACTGGACAGTCACTGTTGTGAGCTCCGACCAATGGGGTGTCGGACCAGCCGACCTTGAGGACTACGTTTCAGCTGCCACGTTAAACCACAACTTCACAGCAAGCGACATCCGCTTCCTAGACTTAGTTCAGTACTCGCGCGAGGTCGGACAATGGACGTGCGGCATACACATGGTGTTCGAGCCAGTCGCAGAGTGGATGCTGGTACCGACGCACAGCAGTATTCTTCGCTCAGCAATGCACATATTTGGCTGTTTTCATCGTTTCATGATTTATAGCTTGCATCATACAACAGTGGCAAGGGTATACACTACTCATCCTCGTCGCTCTCGACGACTCTTCGTCGAGATGCGCCGGCGGTACCAGCACGTTTCGGGCGTTCGCGCGGCTCGACCTGTTCCGCAGCCTTGGGCCGGCGCGCGGCACGGCGCTTGGCTGCCTGTGTCTTCTTGAGCACGTCGGCCTCGAGCGCCTGCTCCTCGAGTCCCTTGGCCTGGTGTTCTGTCAGAATCGCCTCAAACTCCTTGAGCTCCGTCTCGGGCTTGCCGGCGCCCTTGTTCGCGCGCGCCTTGGCGAGGATCTCGGTGAAACGTCGGAAGACGGTCTCCTCGTGCAGCTTGTCCTGGTAGAACGGCAAGCTGAGAGTCAGTTCGGATCGCAGTTTATGACTCACCCCTCAATGAGCTTCTTCATCGAGCGCTCAGACTTGAACGGCAGGAGCGAGAGACAGAACGAAATGTCGCGCCACTGGCGTTCCTCGGTCGCGAGACGGAAGCGCTGGCAGAGCTTTTCGACAATCGACTCGGCCTGCTTCTCCTTTTCGATAAACGTAAAGATGAACCGCATCGTGCGCTCGAACGTCTCCTCGTCGACGGCGTGTGCGCCAATAGACAGGTGCGAGATGACGTCCTGGAGGTTGTTGTACAGTGCATTGTCCTTGGTCGAGAGCTCCGAGAAGAAGAGCTTGGCGAGGTCCGAGATGCGCTGGTCGGGGTCCTCGAGGCACTTGGCCATCTCGCCGAGCTGGCCCTTGACCTTGATCATACCGTTCAGGATCAGGTGGGTGAGCACCATGAGCGTGTTCTTCTTGACAATCTGGTCCGGGTCGGACAGGCCTTGGTACAGGCGCTCCGAGTTGTCGTCGATCAAGCTTCCCCAACAGACGGCAATGTCACCAAGGGCGATGACAATGTTGCTACGGACAACAGGGTCGCGGCTCGTCTCGAGGATCTTGAACAGGAGGAGCAGGTGGTCCTCGCAGAACTTGGAAGAAACACACATGAACTTTGTGAGAGCCAGGATGGCGGCCTGGCGGAGTGTCGGCGACTGCTGTCAGTTTATCTCTCAGATGACGATAACTCACCCTGTAACGCTTCGGGCTGGCACAGATGGCAGCGATAAGCGGACCATAGACAGCAAGCAAGCTGCTCTCTCCGTATAGGAGCTCGCTCTCACGGATGTTGGCGATGAGATCACCAATGTCGTCCTCCGCATTACCTGCCACGGCGTCGAGGTCGTTGCCGTCCTTGTCCGCAGGCTTGGCAGCAGCCTTCTCTAAATGTCAGCTCAGACACCAACTCTCTAGCTCACCCTTGGCCTTCTCATCCTTGCGACGCTTGAACTCGCGTTCCACGAGCTCGAGGTAGACAATGTGCTTGAGGGCGACGTGACCGACGACGAAGAGGAGCTGGGCGAGGCCAAAGGCGCTGACCTCGTCGGCCTGGGGGTCAACGTCGACCTGCATCGAGGTCTGGGAGCCGGAGCGCGACATGGTGCCGCCGAGCGAGGGCGACTGCGCGTCCGAGTCCTTCTCGCTCTCGGTATCGGCGACAGACTTGGCTGCAGCAGGAGGCTTATTGAACACCTTGGCGGTCAGCGTCTTGATGATCTCGCCGCAGAGCGCGTCGGGCTGCTGGCCGAGGAGGTAGATTGTGTTGAGGGCCTGCTCGGCCATGCCGAACCACTGCGGCGAGCGATGCGAGGTCTTGAGAATGTTCTCGAGCTTGACAAAAACGGGGTTGTCCATTGGGAGGCGCATCGTCTTGTCCTGGAGAGATCCTGAGAGTTAGATGATAACGATGAACTTAACTCACCCTTGACCTTCTTGGCACTGCCACCGAGACGCTGGAGGGCAATACAGGTGTAACGCGCGAGAACGAGGTCGTTCATTCCAAGCGGACCGAGACCAATCTTCAGGAGCGAATCGACGCGCTCTGTGACAACCTCGCGCTTGGCCAAACCGAGCATGCCGAGGATGATAATGGCACCCTGCCTCTGCGCCTTGGGGATCTCCTGGTCGGTGCCTGTGTGTCAGTTTCTCTCTATGGTGTTCAACTCACTGTACACCTGCCAGAGCTTGTTGATGACGTCCGGGTGGACGCCGCCGTCGGCCATCATGGTACGGAGAAGCTCCTCGAGGGAGGTGAGCTCTGCAAGTGTGGCACCGTAGGTACGCTCAATCATGTTCTTGGCGATACGGTTGACCTGCTGCTTGGGCGTGAGGTCGGGGACGACATCAAAGTAGAGGCTGCGGTAGACGTCAATGAGGTTGCCGCGGATGCTGCGCGTGTCCATGCCCTCCTCGGTCGAGATAGTGTTGTTGTCCTTGGTCCAGATGAGGTGAAGCATAGTCTTGATACCCTGCTCGGCCGAAGCAATGTCGTACTCGTAGGCAGTGCGGAAGAAGCGCATCGACTCGAGGACCTCGCTCTTGTTGGTCGACACGAGGAGCTGGCACAGGGTGGGGATGGCCGTTTCGATCTGGTTGATAAACCGCAGAGCATCGGTGTAGTACTTCTTCGTCAAGCGGAGAGTCACGATCGCCTGAGGGTCTAGCGTCGACTGCTCGGCCTCGATGGCGGCAATGTTGAGCTGCGACTTGCGAGGCTTCTTCTCCTTCTTCTCCTTCTTGACCTTGACTGGGGTGCCGTCATTCTCCATGTCGACGTCTTCGTCTTCCTGGCCCTCCTCCTCATCTTCGTCCTCCTCCTTGTCTTCCTCCATTTCCTCGTCCTCCTCCTCATCGTCCATGCCGGCATCGCGACGGGCCTTCTCCATCTCCTGCGTGTCGATCTTCTCGAGCTCGGCGCTTAACTTTTCATACTGCGCCTGCCACTCGGCGAGGTTGAGGGTACCTCCGTGGCCCGCAGCGAACGGATGCGTTTCGAGGAGCTTGCAGAGAAGCTGGATCGAGTAGCGGCGAACTGATGACGTCTTGTCCTCGAGCGAGCGAATGGTGAGGTCGGTGATCTTGGCACGCTGTTTGGGGAACTTGACCGGGAGGCTGCTGTTAGCACGGACAGTTGGCTAGAGACTCACTCGCAGAGCTTGATAATCGTTGTCAGGACCTTGCAGCGGACATAGGAGTTGAGGTCGAGGTAGCGCTCAAACAGTAGACCAAAGAAGCTCTTGATCTGGTTGGTCTTGACCTCCTCCTCGCCGTCGTCTGACATTAGGAGGTCGCGGATCAGGTGGCCGATGATCTCAACAATGGCCATGCGCATGGGGTGTGCCTGATGTCAGCTGGAATCAATTACCGAAGAGCTCACCTCCGAGTCGAGATGCGCCAGCAGAAGGGGCATCTGCTTGCCGACGACGCGCGGCGAGAGTTCCGCAAGACGGACGAGGAAACGGGAAAAGGAGCGGGGACCCTTGGCGTCGTTGTGGGAAAAGGTCTTGCCGGCGACATCGCGAAGTACCTCTTCAGCGAGCTGAGCGTAGTCAAACTCCTTTTCGAGAATGGCGAGGAGCTCAGCCATGGGCTCGGAGAGGTGCTCAAAGTAGGTGAGGTTTTGGACGATCGAGGTCTGGGCGCCGAACGCGTGGCCGTGGAACTTGACCGCGAGACAGATGACCTTGTAGATGCCGAGCTTGATCTCCTGTTGCTTAAGGTACGCCTCGACCTCGGCGAGCTGGTACGCGGGTTTCGTAAAGCACGAGACGAATGCCTCGCGTTCAGACGATGTGCGCCAGACGCGCGAGGTGGGGATGCGGAGTGCGCGGTGCATGGCGATGAGAACGTAGGGGAGGTGGTCAGACCACGCAAATCCCGTCGGTGCCGTCGCCTTCTTCTTGCCCTTGCCGCGCTTGTTGGCGGCGGCGACTTCCTCCCCCTGGGCGCGGCCCGCACCCTTCTCGGCAGCAAGCACGAACCACTGCAGGAGGAAGGCCCAGTTCTCGAGCTGCGTCTTGTGCTGCAGGGGGGCATCAATGTCGTCGTTTCCCGGCGCGACGAGCGCCATCACAGCGTTGGAGTGGTGGTTGAGACCGGAGATGATCGCGTCGAGCGTCTTCTGGAGCACCGCGCCGTCGACGTTCGGCGAGTCGGCGTGCTTCAGGACCGACATGAACACCTCGAGCGTCTCGCCGCGCGAGTGTAGGATTGAGTCGGGGTCGTTGACAATCATCGTAACCGCCGACGACAGGTGCATGTCGATGGCGTGCGCCGAGAGATCCGGCATGTCGAGCTCATTCTCGATCGGGTACAGGTTGGGGTCGGCGGAGAGCGAGAGCAGCTCCTCCTGGAGATTATAGTCGTTCATGGTGGAGTGTAATGTCCCCAGTGTCGGGGTGTGTCGGTGGGACTTGGATCCCGTCGGTGGTGGGGATCCCGTTGGTGCTGGTGTCGAGCAGAGGTGTTTGGATAGAGTCGAACGTTCTTTTGGCCAGGGGGGGGGGAGGAGGAAAGGTAGGCGCCCGTGTTGTTTGTTGACACCAAACAAAACAGAGTTACGTAAAGGTCTGGACTTG
>Ga0160505_100869_pt1 | contig 15354 bp, 24 predicted proteins | sample DIDeMG_FD_108225 | JGI IMG/M metagenome (GOLD analysis project Ga0160505, IMG submission 108225) | Enriched chicken feces microbial communities from UW Madison campus, WI, USA - DID2874_E49_Stillage MG | ecosystem: Host-associated > Birds > Digestive system > Large intestine > Fecal ... | reverse complement strand
GGATCTTCCCCGGCGAGCTGGTCGGCACGTTTGGCGGCATGCTCTCCTTTGTGAGTTTCAACACGCTCATCATAATGTCGTTCCCTCGCGAGTACGCCGGTGTCGCAGCTAGCTTTTCCAATGTCATCGTCCAGACCGCTACCACGGCAGGTATCGCTATCCAGGCTGGACTCGTGTCCACTGGTAAGGGTGGTAGCGATTGGACAGGCGACCGCAACGGCTACATCTTCCTTGGATCCTACGTGCTTGTCTGCGGTTCCGTCTTTATGGTTGCCTGGAAGCAGCCGAAAGACAAGGAGCAGGTCACCCCAGCAACAGATACTCCCACGACCGAGTAGAGCGTTCGTCCTCTCATCCCCTCATACGTGATGACCATAGCAACACCCACTTTTAGAAGCACTCTTTCCATTAGTTGATGTCATAATCCTTGGCAGCGTGGTGCAGTCACGTGCCTGCGGCAAAAGGGAAGTCACTGGTTACACTTTCAGGACCGTTCTGAGACAAGGCTTTGGTTCCCCATAGTGATCGCGGCCTCGAGGTTAGTACTGATTTGGAATCCAACCGAGGTGGTAACGAGGCTTGCCAGGGATGGGATCTAATTCTCCAATATCCACCACTAGTATCCTCTTTCCACACTATTCGACACTTGACGTCGCAATCGCCTGCTCAGGATCCCAGCGAGCAGTGAGAACTATCGAATAACGATACGTAATGGGCCATGGGTGGTGAAACAGCTGCGATTGCAGCGGTCGGCAATAAAGTCAGAAGTGTGAATGCCGGGAACCAGACAGGGTGCAGAACATTCCAATCTCCGCACTTGTCAATTCAGCCAACAGGCCTCTGTCTCAAGTCCATTCCCTGCTGACAACAAGAACGAAGAGCAGTGTGGTCTGTCACTCCGCAGCATGTATTGACTGGCATGTCGGTTCTGTGCCTTGACTGTTCACTGTTCACAATCTGCTATCTACAAACTACTTTATTGCGACCTACTATCGACGAGCTGCCATCCGACCCCTCTACAGTCTAAGATCTCCAGCAGGTTGAACATCGTCCTATTTGGATCTAAAAGATGACTGAGGAAGCGTCGGACGGTGGTACCCAATCGCACTCTCCGCCGCTCCACACTACCCCAAGCGCAAATGGCGAGAGCTCCGGGTATGGCGGCGTCTATGCGTTTGATAGCTCCTTGAACTATCGCCGAGGCACCGTTCCCGCCAGCTCGCTTGAGGAACGAGGATTTGGGAATGTGGACCTCTCGACGCTTCCAATGGAATATCTCGAGGTGAGTATCCACACAGTTATCGGGGAATGTGATGATGGTTTGAGAAGACGGGGTGGCTAACATCAGAACTATCCCTACCCCGCATTCGTCCTTCTCATTCCCATTCCACCGACGCCGACGGATCCGTCCGGTGCCAAGTTTCCTTTCGACCTGCCATGGGCCTCTGCCCCCCAGTTTGTCGGCACCCAGCCGTTCACGCCAGTGTGGTGCAATCGGAGATGGGACTCGCTGGCTGGCGAACTGAGCCTGTTGGACCTCTTGGACTTTGGTGATGTTCGGGAGATGGGGGTTTGGTTGACCGGTTCGCACTACTCCCCCAACTTGGCTCGACTGAAAGGGATGGGCAGCGGGAGGATTCCTGGAGGGGCAGATATTGAGGATGTCGAGAAACTTATATCGCAGAAAACCGACTCCAAGGTCGGCGTGGGAGACTTGCCGCCGCAGGCAAATGGCTGTGAAGCATACTCACCGGATGTCCAGATGCCCCGCGCCGAGCGGCTTCGGAACCACAGGGACGAAAAACATGATCCGGAGTCAGCCTCGACTTTTCAGAACGAGCCTTGGGATCGCACATTCCGACCACTGACGCTCCGCTTCAACTTTCCTCGAGCGACGGCAACTCTGGACTTGGTACGAGCTACAATGACTGCCCACCAGCACGACTCCGTACTGGGAACACATACGTACGCTGTCATTACAACTATTCCTCGAGGCGAGGTCTTCTGGTTGGACAGCAGTGTTGCAAAGCGAAACGAATCGGCCACATGTCCTGTGGTCAGAGAAGCTCCTCGCGGGGAGAACTCGGCCACAGCAGAGGGAATGTCTCCAGGAAAGCTGAAAGCGACCGTTCTGGACGACACAGCGGAAGGCGTCGTTTTCCTAGGAGCTTCCGGTGCAGGAGCTATGAGGTCGGACGACCTTCTTCCTGGAGCCCCCAATTCGGCCGATGTGGATGCTTTTGAACAGTTTCGAGGTTTGGACCTTCAACCTGGACGACCTCTCATCTTCCATCGCGACGGCACTGTTTCGTACCAGCCTGGTGGCAGCAGTGCGACTACTGCCGATGGGAGGAGTTTGGATGTTCACACTCTTCTGGAAACCACAGACTGGAGTAAGACGAGTCTGGGTCCGAGAGAGAGCTGGCCGGGAAGTCTCAACGGGTTTGGTAAGTCACAGTACACATCATTACCATGGCAGCTCCACCTGACCCTATCCAGTGGACTATCTCATGGCGTACCCCCTCAAAGGATGTATCTGGTGGGGCGAAGATCTAACCTTGATGTACAACCAGTCGTACGCAAACGTATGTTACATATCACTTGGGAAACTACATGCTGCTGACAGTTAACGCTCCAGTCCATCAGCGCACATCCGTATATCTGGGGACAAGGGGGACCGGCATCCTGGGCAGAGGTGTGGGGCAGTCTGGGTCCACTGACAGAGGCTATTCTCAGCGGCACCCCTGTCTTCAAAGAAGACGGTAAGTTTTGAACATGCCTGCTTCCAGGTGTCCCGCTCACCAGTCTCGCCAGGCTTTGTCACGTGGAAGCATGTCAGCTCTCACGAGCTCTCCCAGACCGTCATCAAAAACGAGAAGTACCTGTCGCAGATCTGGATCCCTCTCAAGAAGGAAGACGGGACCATGGGCGGACTCATGTATGGTACCCGCGATCAGACAAAGGGGCTCCTTGCCGACCGCAGGACAGCCCTCATTCGCGAAATTGGTGAACGAACGTGTGCGTGTTATGATACGTGATGATCGTATCCAAACTCACACTTGGAAGCTACCGGACGCTCTGTTGCCGACTTTGATCGTGGGCTGCTCGACACATTGGACGCCCATCCAAAGGATGCTCCGTTTGCCCTGCTATTCCACGTTGAACAGCTCTCCTCTTCCCCAAGTCGTACCCGACCTAAACGGGAAGGAAACCCCAGTCTCATCCGCCTGCGTTTTGCTGGCGGTGTAGGCGTCCCCGCCGATCACCCTTCAGCCCCCGAAACGTTAACGCTCACATGTCCATCATCAGCGTCGGACATTGGTGCGATGCTCGCCGATGCATTCCCTTCACAGGCGACCCCGCAAACAACCCCACGTTCACCTGATGTGAGCACTCTCTCGGCGCCTTCGGATACGTCAGCAGCTATTGTGCGCAAACCGCTTCCGCGGTTATTAGGAGACCATGCTGTGGCGTCTGGACCAGGGTCGGGCACACAACAACTGAAGGGTTCGCAATGGCCGTTCATGGACGTCTTAGCAACTCGGCAACCCGTACTTGTCGAGGACATCGGATCACTTATCTCCGGATATCCAGTTAGGATATGGGACGCTCTTCCTGATCGCGCTGTCTTGCTCCCCATTACAAGAAATTCGGAGGATATGCCGACAGCCGTTCTCGTTCTAGGACTCAGCTGCCGCATCGATTTCGATGAGGACTATGAAGCATTCCTTGTGAGTTTATGCAGCCAGTGACCAGCAGTGCATCTCTAACCCGACACAAGCATGTTCTGCGTCTCCAGATGGCTTCCAACCTGGCGGCGGTTCGGTCGTACCAGGATGATCTGCAGCGTATCGATGACCTGAACTCGCTCGATCGCGCCAAGTCGGTTCTATTTTCCAATGTCTCCCATGAGCTGTATTCGCCTCTCACGCTCATCTCTGGCCCACTAGACGACGTCATTTCCCAAATGGAAAGTGGCCCGCAGCGCAACTCGCTCGTTCTTGCTCGTGGCAACGCGTAGGTGATGGAATGTCTGTGATGAGATTAACCCGTGCACAGTCGAAGATTGTCAAGGCTTGTCTCGATGCTCATGGACATTAGCAGCCTTGAGGCTGGCCGGCTGAAGGGATCGTTCCAGCAAGTCAACCTTGGCGTCTCATCACGGGATGTAGCGGTATGTTTTCTTGTCGCTGTCCTGTTGCCACATGAGATATACAAGCTGAACACGACATAGGCATTGTTTGCGAAAGCTGCTCAGAAGGCAGGATTGGAGTATATAGTGGAATGTGACCTCTCCGTTCGGGATGTCTACGTTGACCGTGACATGTGGGAGAAGATCCTCTTCACGCTCATAGGTAAGTGACTGATTCCATCTATTGTTCAGTTCTTCGTGGTCTGACGCCTCAGGCAATGCCATTCGATACACACGTCAGGGGTAAGACTCGCTGTGATCTTCACCCTGTCTGACTTCAGGTCTATTCGCATTTCTTTGGAATACACCGAGCAGGAGGCAGTATTTACCATTACGGACACTGGCATCGGCATGCCTCTTCCTCAACTCAACTTTATCAGAGAGCACCATTCCACGGAGGCCACATCTAAGGAGATTGCGTTGCAGCACGAAGGGGCTAGCATCAACCTGTTCTTCACAAAGGTGGGAGTTTGGGTAGTGCGAGCCAACCGAGTTCTAATGAACCAGAAAATGATCCAACTGCTTCACGGAGTTCTCGAAATTGACTCCAAAAGAGGGGAAGAATTCGACGACGATCGTAAGCCATCATCAGTTCGTTTTTAGTTGTTGACATAGTGCAGACGGTTCGACATTTACCATTCGTCTCCCTCTCGGCCGCTCCCACCTCCCAGAGTCCGCCATTTACGTGCCGCAGTCTGCAGAAGTCCTCTCTGAGGAAGTGCGGCAGTGGCATGATGACTGGGAGGTGATGCAGGACGCCGTTTCAGACGACACGAACTCATCCAAGTCTTCGGAAGCGACAGTTACAAGCCCCATTGATCAGAAATCGACAAAGTCCATGGACGAACCGGCACTCTACTTCATGCGGGATGATGTGGTCATGCTCGTTGATGGTAAGGATTCTGTTTAGCGGATACGTTGCGCCTGTTTCTCACAGTAGATCTACGGGATACTCGGCGGTACATGCGCTCCATTTTCGAGCCGTTCTGCACGGTGATAGAAGCGCGGGATGGAAAGGAGGCATTGGAGCTCTACGGCCAATACCGCCCCGACCTGATCATCGCAGACATGATACTGCCAAGGGTAAGTGATGCAGCCACAGTGGGACTTGTGAAGCTCACGTGCAACAGATGGATGGAACTCGCCTGCTCTCGGCTCTGCGGTCTGGAACGAGGGAACAGCAAATGGTTCCTTTTATCATGCTCACGTCGACCGAAAACGCACGCGCAACCGGCGCACTAGTTGCCGACGATTATCTTTCTAAACCATTCAATGCCCGCGAGCTTCTCACTCGCGCCCATCTGCAGTGAGTGTTGTTTGTGGAGTCTGGTCCGGATATTGACTTCTAAGGCTGCAGCTGGGCAAAAAGCGGCAGGCACTCGAGACATTGTTTGATGAGAGGACGGCCGAACTGCGGGTCCTCACTGAACGTATGTTTCTGGAATCGTACCGTGCTGACTGTGTAGACTCACCGGTACCGACGTTCAGGTGCACGCGAGAGGGATACATTTCATATGCCAATGCTGCGTGGTGCGTATCATTACCCCCTTCTTACCTTGGTCCATACTAACGACTGCAGGTATGAAATCTCGGGATACCCACAAGATCAAGAGATCTCAAACTGGGGGGAGTACATCGCTGAAGGAGATCGCGCGCGAGTCAAACAGTTGTGGGAGACGTTTGTAGCGGACACGCATAGTCCCAGTCTCACTACCGAATGGCAGTGGACAAATGGACGGTGGGGTGAGCATCGTTGTGATGTCCTTTCGCGCAGCAAGCTCACATGCCCAGCAATGGTCACAATGATCCGACCTGAAGGTTTACAGCCTGGCAGCAAGGTGCGTAGAGGAAGGCACATAATGCTTACACTGCTGAAGATTGGATCCATCGGGTGCGCTGTCGACATTACTGAGCGCAAACTCAACGAGGAGTTGCAGCGCCAACGTGTCGCCGACGCAGAACAGCGTCGTGCCGAGGCGGAAGAAGCAAAGCGGCAGCAAGAGCTGCTCATAGACATTACATCGTAAGATACCATGACAACAGCCCTCAGCTTATCAGATAAAGGCATGAGATTCGGAACCCGATCAGCAGTTTAATGCAGATAAGTTCCACAAGCACGCTATCGTACTCGAGCGCTGACGTCCGTGCACTGCTCGTCAATGGTTAAAGCCAACCTCTTGACGCTACAGGAAAAACTGAAGATGGCCCTGGACGACGAAAAAGGAATGTTCCAGCCCAGTCACGATGTCCTTCAGAACATTGCCGAAGACCTGGAAGCCCTGGATTCCATTTACCAGTGCGGCCTGACGCAAGAGCGAATCAGTAACGATGTCCTGAGTCTGAGCAAGATCCAGCTCGATATGCTTCGTATGTCATGCAGCCAAGAGACACGGTGCTGATTGCAGAGATGTTTGATGTGGAAACAAACATCCCATCCTTCGCCAACAAGCTTATGGGCATCTTCCAATACGAAGCGAAGCTGAACCGCATTCAACTCACTCTTGATATTTCGCCAGCCTTTGAGCAATTGGGACTGTCGACCATAATGACGGACCCTGTGCGCCTGTCCCAAATGTGCGTCATTTCATCCCGACCCTGAGTGCTGATAAACAGTGTGACGAACTTGCTGTCGAATGCGATCCGGTTTACATCCAATCGGCGTGAGTCCGCTGTTAGCGAAGCAGCAACAAGCCACTGACGGTACCAGCCATACGGCGCATCAAGCTGCGTTTTGACGTCACCCTGAGTCGTCCACTCATCGAGGATCAAGCGTAGGTCGCCTGTGAAGATTGGTATAAACTGACGGTGCCATAGCCGCACTCCCTCCCCTCAAATTGAGCCCAACCCATCTTCAAACCGTGAACCCGGACCCACAGACCCCGACACCATCTTCCTCGTCGTGTCGGTATCAGATACCGGACCAGGTCTCACTCCCGCCGAGCTCGCCGTCCTCTTCCAACGTTTCTCGCAAGCCTCTCCAGAAACACATACTGTGTTTGGGGGCTCGGGGCTGGGTCTGTTCGTGTGCCGCAAGATCGCCGAGCGCATGCAAGGCCGCATCAGCGTCGTGAGCGATTACGGGCATGGCTCCGAATTCCGCGTCTTTATCCAGGCCAAGCGCGCCTTTGGTGCAGTCGCCGACATCGACAAGGGAACGTCACAACACACCCTACCGACCGAGTCGCCCAAGATGGCAATAAATCGCGAAACTAATCTGCGCGTCCTTGTCGTGGAGGACAATCAGATCAATAGAACAGTTATCCTCCGCCAGCTTACCAAAGCCGGGATGTCCACCGATTGTGAGCACTGAAGCATTTTTGAACAGTGTCGCTGACGTTAGCCGCCAACGACGGTCTCGAGGCTTTAGCAAAGATTAGAGCGGCCATGACGCATCATGATGCAACTGCTACGCCTTACGACTGCGTGTTGATGGATATTGAAATGCCTGTCATGGACGGATACACTGCAGCCCGACTTGTGCGAGAGGACGAGCAAGCGGGCCACCTCATGAGGTCCAACATCGTCGCCCTTAGTACGTGGTAGTGAAAGGTTGACCTCCACATAGTACTCTCACTCACATCTACAGCTGGCAACGCGCGGCAAGCGACGATCGGACCCCTGATGCTGGATTTCGATGATGTGGTGGTCAAACCGTATCGCATTGACCACCTGTTGGGCACGATCAAGAAGCTTGTCGAGAACAATGTCAGCACTACACTGCCAGTAGCCAGTTTGTAAAGTTGTACCGAGGTTTGTGTCAACCTGAGGGGTTTACGGTTACTGCGTATGGACTCTTAAATGTATCTACTTGTCACGCAATGACCAACCTGTTCGGAAACATAACAAGGACAGAACGATGCTCGTGGCATCAGGTCACGTGACCAAAGGAGCGGCTGATCGCGGCGATCCCCGAACGTTCGACGCCCCTTAGTTTACAACGGTAAAACGAAGGTAATCCTCAGCCCTCAGTTAGATTCTGGGGGGTCAGTTGAACAATGGCAGCATCGGTGTTCTCTTTTTCTGTTTGCTTTGGCTCCTCTTCTGTTCACCGCTATGGTTATGTTCATAATTCCACCGCGTATTTATTAAATACTGTAGCGGTCAGCCTTCGCACCGCCGAGTTGGGCAAAGCTTAGCGTTCGGTGATCGCTGGAGTGGCAGGGAGCACCCAGAGATTAGAGTTGGTACCTGATTTCACAACGTCTCGTTGCTGCTGTAAGATCGCACTCACCCTTCCGTGTTGTCAAGCCACACAACGAAGGCCTGAGGCCGTTCGTGCCTGTATACCAGCTTCTGCATACGCAAGCCTCCACTGTGGACAGGAAAATGTAAACAAACGACAGCTCCTGCAATCGAGTAAATACACATAACAACGTGGAAGCCGTTGAAAGAGGGAGGGTATAAGACGCGCTTGAGGACCGCGACTCCCGCCAACGTTGAATGCCACCCACTTATCATTTCTCACAATGTTGCCGACTCGGGTCATGGCGTGGTTCTCCGCTGTCACCTCGCCAGCGGTACAAACACCACCTCCACCAGTGTACGATCTGACCACCGATGTGATCCGGACTTGGATGGACCCGGCATTCTACGCAGGTGCAGCCTACTGTTCTGCAGAATCCATCAGAAACTGGACGTGCGGCTACTCGTGTTCTACCATTAAAGATCCTGAGATCATCACGACAGGCGGGAACAATGCCGCTGTGCCGAACTGTAGGTCACCGCGGCCGGAGGTTTCATTGATATCGTAGATTTTGTCGCCAACAATGGGACAGACGTTATCATTGCGATAGCAGGAACGAACCCTTGGTCTATCCTCTCGGTCGCCGACGACTTTGATTTCCATCTCGTCAAGGTCGACACAACCTACTTCCCGGACTCGACAGGTGTGATGGTCCACCACGGCTTCTACAGCTCGTTTGAAGCCATGGTGGAGCCAATCCAGGCGGCCGTGTTCAGCCAGTTAGCCAGAGGCTTTCGGAACGTTATCCTCACTGGGCATTCGCTCGGTGGTGCCCTCGCAACCATCATGGCCGTATACATCCAGAAACGGAACCCAAGAGCCACTGTGTCTTGCCGAGCCTTTGGAATGCCTCGACTCGGTAATCCCGCATGGGCTGATTATGTGGATGCAACTCTTGGAACCGACGCCCAACACCTGAACAACTTTATCGACGTCGTACCGCAACTTCCCAGCCGGAACTTTGGTTACCAACAATCCAGTAATGAAATCTGGATCGCAGACGATCATGGAAAGGAGTATCGCGCTTGTGCAGGACAGGAGAACAAGGTGGGTCAAGAATGATTGCAGCTGAACATGGTGTCTATTCGACTATATCCGGTTGACACTCAGAACTGCCAGGATGGTCTAGGCCTTAGGGGCTACATCAGAAACTTTATCAAGTATCTCTCCGTCACCGATCATCTTGGTCCTTACGCTGGTGTGTGGTAAGTCCTGAAAGAGTTTTAAGCATCTGACTGTCTCAGGATTACAGAAACAAACTGCAAGGAGAAGATTTAATAGACATGCAGCCACTCGAGCGTCGGGAAACAACACTGGATCTGCTCTGATAGCGGAAGACCTATCACTGCACAGCGGTAAATGTCGTGAGGACTAACGAGTTTGATCAAAGTTCGTCTCCTGACATGTTCAAGAAAGTGAAGTAAAGAGGCAACAAATGACATTTCCTTCTGACTACAAGGCGACGAGACTTAACCGCTACTTTACTTCTGAACCGAACTACATTTGAATGTTCTTTCCAAGGTCTGGTGGCTGAGTGGCGTTAAACTTAAGCCTTCTTCTTCCAACCGTCATCGCCCCAACCGCCATCGCCCCAGCCGCCACCACCACCGCAGCCACCGCTGTGGCACCATCCGTCGGGATACCTGGGCCTGCAGTCGTGGGCCCAGCAGGTCGGCTTGTTCCAAGGGTGGGGGAAGCACCACGCCTTGCACGAGCACAAGCACGAGAGGCCCCACCAGCTGCAGGAGGACTTGCAGTATCCCTTGTACGCGCACTTGGCAGCACACTTGTTGCACGCGAAAAGGCCGCAGCCGAACAAGAACCAGCGCTTGTCGAGGGCCTGAGTGGCAGGCGACGTACCCAAGGCGAGGGAGCGAGCAGCGGGGGAGCTGCCGTTACCAGCCGCAACCGCGGCGGCGTCCGCGGGAGTGAGCGCACCGGGAGGCGGAGTCTTCTTGTCGCCCTCGTCGACGGAGGCAACGCTGACTGAACCCGTCTAATCGATTAGCTTGTCCTTGCCAAAACCTCCATTGATTTACTCACGGAGAAGGTGTCGACGCCACCAGTAGTGCCCTCGGAACACTCGAGCACGCCGTCGCCGCCCAGAGTGCAGGTCTCTTGGGTGGCGGAGAGAACCAGCGAGTTGCTATCGCGTGGGTAGCTGTTGCCAGCCCTGACGAGAGTCATGGCGCCTACAATAGTGATGATGGAGATCTTCATGTCGACTATACTATAGTCTGAGTGTTTAGTTGGTATGAGGATCGGCTACCTCAGGGGGATCTCAAGATCCACTAACTGGCCTCTTCTTATCCCATTTCAGAACGTCGCTGCTCTCCTTGTTGCGCTCATCTCTGGTCACTGTTCCCCATATTCCTCTGAAAGCCCACTGGCCAATCACACATTGATCGCATCCCGTCCCCGTGTCAATGCAGCTCCCATCGTCGACTCTCCGCTTCTCGAGAGCGGGAAGAAGCTGCTATCCTTTCGTTCCATTGAGTTGCGGGGCAACAACCCTGTTGTTCAACTCCAGTACGACGCCAAGTAGCTACAACTGGTGTTTGTTGACGTAGAAAACACATGTGGTCCACCCGTCGACGGTCAACACCGGACGCCAAGTGCCACTAACTGTGAGAATCGAAGTGGAAGTCGACGTCATGAAGTGGGCGTCGAGGAGGATGAGCGGGTAGTTTGATGGCATCGGAGCGAGTGATGGAGGATGGGGGGGGGGTCCGCAGGGTCACTGGGTTCTCGTCACCATGGCCTGCGCATCCATACACGAAGCCGATGATAGGCACGTCCGAAACCTTCCGCCGTTCCTTGCTCCAGGCTCCATTGCTGTTGTCCGGTGATCGCCTTCAGCATACTTGACTATTACGAATCTGGGATGCAGGATAGAACACCTGACCGCAGCACTCGATCCGGTCCACTTCCTTTCGGTGACCGACTCTACGATGGAATGCTGGCCGAGCTTGATACCCAGTATCGATCCCGCTGGAAGCTGAGTACCCCACTCTTATGACTTCCGGCTGCCGTAAACACCGGGAAGACTGACAAGATTAAACGAGACTGATAACGATATCATGATGTTTACCCATTTGAGGTCCCTCTCCATTCCTACCCACTCATGAGCTGGTCTAGACTACTGCCTCTGATGGCCGACATGATCTCTCGGTATGGCCATAAGAGATGGAAGTTCAGCCTAGGTCTCCAGATCGACTCATACGGCAAACGTCTTGTCCTATCTGCAATATGCGTAGATCAATCCTCATGAACATTACCTCGGAGACATTGGGTTAACCGTAGCTCCTCGTCTGCATTAATCCACAACTCATGTTTACATTACAGGCGTGCTTTTGAAACGTGTGGCTTGCGGTATGGTTGGTTAGCGGGCTTGAGTTACCCTGCCAAGTCTGGACACGGCCAGCGGGGAGCGAGACCACTGGTCCCAGATCAGCTGGCACAGTGTTCTTTCCACGCCTGTGTCTACGGCCATCGTCTATCGACCGTGGAATGAACAACTCATCAATGATATGCCGAATAAAGCAGGGGCGGATTCCACAGTTCTGGATCGAAATACGGGACGTTAGTCGTGTTCGGGAACCTTTGGAGCCGACGAAATTAGGTCTGTTGTAGCTGGCGCCTCTGGAGCACCCATCCTTTAAACAAGGCAAAAGCCCTCCTTTGGGGCGGAACGGAAACTGGGCGTGAGGTCATCGTCGACTCCCCACACTGGCTGACGGAGGCCAGCATGATACCACTGTGATCTGCTCCTAGATCCGTAAGGTGGTATGTGCGACGCCATGATGGTATTTCAGTCCCGTTAACGTTTCAGATATGACTTGCTCTGCTCAGGTGATTACGGTTCCGTTTCCACTGTTTTGGTCCAGGTACGAGTATGGCAACTATTATGGATTCATGACGAGATCAGCATGTTCGATACTTACTTGTTGTGGACGGGTCATGAGAACCAGGTGGTGTTCTTCTTGTGGCGGCGGGTACCTTTGTTTACGGCCACCTAGGGAATGCCCATTGTCAACGCTCACAAATGTCAAGATCAGTCAGGAGAGGTACCATTCCGGGCGCAGGCAGGACATACAACTCTTGTGGCATTGGGCCCAGCACTGACGAGGCCACAACTTGACAACGTGCGTCAATAAACAAGACTTCCTAGCGGACGCCCTGTGGGTCGGGTTGGCACACCAGCACCACACAGCGCTTGACCTGTTCCCATATGTGATTCAATGACTCCTTCACTGTGCGAACTCTGTTGGTCTATGAAATGTTCTTGGGGCTGTGTGTTGTCTGTTCGACTTATGGCAAAACGTGCGTTTGAGCTGAGTTTCTCGTGCCACTTTGTGGAATTGGGAATCTGCGCAATAGCTTTCCCCTGTTTTACCGCCTGGGGGACTTGTGGGCCAACCTCTTAGGCCTCTCAAAGGATCAAGTACCGAGTGCGATTTGGGAAGGGAGTGAAGGGGTTGGGCATTCTATCACAAAGAAGGAGAAACTACGACTGTGTTGCTTCATGTGAAGAATTTCACGATGTGTTGCGACTATCGGCGCGGACTTTACCGCGGCGTGTCCGTTCATTCATCATCGTCATCGCCATTAGTAAGATGCTGCTCGACTCCGCTGACGCGTCCTCCAAACATGCAGAACAGAGGCCGCTCAACAAGGACATTTCGGAAGATTTGACTCAGCTTTCGGATCTGAATCGGCAGAATGTGCGGCGCAGATTCAATTTGGGAGTGCCGGAAACGTCTCCGCAACATTGTCTTGGCTTTCGGTGTTCACGTATCTCGGATGTTGCGGGCCTCGGGATGAGTGAGACTGGGGTATTAGCGTCATACAATGCTTTTGAACAGATGCCGAACCCGGCATTCTACAGTACAGCGCCACCGCCACGTAAAACAATCAACTGTACAGGGCAGACACCAAAGTCGGTCTGTACGTCTCGGAGTTGTTCTGTGTCCGAACAAGGGCGTGTTCCGCAGCGCTTCAAATGTGTTGGGAATAGGTTCCGTCAAGAAGTTCATCATTACACGCCTAAACGTATGAGCATTTGATCGCCACCCATCTTCTAGTGGCAGGACGTTGAAGGGTCCAGACCACGTTCGAGATAACTGCTACTGTACTACCTCGATACGGGTTAGTATCAAGAAGGTTGAGTGCAATTGGAGATTGAGTGCTGGAGAGGGATCCACAAGCTTGAAAACTTTCGATCATGAGCATAAAGACGCGCACGAGCTTGAGCCTGAGCATGGCTTGTATGAAGATGGGGCACTACAATAGGTTAGTAAGTGTCTGAACGGAGATTACCATGCAAGCCGCAAGTCATATGTTTTGAACGGCGGCAGCCTATTACCGCCGGTTAGTGCAGCCTGTGGAGACGACGAGAACACTGTAGAACACATGTGACGACCGAGACACTCACCACTCCAGTCGGTAACTCCATATGGAGCTCTTCGGCTCTTGTCTTCTGAGGAATTTGAGGCCCGACCTCGATTCCGACGTGCTCCTTAATCCCAGTAGCATCAACTTTAGTCCTTGGAGCGCGTACCTGCGTTGGATTACCGGATAATCGGATGCTTGGCGTTCTGGTGAGCGGCGACCGCTGATCAGCAAGCAATCAAGCTTTGTGGTGGCGTTCTGAACTGAGCAGGTCTCATTAGATTTGAGGGGAGCAATAGCCAAGGGACAGGCAGCGAGCCTGGCCCATGCAGGACAACGATTACGTTACAGTCCAAAGATTTTACCTCGCTGGTTGTGCCTCTCCGAGGGTTCCACTCTACTGCCGAAACGCCACCTGCGCTCCACCACCATTGTTATCCATTCCACCGACATTACTCCTGTTTTTCGTTTTCATCTGTTCCACTTTTTTGCGATTTTTTTGTCAACTTTTTGTTATTTACACCCCTGTCTTGGATTGTGTCATCCCGCATGGGTACAATGTGTGTCGAATGGCTTCGACCTTGTATGCACACTGCTCGGTCGTGTTCATCGGATAAAACTGCTTGTATCCATCGCCCGAGACAGACCGGTGCTCATGTGCGCGCACAATCGGGACTGCAAAACGTCACATGTGGTAGAGGGGGTGCACTGGATCCGTGTCGGAAGTGTCTCAACCCTCCAGACCCAGGACATCCCTAGGGTTGGCCTCGTGAGTTAGTGCTGCAGAACAGGGGCGAGGAACAACAGAAGCCCAACGGGGACGCGTCCGAGGGCAAACCTCGGATCATCTACCATACTGTCACCATTCTGCAACACCGGAAAAGCAGGCGAAAGTTTGGATTTCTCGTAATTTTTCGGGGCCCTTGACCGCGCTTGTGTTCAAGCTTTGTTGCAGGCACAGAGCGAATGAAGGTACCCGATCTGCACGTCCACTTCGGCCGCCCATGCGGCGACCCCCTTTCACCGCATGGACAAGTTTTACATTGAGGAGCACACCACGCGCGACTGGAAGTCACGGCTGTGAGGCTCTTGGCGTTAGTGAGGCACTTTTTGTCTATATAAGAAGAGCCCCTCGGCGACCTTTCTTCTATCAACAACCACCTCCTCAACAGCACTTCTTCTCATCTCGTTCTTGGCCGGTCCAACGAACCTTCACTTGCTTGGTATTCTTTACAGCCTTTGTAGACCTTCGTTCTCTCACCTTCTTTGTCTAGACGACACTCATTAGCTCTTCAGCTCTCAAACACAACGACACAAACAATCAAAATGCGCTCGTTCTCCGCCATTGTCTTCGCCGCCTTTGTTGCGCTCCTCGCCTCGCCCGCCGCGGCCCACATGGAGATGAAGGAGCCTCTTCCTTTCCGCTCCAAGTACAACCCCAAGAACACCGACGCCAACATCGACTACAGCATGACCGCTCCCCTCGACGCCTCTGGCTCCAACTTCCCCTGCAAGGGCTACCACACCG
>Ga0160505_100868_pt1 | contig 15365 bp, 12 predicted proteins | sample DIDeMG_FD_108225 | JGI IMG/M metagenome (GOLD analysis project Ga0160505, IMG submission 108225) | Enriched chicken feces microbial communities from UW Madison campus, WI, USA - DID2874_E49_Stillage MG | ecosystem: Host-associated > Birds > Digestive system > Large intestine > Fecal ... | reverse complement strand
GTCTCATAGAGACAAATGCTTTTGAAATTTCATGTCTTCTTTGTATGTCATTCTGTTTTGTAATTTTGTATGTAACTATTTGATGTAAGGACAATAAACTGATTATCTATCTATCTATCTTCTGGCACCGATCTGATGAATGGTTGGCCAATAACATGACGTACCCTACACACAGTAATAATAGCTCTTATGTTGGGTATTGGGGTGCTATCTCAGGCCAGAGAGTGGGACCCTTGTTCATTATCTCCCACACTGCATATATGAATGCTGCTTCTTATAAGTCTGTGGTGAAAAAAGTTATGAGTCCTTATTATCATAGTCTCTCTGGTCATAACATTTTCCAACAAGATGAAGCTAGGTATCACACTTCTCGTAGTGTTTTATCCTTCTTGAAAGGTCAGGGGGTAAAGGTCATAAAGTGACCTCCACAGTCCCCTAATTTAAATCTCATCGAGGCCTTGTTGAACATGTTGAGTAAAAGGATTGTTAAGCAGATGAAAGACACTCACACCTACTAGAAGTTGGCGTGGGCTGTGTAGGAGTGGAAGAAGTTGGACTTCAGAAAGATACTCAGCTGTATTGATAGTATGCCCTACCACTGCAAGAATGTGATAAAATTTAAGAGTGGGTACTCTGGTCATTAGGCTCATATTGGGCAAATATAAACAATTTTAGTTTCTCTTTAATTTCGTGTATTTATGTTTCCACTTCCATACCATGTTGTTTACGAATTGAATTTATCGTCCGGGCTGAAATAAAAAATTGACATCCGAAAAACTATCCTGACCATGACGTATTACCTCATACTGTATTTGATGTAAGAAAAATAACCTGATTATCTAAGTTCAATACCCCCATGTTTTTTTTATAGTAGTTTTGTCAAACCCAGCAAAATAAGCTGATTATTTCTATACTTGCTGAAATGAATGATCTCTATATATATATTTTTACACAATTGACAATAAAAAAGAAAAAGGTAACAGCAAAAACAATTAATTTGTACAAATTCAATATAATTATAAATAGATATTTATGTATAACATTTTATATCTTAGTAATGATAAGTTCCAGAACTGTTTAATCCTGCTCCTGGCCAACGAATGCAGCAAGACCCTTAGTACCCTCTTCCCAAGAAATACCCTTAATCATTTTCTGGATAGCAGCAATGATCTCAGCCTTGGAACCACGAACCTGTTGAGTGGTATCACGCTCACGGAGAGTGATGGAGCCGTCCTTGACGGTTTGGAAATCAATGGTAACACCAAAGGGAGTACCCATCTCATCATTACGAGAGTATCTCTTACCAATGGAGACAGAAGAGTCATCGACCTTGGAAGGAATAGCAAGAGCTCTGAGCTCATTAATAAGCTCTTGAGTGATAGGTTCAAACTGCTCATTGTTGGAGAGAGGGACAACGAGGACCTTGCTAGGAGCAACGAGAGGAGGGAAGGAAAGAACACCACGGGCAATATCCTCAGGTCTAGTCCAAAAGTTGTGTTCAAGAACACAGTACAAAATACGACCAATACCAAAAGAGGGCTCGATAACGTTGGGGGTGTACTCACGAACATGCTCCTTGCGAGTTTTCTTCTCAATAGAGACGAGAGAACCATCAACCTCGACATCACCCTCAACACCATCAACCTTGACAGTGACCTTCAAGTCCTTGGCAAGAGAAGCAGCAAGGTCCTCAAGCTCGCACTGGTTACGAGTGACAAAGAAGTTCTCAATCTTGGGAGCATCCTTACGGAACTTGGGACCAAACTTCTTCTTGTCAAGCTCAACCTCAAAGGCCTCAACAATAACAGGCTCCTCAAGAGTCTCACGGACAACAAGCTTCTCCTTAGTGCGGGCGGCATGGACAGACAGATCGTACGCAGATCTGTCAGCACAACCAACGCACTCAATCCAGCCGTAGGAAGAATGCAACTCGGCATCCCAACAGTCGGCAGCATAATGGGCCATTTCATTAGCCATGTGCTGTCTGAATCTCAGTCTCTCAGGGTTAACACCAATCTTGAGAAGGAAGAGGTAAATTCTACCCAAGAAGTAACCAAGGGTCTCGTTGTCAACCATGCCAGAGGCAACGGCCTCACCAATGGTGATCTCGGAGATGGTGGTCTTACCAGCAGCCTGAACGTCCTTAGGCAGGAACTTAAGCTTGAGATCCTTGATACTCTTGAATCTGGGGTGGCTCTTGTTGTTGGGGTCAACAAAGTGCTCGATCTCAGCCATCAAAAACTCACGAACACGCAAGAGACCGGAACGGGGAGAAATCTCGTTACGGAAAGACTTGCCAATAGAAGCAGAGGCAAAAGGCATTTTCAAGTTGTTGCATTCAAGGAGCTTGTTGAAGTTAAGGAATTGGCCCTGGGCAGTCTCGGGTCTCAAGTAACCCTTGAGTTGACCGGAGGGGCCAATGGCAGTCTCAAACATGAGGTTGAAGGCGACAGGAGGAGCAAGGGGACCACCAGTAGTAGGGTTCGTAATGTTGTACTTTTCAATAATTTCACCAAGCTCGTCACCAGAGTAGCCATCGATCTTGGCCAAAATGGTCTCGTACTCGTCGACAACATCATCGTCAAGCTTGACAGCCTTAATCTCCTTGACCTTCTTCTTTCTCTTCTTCTTCTGGTCATCTTCCTCAACGGGTGTAACAGCCTGGCCACGGGCCTCAAGGTTGCCCTTAAGACGGCTCTCAAGGACCTCCTCGACTAAGTGGTCGGCTCTAAAGATTTCGCCAGTAGCAAGATCACGGCACATGTAATCAGAGAACTTATCAACATGACCGGAAGTCTTCAAAACCTCGTAAGGGGTCAGCATGGTGGTATCAACTTCCTGCATATCCTCTTCGAGAACAAAGTGCTTTCTCCAGGTATCAACAATGTTGGCCTGAAGGGCACAGCCTGGTGGGCCGTAGTCATAAAGACCAGATACACCACCGTAGATATCGAAGGCGGGTCCATAGAAAAATCTTCGCTTTAAAACAGCTTCAATAGCTTCGCGAGAGAATTCCTGGTTAGCGGGTCTAACAGAAGTCATTTTGCGTGGTTGTTTTTGTGTAGTTGCTTTAGCGAGGTAAAAGGAGGAGGAATGAAAAGATTTTTTGATTTGAAAAAAATTCTTAAATGATGGAGGGTAAGAAACCCTTAGGACCTTATATAAATACACCGTGTTGAAAATAGAGATGAAACGATATCCTGTGAAAATAAGCTACTTCAAACGCTTTCTGATTTCACAAGATAAGAAGAAATTGAGTCACTCAACGGATCAGTGGTGATGATAAAGGGAGGATGGTTAGGATATGAGGAGAGAAAGAGAGTTTCAAAAAACGAACCAAGAAAGAGTCAAAATACTTCAAAAACAATATAAATTTTTTTTTTTCTTGTTTTTTAATTAAAACGAATGGCTACTATTTAACTATGTAGAGCGAACGAAAAAAAAAAAAAAATTTACGACTGCTGAAAGAACAAGATGACACAAACATAGCTGATCAAACATCAGGAGTATATACTGATTACATACAGAGCAATCAGTCTCATATGAACATTTGCTCCAAAACGATAACACCGCCATTGGACAAGCTGTAGAACCCTCGATTGTGACTCTTGTTATCATCGCCGTGGGGCGACCTCAAAGCCATACAATACATCCTAATCGAATGCGTTTGGCATTATGACATAAGTAAAGAGCTTGGAAGGATATCCCTAGCATTAGACCTCTCGATGCTGATCAACACAAAACAGGGCTCCAAGTAACTGTAAGCTTCTGAGACTTGGGGAAAAATGTCTCTCAACCTTATCACACCACATAGTGATATAAATTGTTATTATTATTATTATTATTATTATTATTATTATTATTATTATTATTATTATTATTATTATTATTATGTCATCATCGCCGGCAAGAAAAAAAAGAGGGTTGATGTGTTTTCAAGTCGGGATTTAGTTACATCATGAGCTGTTACATCGGAAAACGAAGTCAAAAGATAAAACACTCAATACTTGTGCTTGGTGGAGTAATCTAGGGAAAGAGGAAAAGAATATAGGCGTTAGTCATGATCTGAGTATGGGTAAAGCTACGAGACTGTTCTACTTACCTTTCGGACTGACAACCAGACCTTTACCCTTTCTCGCACCTCTGTAGATGACCTCTAGGATGTCAATCATTTCCTGCTTATCGTCCAGAACCCAGTTCAGCTTGTTGTTGTTACCTGTTCCAAAATCGCACAGCATATGCTTGTTTCGATAAAAAAACATAACAGCCATAGGGTCATAAAGTTCGTAGATTTGGTTAAATGCTGGAACCTCGTCGATATCACAGAGATAAATCACAGCAAAGTTGCGAACTTTTTCGGCCACGCCGTATAGAATCTCGTCCATCCTCATACATTCTGGGTCGCTGTCTCTGCCAAATCTAATAACAACTAAGCGGTCCTCCTCAGAAAGAATTGCTTGATCAACGTGCCATCCAGTATGTAAATGCGGTAACAGTATACTTCCCATGGTGATAAATGATAGTGAGATATCAAAGACCTAGTTAATGTTGAAGAAAGAAAGAAAAAGTTGAGTTCAAGATCAAGAAAATCTTGTACAAAGAGTGCTACACCCAAACTCCTTCCCAACGGCTTACTTTTTTTTGAAAGCCCCCAACTATCAATATCTTCAGATGATACCTCTTATTTGACAGGATTCTTTAATTATTTACAGATTTTTAATTACATACAAACAAAATAACTCGTCTCAGATCGTCTATTTCTTCCCCCGTCTCTTGCCAGCAAGCTTACCACCGGACTGAACGGGCACAAAGTTCTCACCCATGAGATCATAGTAGTCATCAATCAAGGAAGCCTTAGGGGCGGCAGCAGGTTCGCTCTCCTTAGCAGCATCAGCCTTGGTCTCAGATGCACTGTCGACTCTGTCAGAAGAATCAACAGGGTCAACAAATCCAAACTTTTGCTTGAACTTGGCAAGTCTACCAGTGGCATCCGCCTCGATAGCCTTCAAGTTGGTTCTTGAGGGGTTCCAAACAATGTTGTTTCTCTGATCTGCCAGATATTTCCATTCAACTCTGGGGTATTGTGATCTTCTAACAATAGTTGATCCATCAGACAGTTCCACCCGGCACTCAAACTTGTAGTAGATGGCAGGTCTAGTCTTACCAGGCGTGAGCTTGCGTGGAACTCGTCTACTCAGCACACTCTTACCAGCGCCTGGTGCTGCATAATTTCTAACTTGCTGATGTTGTAAAGTAGTCAGCTGGCTCCTTAAAGAAGTGCGAGTCGTGCTAAATAAACCAGACATAATAACCGTAGGTTGATTAAAAAAATGATTGAGGTTACGTGATTGTGATGAGGTAAAAATCAGAAACAAAAAATTTTGAGAGGTGGAAAAAGTGAAGAAAAAAATTGATTTTATTGGATATGTATCACGTGATTATAATACTTTTTAACAACGTTATGCTTTATGGGTCATTAAGTTATGGGCCAGGTCGTTTTGAAGCGTTTTGCAGAACATAACCAAATAGATCCTGAATCTTAGACGCATCATCAATAGAAGTGACCTCACTATGAGTCTTGGGAATTCCAAAGCTATCTGAAAGTGACTTTTCAGACTCGTTTAGTTTGTCGACAAACTCTTCTCCAGCGCGGGTTTCATCCTCATCTTCGTTGCCAAGATCAGAATCGAATTGTTGTTCATCGTTCTCAATTTGATTTGCAACCTTGTCTTCTTCTGACCTTTCTTTGGTGAGAATTTCTTCAATTTTTTCGGGCGAAAGCAATTGGCCTGTCTTACAGGCAATCATTTTAGCTTTGAAGAGAGAAACAATACGCTCATACTGGGCACTTTCAAACCAACCATCTACAGGCTAAATGACATCTTGTTAGAATATGAAGAATCTAATACTTCTTTGCTGCAAACTTACATCTGCTGATTCTCGCAGAGGACAATCTTTTATCAATTGTTTCAACTGAGGGTCTGTTGCGTCACAAAGTTGAAAGAGGGACCCGAAAGCAGGAGATTTTCCATCAAATTCGTAGGGTAGAGGCCTATCATGTTAGTCGAAGAATGGTAATAATGTAATTGATGAACACTTACCCGTTTCTTCTTGTTCTTTTCGAATCGTAGTTCTTCTCGGAGCTAATATTTCTAAAATATCTAGTCTGGTAAAATCTGTATTCAGGAGAACTCCTCGGGTCAACACCAAACTTGACAGCTGTAGATCTCCAAGGACCTCCCCTAAATGAGTAACTGATTCTTGGTAACGTGGATTTTATGCTCTTCTGCAAGTGAGCAGGAACATGATACTCCAAAGCTCGTCTAGACCAAATCGGACGTTCATCAAATAGTTTTGTTAAAACATCTAAACATTCTTGCGTAGGCTTGTCAGGTGGGCCTTCCAGCTCCTTTAATGGCACAGTAGGAGAGGGATCATCTGCGGAAATAGTAATAGAATATAGTTTTGGTCCTGTTTTGGTATTGACCAGTTTTGACCCACCTTTACCGTCTTCGACAACAGTAACACCAACATTCTGTCGGTACCCATAGTTAAATGGTAATGTGATTGGTGCAAATTTTGGCGGTGGTAACATGTCGAGATCTTCTTTAGAGCTAAATGGTTCATTCATGTCGAGAGTGAGTGTTTTGATGTTCTGAATGTTACCCGAAAAAATCGAGTCCTTCATCTTTTGCGCAAATGAAGAGCCACGCGTCAAAAATTGAAAGTCAGACATCTCACGAAATCTGTAGTTTGTCTCAATTATATATTTTGGCTTTGCTGTATATTTGCCCTTTGATAACTGAATAGCCTTCTGGATGTCACCATTAGCCTGATCAAGGAACTTTTTGGGAAGCTTGACCTCGAGGAGAATGTTTTGAGTCTTGGATGCAGAGGAACGCAGAGGATGTTCAAAAGGATCACCTGGTCTATATCTCAGCTCAAGTTGGTCTTCGCCTCTGCTTGTACATATCTGGGAAGTTGGAAAGTCGCGTCAATTGTTAGAAAGAAGACATTTGTAAACAAACACTCTCAATACACACCCGGCCTAGTGTTGCTTGACCCCCAAGCAGTTCAACTGCTTTGTTATCGTTTATCACATTTCCTGGAAATTCAATCGCAGTAATATGAGGTACTTCTAAAGACTGCAATTCTGCTAGTTTTGGTGATGCTTTGCCGTTCATTGTTGGTTGTGTTATTAATTAAAAATCACTGCTGTGGGAAAGGGAATGAATTTTTTTTTCTTTTCCAATCTACAGAATAAGAAATCTACATCAATTATTTTCTGTTTCTGTTTTTCTAACAACACATCACTTGATTGATCTGATTCTGATTTAATCAATTTGCAACTTTTTCTTTTAATATATATTACCACTACTCAAAACTATGAACGGAATGAACGGAATGAATGTCGAAGTTGATCCTAACGAGGATACAGAATGGAATGACATCCTCAGAGCCCATGGTGTTATCCCTGAGCGACCCCCTTCACCCACTGCTCAGCTTGAAGCTGCTCTCGAAGAGTCCATCCAGAAGGCCCATGATAACAGACTTGAGGATAAAACTCTTGAAGAGCTTGATGCACTTGAGGATGAAGAAGATGAAGCTTTTCTTGAATCATACAAATTTAAAAGAATGGCCGAACTTCAGAGTCTTGCCCAGAAAGAAAAGTTTGGCTCTGTCCAGACTATTTCCAAATCTGAATACACCGACGAAGTGACTAACGCATCTAAGAATGGCGTCTATGTGTTTTTACACATCATGTATACGGGTGTGCCACAATCGAAATTGCTGACCGGCCTATTCCAGCGTGTCGCTGAGAAGTTCAGGGACATCAAATTTGTTCAGATCGATGCGAGACAAATCAATGAGAACTACCAACCAGCCAATTGCCCGACTATTTTAGTCTATCACAATACGAACGTTGTCAAGCAGCTTGTCACCCTTGCTCAAATTGGTGGCAACAATACTACCATCAAGGATATTGAAGAGTTGCTAATCTCCGTCGGTGCAGTCAAGGATTCTGATAGACGGCTGATCAAGAATGAAGATAATGGATTCAGACCTACGTACAGCTCGATCAGGACTTCCACACTAAACAATAAACACAATGAAAGTGATGACGATGATTTCTACGATTAAACAAACCCCGCTAAAAGATAAAGAATAGTAGTAAAATTGTGTATATAAAACGAACTTTTATTTTCTAGGTTATTCCAAAGCTCATGAAAAAGATATGGAAGCGTTTATAAGACTTGCTGATATAAGTCTTCTAACTGTTTTTGAAAAAAAACAAAAACAAAAAAAAAAAACAGGGATTAGCAACAGCTTTCATTAGTGGTCTGTGCAGGGGGCGCAAGATTTTGCATAATTGAACAGTATATGTTTTCTTCTAATTCTGTCAATCCAAATTCACCAGTTATAGTATCATTTGTGCTGCTGAAGGACTTTCTGCTTATATCGCAAGGTTGAGATAACTTTGGCACTTTGTTTGACTTTTTGTGAGCATGTAGAGAGGTTGCATTATATTCAGATTTTCGGGAAACACTGTGCTGACGCTTTAGGTCTATGATTCTAGAAGAGTGAAAGTAGCGAGAGCTAGACCTTGACTGTCGGGAAATGATAGAATCTTGATAGTTAAGCTCATTGCAGTATGAACTGGCATCGTGAAATTCCATGGAGTAATCGTCGTCGGCGTTTACTTCATCTAGAAAAACATCGTAGTCATAGTTTGAAGTATCGTCGGAGTCTATATGAAGATTGCTGCATGATTTTGTCACGTACCGGCTTGAGAATGATGTTGTGCTGGTCTTGTTTTCGGTAAGATCATCACAACTATATGTCCATTTTAAAGGGGCGACTGGTAAGTCTATGATTTCATTAGGATCCCAGTCAGAGCCATTGGTACAAAACTGGCTATCGTTTTGAAACCCTTTTTCAGCAGAATTGAATTTAACACTAGGAAATTTAGAGAAATGGCGTATAGGTCCTCTTAGATGTTTTGCCGATGGCCCAGGGTATACTTGTAAAGTACTTGGAGAACTGGAGTAGAATTTAAAAGAAGATGTTCTACCTGTAGTAATATCTTCTTCAAAAGAAAACTCTGAGTGAGTATCTTCGTTATCTATTGCGTCACCAAAGTCTTTAAAAGACGACGCATCATTTGTAGCAAATGAAGGTGAATTTGCAGTGATAAATGTGTCAATAGTGGATCCGTTAGAAATGGATCGTTTTTCAAACATTAGTGCAGGTGTTATATTAGGGGTCTTGGGGCTAGCGATAGAGGACTTGTCAAACGATGAGTTCAGGTCATCATCAGAGTTTAACACTAGACTCTGACGAAGAAAAAGATCGATTTTCTGTACCGGATCATCAAAGTTTTGTGTAGTACTAGACTTGACCTTTTGATTTTTGATTCCTAGGCCGTGAAAATTTTGAGCTTGAATTACTGTCTTTTCTGTAGTGCCATGGCTTGTTGAGGTGAGGTTATAATCCTTCGGTAAATTTTGCAAATTTTGCAAATCTTTAGTTTCAGATAGGCTCTCATTATTATCATTGATTTTTGCAAGTGTAGAGGAAATATTTTTCTTTTTTTCTTCTGCCAGCTTATTCGTCGCTTTAGAAATTGCTATTTGATCTGATGAAATATTGGTGTCTGACAAGTTAAATTCTACTGAAAAGTTGGTGGGTGCTAAATGGAGGCTATAATTAGAACTAAAATCAGTAGATGCTCCTGGATTAGGAGCTTGCTCCAAGTGTCTACACGCCAAATTCGCATCAACACCTAAATCCGTGGTGTTAGAAGTAGAGTTTCTGGAATCCCAGTTGTGAACCCGGGTTCCAAATATAGCTCCAGCTTCCTTATACTCTTCTACTGATGGAATATAAGATGACCTCTTATACTCTTCACTGCTACAGCGCTTGCGAATATAGCTGATTGGATTAAATTTTTTTAGCGAGTAGCTTGATGGAGAGGTTGGAGAATGTGGAGAGGATAGATCAGGATTGTGTTTAGAGCGAACATGATATTCAGAAAATCTGCGGCTAGAAGAAGGTTGAATGTTGCGATCGCGACATTGGTGAGTAGAAGCATATTTTGAATCCCCTGAACCCAGCAATTCAGGGAATAGCTCGTATCGTGAGTCCTGATCTGAGTCACCAAATCTGTCGAAAGAAAGGGACAACCTATGTGATTTGATAAAAGATTTCATATGCCCTATACTATTTTTGGGTAGAAAAAATATTACTGTGCAAACTGACGTTAAGTGAGATATCGAAAGGTTGAGGTAATAATTGCACAAAATTGTTGAGAGCTAGCGAGAAGGCAATTGATAGATCTTGAAGATGGAACGTGAGATAAAAAACAAAAACAGAAAACAAAATGAAATCTTTTTACACTTCTTTTGTTTTATTTAAATATTTATTTTTATTTTTATTTCAATTAAATAAATTCTTAGGTGTCTGGTGAATCCTCGTTATGATGATGTCAAAGGCCAAAAAATTAAAACTTATTATTAGAACCAAGAGTCGCAAAAATGTACGGATCATGTGTACACCTACATAAATATTGTTATTTATGGAAAGTTGCGCTTTGTACTTTTCAACTTTAAACTACAACCAACCATAGCTTCGTCATGCGCCTGTAAAACCTAGCCAACCTGAAGAAAAGAAATTAAAAATTTAATTCATGTGAATATTACCACGGGTTGAAAAATTATACGGATATTTGAATTCAAAGGTTGAAAAGTTTTAATGAGATGCTATTTGGTTTTATATATATTTATGAAAGTCAGGGGCCAAAAGACAAATTGCATGTCATGAAACCTACGATTACCAATTTAAAGTCGGTACCTGAAATGACACACAGAATCCAACTTATATTGAGCAGTACTGAGCCATTAAAAATTAGAATTCATGTCACGGCTGTTATTATACTGACTTCTAACCAAAATGCAAGTTTTTACTAACTCCTGACTTCAGTAGTTCATATTAAAGTGAAAAGCTATTAGATAGATTGTGGCGTTAGTGCTAACCACAGTATGAACTTTTGCTTGTAGTAATTTTCCTATATGTCTAACTTTAGATCTTCATAGTTGTAACTTTGGAAAAGCTGTACAATTGTAAGATCTGGGTGTCAACAGAAATATCAGTTCCTAAATTCGAGCCCAATCTATTTGCTGCTTCTCTCAAGTTGGTTAAATCTCAAAATAATTGTACAAATACCCTTTTTTCTCAGCTACGAGCCTACTCATAGCAACAAGCCATAATTTTATCAAACAGACTGTACAGTATTGGCATAGAGCCTAAAAAGCTAAGCAGAAGCCTTTTTGTCAGCATATTTTTTAGTACAATTATAGGGTATCATTAGCTTCATTTAGTGTTGATATAAACAAGATAATGATTCATTTTTGGCGAGGCTGAAAATAACGATCAATGTTAAAAATATTTTTGGTACATGATGCCACTGTGAATCAATCTCTTAAAATGCCTGAGGGTCTAAAAATATTCATTTATAACTTCAAGCCTACAGGTAACTAAGCAGGCTATTTTCAAAAGCAATGTTCATTTCTGAAAAACTAATATATTTTCTTGTCTTAGATGGTAAATCCCAGATTCAAAAGAAATCCCATCGTTTACAGTCCGAAAATAAAAACATCTTGCTCTATGCTTTTGAATCTTGGAAACACATGAAAGTTGTAATAAAGCATGTCAACGTCAATATGTATTCAAATCAACAATATAAAAGAATACGCAGACTACTCGTATAAAGTGTGGTTTATTGTGATATTTACTTTTCTTGAAGGGTTGCAATAAAACACCAACGAGTAGGCGCCTTCACCATGTGATTAGGCTGAGCTACGCAATACTCTCAATAATTTGCTTCAACAATACATACATATCAACCCTAAGGACAATTGATCTCTGTAGAAGCAATCCTATCTCTTATAGCCGCTATCATTAAACCTGGGCTCTTTAAACGATTGCTATTTCAAAATGAGGCCTGTATCAGGGTTAGGGTGTATACACACAATTTTTAATATCTGGTCTGAAAACTCTTTCCTTGGGTATATTTGAGACTGCCACCATTCATGGACAAAAAATTTTCAAAACTCGCAAAAAAAAATTCCATCCCCAACTACAGGAATCCTATATCCATATCACTTTATCATAGGCCCAAAAGACTTCAACAGGTGCGTCAACCCTTTTCAGTTTATCTTTGAACCGATTCAAAATACTAACTAGGTACAGACCTAAGTCTTTCAATTACAAAAATGTCACGCTTTTTTGCCGGTTCATCTGACAGTGATACCAGTTCTTCTGAGGAAGACCTGTACTCCTCCTCCTCTTCATCTGGAGAGTCTTCTGAGGAAGAATCATCTGAAGAAGAATCTTCTGATGAGGAGTCTGACTCCGACCAAAGCGACAGCGACAGCGACAGCGAAGATGGAGATAAGAAAAAGGGCGCCAACTTTTTCTTAAAGAAAAAGTTTTTGAAGACCGAAACGAGTGACGATAGCGATTCCGAGGACGACGAATCTAAACGTGTTGTCAAGAGTGCCAAGGACAAGCTCATTGATGAAGTCGACATCTCCATCAAGGCCATCGAGAATGCTAAGAAGATCAACGACTGGGTTGTCATCTCAAACGAATTCGACAAGCTCAACAAACATGTCGAGAGAGCTATCAAGCAATACAACACCACCCCCAACCAGTACATTAAGGCTCTAGTAGAACTTGAAGATTTCCTTCAAAGCAGCATCGCAGCTGACAAGGCTGCTAAGAAGAAGATGAACGCTCTTAATGCTCGTGCTATGAATACCGCCAAGCAGAGAATCAAGAAAAACAACAAGGCTTACGAATCGTTGATTGCTAAGTACAGAGACGACCCTGAAGGATTTGGCAAGACCCAAGACAAGCCTGTTACTACTTCCACTTCTTCTTCTTCCGCTTTCAAGACTAAGACTGCTGCTCCTGTTCAAGTTGCTCCTTCTCAGGATGATAACGATGGTTTCTCTACCGTCGGTAAGGCTGGCCGTGTCGCTCAATACACCAGCGAAAACATTTTCACTACTATTCAGTCTATTGCTGAGTCTAGAGGTAAGAAGAACACTGATCGTCAGGATCAAGTTCGTATTCTTGAGTCTCTTCTTGAGGTTGCCACTACTCCTTACCAGAAGATCATCATTTATCTGAGATTGATTCCTCTCAGATCTGATACTACTTCCACTCACCCCATTTCTGTTGAGAACTGGAAAGTTGTTCAGAAAGACATTATCAATCTTTTTGAGCTTCTTGAAGAGAACATCAACAAGTATCACATTAGTGAGTCTGCCCCTGAGCCAGAGACCCTGGAGGAGGGACTACCTCCTCGTGCTGATGGCGTTGTTGAAATTCCTGGTAGTATTGTTTCCATTGTGGAAAGATTGGATGATGAGTTCACTAGAGCCTTACAAGACATTAACCACCATACTACTGAATATGTTGAGAGATTGAGAGATGAGGCTAGTCTTTATGCATTGATCTTAAGATCCCAGATCTACCTGGAGAACATCACTTCTGGACCTATTCATGAGCTTCCTGCTATTTCTAGAATCATTATTCGTCGTATCGACCATTTCTACTTCAAGCCTAGTGCTCTCATTGCTAAGGCTGAGGCAAATGCTTGGGCTGAGATTCCTGAGGGCTTGGACTCTAAGATCACTCCTCGTGTTGTGTCTGAAGATAAGGTTGATACAATCGATCTTATCAACAGATTGTGTGCTGTTTTGTATAGACAAACCAACCCCATCTACCGCACCAAAGCTATTCTTTACAATACTTTCCACTATGCTCTCAACAACCAATACTACAAGGCTCGTGACTTGCTGTTAATGTCTCACTTGCAATCCACCATTCATACTGCTGAACCCCCTGTTCAGATTCTGTTTAACAGAGCTTTGGTCCAGATTGGTCTATGTGCTTTCCGCAACGGCTTGATCAATGAGTGTCAGCAATCTCTTCAGGAGCTCAACGCTTCTGCTAGACTTAGAGAACTTTTGGGCCAGGGTGCTCAAAAGTACACTCAGTCTACCAGCGAGGATAGACAGAAGCTTCTGCCCTTCCACATGCACATCAACCTTGAGCTTTTGGAGTGTGTTTACTTGACAGCTTCTTTGCTCATTGAGATCCCCAACATCGCCGCTGCTGAGACTCACACCAATGCTAAAAAGAAAACTATCTCCAAATCTTTTAGAAGAATGCTCGACAACAGCCGACGACAGGTCTTTACTGGTCCCCCCGAGAACACTCGTGACCATATTATGCAGGCTGCTCGTGCTTTGTCGGACAGTGAATGGACTACTGCCCGTGACTTGTTGAACAACATCAAGATCTGGAATCTGTTGAGTGATGCTGAGTCTATCAAGATCATGCTTGGTGAGAAGCTGCAAGTTGAGGGTCTGAGAACCTATCTTTTTAAGTTTGGACCTATTTACCAGTCCCTTTCTATTAAGACTCTTTCTACTCTGTTCGACTTGACTGAGGCCCGTGTCTATGCTATTGTTGGTAAGCTGATTGCCAATGAGGAGATCTTTGCTGCCCTAGATCAGAGATCCAACTCGATTGTGTTCAGACAGGGTGTCGAGCACTCTAAGCTTCAGACCCTTGCATTAGAACTGGCTGAGAAGGCTGTGCAGCTCGTTGAACGTAACGAACGTCTCGCTGCTGGTGGATACCCTCTAGGTGAAACTGGTAAGACTGGAACATCTGCCAACTCTGGTAACTCTGCCACCTCTAATGCCAACAACAACAATAATAATACTTCAGCCGCTGGTCAATCTCGACGGAATCAAGGAAACACCAAGAAGGCATGAAAAGATGGGTGTGTTATAGTCTTATATATGTAATGGAAAAGAAAACAAAAAAACAAAAAAATAAAAGTTTATATGCCACATAGAATCAATTTGATTTTTTCAAGTTATTATTTTTACGCCTGTTTGACTGGACTTCTACATTTATAATAGCCACAACATACAATTAGAACGCATCTAGTTTCTTTTATCGATACTTTTATGTAGGCTATGTGCAGTATTGTTTGTATATACTGACTGATATCCTAAATGGTGTTCACCCATATAGCGATCAATATAATCTTTGGCATACCGAGATCAAATAGTGGGGCACATGAAAAGCACCAAAGACAAGACTTCAATGGTACCAACCAATCTTTTGTAAAAGCTAAGAAACTCATATTTGATACACTAGATGCTTAAATGGCTAATTAAAAAAAAAAAAAAAAAAAAAAAAAAAAATTTTCTTTTTTTTTCTTTTTATTTTGATAAAAAAAAAAAATTTTTTTTAATATTTTTTTGTTTTTTATTTTTTTT
>Ga0160505_100867_pt1 | contig 15391 bp, 3 predicted proteins | sample DIDeMG_FD_108225 | JGI IMG/M metagenome (GOLD analysis project Ga0160505, IMG submission 108225) | Enriched chicken feces microbial communities from UW Madison campus, WI, USA - DID2874_E49_Stillage MG | ecosystem: Host-associated > Birds > Digestive system > Large intestine > Fecal ... | reverse complement strand
TTTTTTTTTTTTTTTTTGGCTATCTCTCACCTGTCAGTGCTTCGAATTCAAAGATTTAATTATCATGCCCCGAAGTTAGAGTAATAAATACTATTCTTGTATTAGTGAATGACAGTGGGGGTATTTTTTTTTACATAGGGGTTTTCGATATGAATGCAGTACTCTTAAGTACCGACTCCTTCGGACTCACAGCTTCAGGAAGGACCCAAAGTCTATCAACCTTTTTTTCATGTTTAGACTGTTTCATAGACGTCAACACTAGTGCTAGGCTTTGGAATTCTTACGTATCAATCTTATGGGAGACTTACAGGCTGTTATTTTATCATATAGATGCAATGATTATGGCAAGCAATCTAGCTAGAAAGAAAGCTCACAGACCTGCCATAATATCTAACTATAGCTTCATTGATCAGTTTGTCTATTATACATAGATTGCTATACCCTTTGCAGAAAAATAACTAAGCTCATATGAGAACCTTTAGCTTTGGCAATTAATTTGTCAGTATTGAATATTTGCGTATTTGGACTTGATCATTGGAAACTTATGCTATAAAACAGGGTTCTTACGGGTGTTTGCAGTTGAGTGACTTTTATCATCCAAACCATCTTTATCAGTGGCAATCTTGCACGTGACATTACCACTTGTTCAGCCTTATCTCAGTGCAGGCTGGTTCCCTTTTTGCTTCTCATTCAACACTGACTTCATTCCATCACTCAAGCACCCTTCATCTCATTGACATATGTCAGAACATCATATTAACAATCCCCTCTATTCTTTGTTTGGACAGGGGTCCTTGTACCAATCTCTGGATGCTACCGAGCAATCTCAACAGCAAAGTGATTCTTCACCAAATAGATTTCAAATAAGCAGCTCGTTACGGCAAGGGTCTTCATCTCAATTGATGGGGTCAGACAATGATGACCATGATGTAGATGAGAGCATCCATTTACAGCAACTTTCACCTGCACCTGCTAAACGCACTGTACACAATGCAGTTTTAGAGACAGCAGGAGATGAAGAAGAAGAAGAAGAGGAGGATGTACCATCATCATTACTTTTTGATCAGCCAGCAAAGTCTGGGCAATCCCGGAGCTTCCCATCAAAGCAACAGCAAACAAAACCTCAACGAAGTGTTCTCTTTTCTAACCCAGTAAGACCTCAGCGTACAACTGTTACAGGTGGCAATTTTTTACCTCTACCAGCAACAACCGGCACTAGTACACAAGCCAGTAAAGTGCGGAAGGCGGTTCAGACGGTGTTTCGACAAAATGTGCCCGACAGTGAAGGCAGCCACAATGTCCGGACTAACCTCGGATTGATTGATCCTACTCAGCGTGCACTATGGAAGTGGGCTAATGTTGAAAATTTAGATAACTTTCTTCTGGAAGTGTATAATTACTATCTTGGAAATGGCTTTTATTGCATTTTATTGTCAAGGCTATTAAACCTTGCTACGGTTATGTTTGTTGTGGGGTTTTCGACTTACCTCACTACCTGCATCGACTACTCGAAAATCAGGTCTTCTTCCAGTTTATCTGAAGTTCAATATCCCCAATGCATGTCCAGATTGAGTTACTTCTCAACATTTTTGATTTGGCTTTTCACCCTGTTTTGGTTCATGAAACTCATTCAGTATATTTATGATATTCAGCGTTTGCTCGATCTCAAAAACTTTTATTTCTATCTATTAAATATTTCGGAAGCCGAGATGCAAACAATTTCCTGGCAGTTAGTTGTCAAGCGTCTGATGCTTCTAAAAGATAAGAACCCAACAACTGCTGCCACTGCATATCATAGTGAACAGCTGCTAGGTTCACAGTCGAAACAGCGAATGGATCCTCATGACATTGCCAACCGCATTATGCGCAAGGAAAACTATCTTATTGCTATGATAAACAAAGATATACTTAATCTCAAGCTTCCGATTCCATTTTTTAAAGAGCCACTTCTCACAAGTACAATTGAATGGAACATCAGCCTTTGCATAATGGACTTTGTTTTTAATGAGAGTGGACAAGTTCGCCCTATTTTCCTCAAAGACAATCAAAGAAATACGCTTGTTGAAGGCCTAAGACGGAGATTCATGTTTGCCGCTGTTCTCAATGTTCTATGTGCTCCATTCACGGTTGTCTATCTCACACTTCTTTACTTCTTTCGCTATTTCAACGAATATCATAAAGATCCAGGATCGATTGGTAGTCGTCAGTATACACCACTTGCAGAATGGAAGATGAGAGAGTTCAATGAGCTTTACCATCTCTTTCAGCGACGTTTAAACTTGAGTTATGAGCCGGCATCAGATTATGTGAACCAATTTCCTAAAGAAAAAACTGTAATCCTATCACGATTTGTAGCGTTTGTCACTGGATCCTTCGCCGCAGTGCTTGGTATTGTGTCCTTAGTCGACCCTGAATTATTTTTAGGCTTTGAAATTACAAAGGACAAAACTGTGCTTTTTTATATCGGTCTTTTTGGTTCAATTTTAGCATTTAGTCGGAGCATGATACCTAATGAGTCTTATGTGTTTGATCCTGAAACTAGTGCCAGAGCTGTGATTGAGTACACACATTATTTACCCGATGAATGGGAAGGAAAGCTCCATACTGACGAAGTTAAAAATGAGTTTTCGAAGCTATATGACTTGAAACTTATGGTCATTATACGGGAACTATTGAGCGTCATAATAACTCCATTTTTATTGTGGTTTTCGCTACGAGCCAGCAGCGACAAAATAGTGGACTTTTTCAGAGAGTTTACTATTCATGTTGATGGGCTTGGGTATGTTTGCAGTTTTGCTACTTTCGATTTCAACAACGCCAGCAAACGCAAATCAGGTTATAAGTCTAAGCGGGGACCTTTCAAATCTGACGAAGATGACAAATTTGAGCTTAGATCTAACTATTTTGCCACTACTGATGGCAAGATGCTTAAGTCATACTTAAATTTCCTTGATAACTATGCAGAAGATCAGAGTACTGAGGGAAATAATAACGGTATGAATAGTTTCTATGGAAAAGCGACAGGGGTTCGCAATTTTGGTGCCAGTCATCATTATGGGAATAATTATAACTTGAGTAGTTCGCGTATGATTTCTGGAGGAGAATCTCCAAACAACGCTGACTTTATGGAAAACAGCGTAATGGGCCGATTTAACAAAGTCCAGACCCAAATTCAACATGGCATGAATACTCCCCTAAATCGCTCTGGGCTGCTCGATGCTTCTCTTGCATCACTCGATCGAGCCGGCTTATTCAATCGTCGACATCCAGGGCGCAATGTACATGATACAATTCCAAGCGAGGACGGGACTGACGAGGAGGAAGACAACCGATTGAGACACCCTAACTTTAGCAGCAACGCTTCAGGAGAAGGTAACGCCAGTAGTGTTCTGGGCGATTCATTTGTCACTGACTTGTATTCAAGAAAGCGACTTTTGAGCTCTCATCACAGAAGCGATGATGAGGGAGATGAGAATAATGGCGGCGTAGGCAGTACTGGTGAAGAAGGCGGTGTCTTGGGAATGCTTGGTCAATTTTACAAGCAAACAGATGTAACCAAGCTGTGAACAGCAATTATGAGGTTTTTACAAAAGATTTCACAACACAGGCACATTCAACAATATGAGGTGTTGTTATATTTTCTCGGTAGTTTATAAATCTATCAAATTTAATTTATTTTCTACAAATTTTTTCATGTTAATTAATTTGTATAATGACCTGCCATCATTTATATCAAGCATGCAACCATCCATCATGATTGTTTGCTGAGCTGCGAGGTTGTTGGTTTAAGCTTTGCGGCTGCGCTTGGCCTTTTCCTTAGAGGCATTGTATCCCACTAAACTATTGTTGAACCCAGGTATGTTGATGGTAAAATGATTACGCATCGCCAGGTATGTTTTCTCGAGCTTTATCGTAGCCACAGGTAGCTTGGTGAGATTGGGCTAGATAGGCAAAAAAAAAAAAAAAAAAAAAAAAAAAAAAAAAAAAAAAAAAAAAAAAAAAATAAAAAAAAAAAAAAAAAAAAAAAAAAAAAAAAAAAAAAAAAAAAAAATAAAATAAAATAAAAGGAAAGAATTCATAAACATTAAAATTTAATACTTGACATATTATACAGAGTTGTAAGTCGTATATGATTTAGCAGGTTCTCCAATATTATGAAAAAGACTTTTTCAGCTGAGTGTTTTTTACTTGCGAATAATGTAATTCACTATCATAGCAAGTTTTTGATTATTTAGTAGCCTCAATATCAATAAACCCTTTAGGGTGCTACTGATGTACGTCATATCAGACTCAGAATCAAATCTCCAGTCACAGTGTTGAAGTTTGAAACACTTCTAAGCTTTAATACTAATGATGATGCACATTTCAGTCTATCAGGAGTTAACATATTCAAGACTCAAATAGCCAAACTCATGAATTTGGCATCATATTGTTTTATATAAATCATTCTTTATACTTAATATGCTAGATAAACACTTCAAATGACTCACCATCTGTCCAACAGAAAATAATAAAAGTTCATTGAATATTGTGTATTGCTTGTGCATATTTTACAAAAAAAAGAATTCTAAGTGAAATTGAATTGAATTTAAAAATAAAGAATCTCATATAAAAGAGGAGGTTACGGTGTGTTAAGAGTAAAGTTTAAAAAACGAATACTGGCAGTAAACACAGCCCCACATATATCAAAAGTCAGATGTAGGTACCATTTCTAATGACGTTTCAAAACAAAAGTTAAAATTTGCTGTTAATAAGGCGTTGAAGTTCTAAAACATCTTTCTATTTATATCCACACACTACAATAGTAGATTCAGATAATGGAACACGCATGTATGCAAAAAGCAAGTCTTATGGTTTTGTCTTCTTCAACGTAATGTTCTGTTACAGTGATAACAAAAAAGGTACACACAGCCACTAATCTGAGGATATTAATAAATCAATACATTTTATTAGATATTGTAAGTTTTATAAAGCTATTTTCTAACATTCCTCTGATTGAATTTTTGTTGAAAAGTTGATTCAAGAATGCTTGTAAAATACTAAACAACTGCCATCTGGAAGAACTTCAAACTCATCACTCAGGAAAAAGACATTCACTAGAAAATGAGCCTTATGCCCAATTACACACAATGCTAATTGGGCCATGATTCTTTATCGAGACTAATATTGGCCTTCAGATTTCTTTGATCTTATATCACCCATCTTTTTGACTTTCAATAATCATACGCTAGATATTATCGGTCGCGGTAATGCCCTACAAGAAAATCATCATCAGTGACCTAGTTTCAACGTGCCTGGATGCAATAAATTAAGTTTTCTAAATTGATTTTGTCCCTCAGACTCCGCCAATATGTCGCTGTTCCAAGGCAGATTTCTTACTGCTTAAGTTCCATAGCGCATCCACCAAGAAAAGAGCCCACTAAAAAAATACACATTGCTTGAAAACCCGACGACTGTGAGGACATCATATTAGATGAATGGTCAAGTAAAGATTCAATTTAATCATCAAGTTGGAGCTGACATTTTATGGGTCATAATAAAATAACAATGAATAAAAACACATGACACAATAAAAGCCAATGATAACCGGGATCACCAAACCAACTCCATTGTTCAACTGATTTTGTAACGAGTAACTTTTAAATTAGAAGAAAGAAGAGATATGGTTGAAGATAAATTTATATAGAACCTAATAAGAAGACTACCGAGGACTACTAACAGAAAACACTGAGTATCATAAGCTAGCAGTAGATAGAAGATCTAGTAAGGCGTTCTTAATCATACACTTGATAAGTTGATGGCTAAAAGAATTCCCGGAAGTACTTCATAAATATTATTTAACATTTGGGTCTGGAACACATACTTAGTAAGTTTAGGCGGTTAGGTTTCTCACTTACAGCTGTTAGGAAATGGAAATAGGAAATAGATGTCTAGACACATAACATAATAGTGCGAAGCTGAGCCTTGTCTCAAGGGTTAGGTGATGTTAATCTTCCAAACTTGGTATATAAAGTAGATGATCGATGAGGCGTACGCTAATCAATACTTCTATGGGAGATCTACAGTTGATATTGAGTACAATATAGTAAGTTAAAGTAGAATTATAATTGGATTAAAAAAGATCAAAAACATGGAATGTCATTAGCTATAAAATGTCAATAGAATAAAATAAGGAAATATCCAGCTTACCGGCTATCCTCAACGAGAAGACCTTGTGACTAATGTGAGAATTGTGGCCTTCCCAAGTTTTCGCGCCTACTGATACAAATATGCTACAAATTGATCTAGATTCAGGTGAGCCTGGAGCCATCTGGTTATATGATTACATAAACATCTAAATGAACAAGATATTAAATAGATTAGAAGATCAGGAAATCTATTAAAAGCCAATGGTAACTGAGGTTATGAATTCGGACTCATCACGCGTTTTATAGTCGAGCCTCTCATTATTTTAAATTTTCTGATCATCTTTTTCATACACTAACGTATAGTCCTTGTTTCTCCTGTTTAAGATCTCTGGGTCTTGCCATTAATAATAGCCCAATTATGATAATTAGCATTACCTATCGTGCAAAGCTTTTTTTTGAAAGTTGAAAAATGAAAGGCCAACTAAAATGTCAACTGTATAAATCAAAACGGCTCAAATTAGTTAAATGTTACTACTTTCCATGGACTTCAATCAGCTAACCATAGTAAATATATGAGGCATAAGTACCGCCAACCTACCTGATGCAAACTTGGGTAACAACATGAAACTGTACTTTCCTTTTTCAAGATACGTTAATATTTTATACATTTAAGTAAATCATTGTATAAATATATATAGCTATAATGTTTTGGTATGATGGTTAGTTATTCCCTTGTGATAATATGTGTATTAACCGTCTTTTGGTGTCCTTTAGAAAGGCGTAAATGCCATAGTAAGGTGTTAATGGTGTACCCTATTCGCTGTTGTTACTGCTAAACGCCTAAGCATCACGGTGATAGGTTTTAGATTAATATGATATAAAAGCGTAGCTAAATTGAATATAAAAATATTATGATTGCATAATACTTTTCGTTAAAAAAAATTGTAATTTACATAATTCCCCAAAATAATTTAATGGACTCTTTTTGCTTCCATTGGATATTTATCAGGCTCATATAAACAAATACAAATCAAATCCCTACATTCCAGACAGGTATTGCCACATGAAGGTTCAACTCACAGGATTACTGAGCTCATTTTTCAAATGTTGTCCTATAAACAATTATCTAAGTTTATTTTACTATATTTAAGAGTTAGCAATGCCCGTGTTCAAAATCCAAAAGGTGACATACAGAAATATGGAATATATAAAATCCGATATCAGAGAATAAATGACGTTGACTTCTTGAATCAAAGCGTTGTAAGTTCATTTTATATTAGTCTTAAGTGTTTGTAGAGTTGTACAGTTGCTCTAGTCAGCACTGTCTAGACTTTCACTCTTGTCTTCATTTTAACTAAGAATACCTACGTTTGTAGAAGAAATAATTATTTTGGAACTTTTTTAAGAGAAAGGTTCTCTTTGCTTCAGCTACAAGATTGCTATAACGCCACATCAACTTGTTCCATTTTCATACCTTTTATCTCGCCTTCCATCAAAAAGAATGTCCTTTTTTCAATACCTATTGTTCCATACGTGAAGTAACTTTCTACTCTCTACTCTGTGCCATGTGACATTCTTAGTCTACGAAGGTTCACCTACTGATGAAACTTGATACTTGTTATTAGAGTTCTAACACAAGTATTAGGCTTAAGAGTGGTTGTTACCAAACCTTGCTTGCGGGAAGTTATTGTCTTTACACATATGAACCTACCTTATTAGGATTAGTTACGGGTGGTAAGTGCCGCCTCATGTGTTGATCAAAATTTTCAATTTTGCCAGTAACTTCCGGTGATATGAATCGTCTATATACGTTTCTATGATGCTATCTAATAACTTGAATATTAATACTGGCACTAATTTTTAACCTGTTTGCCTTAAGTGTCAAAATCATGCCCTAAGTAAAATTTCTACGGGTTTGTTCTGTTTTCCTAACTCTGGACAGAGGAATAGAAAAAACAAAAGTACCATTTCATACGGATGTCCGACTATGCAGCTACGTTTATGTGGCAAGTGTTTTCTATCCATTCTATATCTAGACTGATGACAAAGCTAGCACCCAATGCTTTTATGTTAATCAAATTTGTGCACTTTACGATAATCATGCACTTTATACAATGAGAGGGTACCACCTTTACCTAGTATTATAATATTGTAGTAAACATGTAGATTTTGAGGAAATTTCAGAAATTTTATATTTTTAGTTACCTGCCAAGCTTTTCAATAAATAATTCTGAAAAATTGGCAAGTTTATATACGTCCCCGCACATTGAACTATTTCTAAAAACAAAAAGAAAACTAGATAGACGTAAATCCAATACTTTGGTATAAAAAAGCATAAAACAGACTTAGTACCTTTAAAATTTGCATATCTCTTACAAAATAAATAAAATAAAAAAGTGTGGAAATCAGGAAATTTGATATAACTCATCCCCGAAAGAAGAATTGATAATCAAACAAAACAACAAGCACATATCCGTGAATCATATAGATGTTTATTTAAATTTTCACACTTGTCTAAAGTTAGAAAAACATGATTTAAGATATAAGTAATTTTTAGACGACATATAAAGAAACATGAACAAGACATACCAGCGGTGTGATTTTGTCAACTTCATATTTTTAGCTGTTAGCTATAATGCAAAAAGAAAACTATTAGATTCTTATAAAGTTATCATCATATTTGCAGTGAAACAAGATAATTAATACTCAATTATTCTTCAAGTAAGTTTAGTGCTAAAATTAAAAGAGTTGACAAAAGTTTCTAATTGGATACAGATAGAGCTGTATATGATTTGATAAGTGGTGATACAAGGGAGATGCTGGGAAACTTGGATTTAGCACTGGTAATAATTTAAACACTGGAGATAGGGAGACAGTAGGCTATTGTATAGCCCATATTGTTCAGTATACTGAGACAAATAAGCAAGAAAAAAAATACAGATTCATAACCATAACTTTAAAGTCCTTACTCAGAAATAATTCTTCTTATTACTGTGAGCCAATAAATGAGACTTAGAAAGAACCATGCTGTGATCAAAATAATTATTATATAGGAAATGAAAATATCTATACTAAATATATTCAGGCTTATTCCTCAATGAAGTATAGCTGAGTCTTGTTGAAAGTATTTGGTGATAAGATTCCATCATGCTTATTGTATGAATGAAAACATTGAAAAGATGAATACAACATGTTCTAATACTATGATAGTTCACAAGGTAAACCTATAAACACCATGTTTACATACTTAATTTGTATCAAATATTTGGATTAATTGGTACCAATGGTTGAAAATTTATTGATCATAAAAAAGCTTTCTAAGGATAAAAACTAGTAGTGATATCTTGTTTATTTGAGTGTCTATGTAATTACATATATTGAGAAAATACCAGGCTTATCTATATAATATCTTGTTCATTTAGGTTTCTATGTAGTTATATATTGAGACGACACCAGGATTTACTTGGGTCTAAGGCAATTTATAGCGCGCTTGTACCCGTAGGCACGGAAACTCGGAAAGGCCTTAATTCTCACATAAGCCACAAGGCCTTCTCGTTGAGAATGCTCAGTAAGCTGGCTTATAAGAATAAAAATCACTTCCAGATATTAAAATAATGAACAAAATTTCTATATATATATATATATATATTATAAGAGCAACTAAATATAATTTAAACCAAGGATAACGAGGGTTTTCATACCAGGTACTAAGCTTTATTCTTTAAAACTTCTGCAAAAACCGTTCGAAACTACCACCCATTATGATAAAGCAGATTTATTTAAATAGAAATTAAATAATACAAAGAATGATCTAAAAGGCTGGACTTTTGTATTAAATATAACTTTCCATTTATTGCTGTTAATGATATGTGTTTTCAGTTAGCCAACAAGGAATGCGAGTCTGTCAAATCTATCAGTATTAACATAAACATTGAGTTTAGATAGATAGAAAATCAGTTTATTGTTCTTACATCAAACAGACAAATAAAATTATATAACGAAACGACATACAAAGAAGACATGAGAGCATTGAGTTTAGAAGAAGAGGCTTTTAGTCAAGTGAAGATTCATTGTTCTGCCAACTTACGTTTCGAGAAGGGGGCTTTCTTTTTCTTCTTTTAGGGTTAAAAGAACATTAATTTAAATATGCACCTGATCGGTTCGTAGCATACAAGATATATAAAATCTTCTAAGCATATGCAAACTAGTTATGCTCACAAATTTTATTATGATAATATGTAAACCAGTTCATATTATAATACTTGACTGTGTGTTTTGGTATCTCTCAATATTTACAATCAGCGTTACATCAACCTGATTCCAGATGATATAAAAGCCTATATACAGATAGTTGTAAAGAGTTTTGCAACACTCCACCTCAAAACTTATGTCATCAACATCCATGAAATTTACAGCAATCTTCAATTCTTTACCACATCTCTTCAAAATGTTAAATCCATATGATTTTGATACCAAATAATCTGGAGCTCTTCAGCTATCAAATATGATATTTCTTTTGATCTGTAGTATTTCTCTATGTTAGAAAACATGATTGTGAAGTTGTACTTTTACTTTAAGATGTCGTACGGTTGTTGGGAAAAAATAGAGTGTTGCAAAACTCTTTACAACTATCTGTATTTAAAAAAAATTTATCTTACATGTCAGACTCAAGTGCTTGAAAGGAAGAAAAAAGAAAAAAGCACCTGTTGAAACCAGATGATAAATAAGGTTTCAGGCCTGATGGCTTGCCAAGACAAAATAATGTCTGATTGTATATGAGACAAACTGCTATCTCAAATACCATACTGCACAATCAAGACCATAGAAAACAAAAATCAATGGATTAGCATAAATACCAATAACTCGATTATTTCCAGACCATCATTAGCTTTGAATATGTGATACAAAAGAAGCTTCTTCCTGTAGAAGCTTGACTCTTTACAATAAAGGCATGGATTTTCCTGTAACAGATCGTAGATATTACAGTAAGAACAGAGACATTCTCTTAACGCCTAAGATTTAGATGGAAAACTAGTGCCTATACAAAAAAAACTTCTACTTTCAAAAATAAATAATAAACCAGAAATAAAATCTTTATAATTTGTTTTATTCGTTTCGTTTAGAGTTTTAAGTTGTTCAAGAAAAATTGGAAATAAAGTCGGGTGATGGAAGAGGAAGAACGTAAAGAAGCTTGGGCGCGTACCTACAAAAGTACATGGCTGTGTTTTGTTTTTTTAACAAAAATTATTGTTTGCTAAGCAAACAATCTGCAGCAAATAAAGGTCAATGTTTTTTCTTGATATCCTAAGACACTATGATCCATGAGTTAGCGGGTCCTGATTTAGGACATACCTCAAAGATATCTCGCAGCTAATGGGATTATGCTAGGTTTCCCAAATTTCAACTTTGACAGTAGAGATGATAGCAACCAAGACTCAAGCCAGTGTTGTATTTTTAAAATTGCTGCCCAGTCAAAACAGTTGCAGAACGTTATTTCAATCAAAAAGTTCACAATACTAACTTCAAAATGTTGACATGGATGGCCCAAGCAAACCTGCGCAAACGTGTACATAAACCGTTTCAGTGTTAATTTCTCTACGATAATGGTACTTACACTTATAATCTTAAGACTTGTATCCACTTTTTTACTCTAATGCTTGAATATTTCTTTGGTTATCCGCATATATGTTTCTTATTTGACTTGGGAAACAATATTAAAAGGCACGTAGCGGTAACTAGATTGTTATAAACATGAATTTGTTGACGCCTGTAAATAGGTTTGTTAACCTTAATTTAAAAACCAAAAAGAAAAGAACAAAAGACACTCAATTTTTGAATCCTAGGTCGCAGGTTTTTCCAGTCTATCTCCAGTTTAAAACCTATGCAGTTACATTTTCCATACCATAGAGACTAACTGGTTCATTTCGTATGTAAATTGATAGGCTGAAGTATAGAGCACTTTTTATGTTGGCTTTTTTGTCAGCTAAAAGCGCAGTTGAGATTAAACAAAGTATCCTTTAGTAGCATTCTTTCCCTGGATTGATAAAGAAATAGCAATACTAGCCCCTGGTCACTATCAAGACTTCGAGGATAGTACCATAGATGTATAGTTAAAAATTTTAGTGTCAGTAACACCATGCAAGGAATTTAGAAGCAACCCATATCATGAATTTTGGGTTTCTAGCCATCTTTTTTCTTTCTTTTTTTTATTCTGGTTTATTGCCTGATCATTTAAGACGCCAGTTACGGAGGCAAATAGTTTTCAGGTGTGTACATTACATGATTTCAATGGGTTAGGGTTATACAGAAAGCTTGATCTTTTGGTCACAACGAAGTCAGAGCCAGACTGATCGCAAGAGAAAGGAGATTATCGTCTATGTCGTAGCCATGTGTGTACCATAGAAAACATATGAAAGTAAAATAGCCATATATAACTATATGGAAAGGTGGTTTTTCAGATCAAATATTTTCTTGCAAGTTAAAGAACTACAAAATATTTCATCCCCGCAAAAAAAGCAGATACATTAATAGATTTGTTTTTGGTTAATGCATTTCTCTCAGCTATTATATTTTTGCGTTCTTGTTGTTCAGTTTGTAATTAATGAATCTGGGTTTAAAAAAAAATACACTCACAACGGTATAAATAACGTATATTTATTTGTATGAGACTGTTTTTAGTTTTAACTTAGGCTGGTGGACTTCGAAAATGTTACCAGTCAGGCTAAAATCTGTAAATAAAATGCTAGCCTCGGATGATGCCTAATAGTTAATTACCAAAACAGAATTTTTTTTAAATGCCTGATTGGTATCATTTTCAGTTAAACCTTTATTTCTCTAGTTCAATTTGTCAGCTATGTTTGTTTTGTTATTTATTAAGTCCATGCAAAAAAAGTGGGCGCGCCAAAAAAAGAAAAAAAAAATGATAATTCTGTAGTTTTTTCTAAATGTAGGCATTCTATATAATGGACAAGTAACCAGTACTCTGCAATAAATAGCGGTCTTTATAATAATGAATATGGTTATAAATTCTATTTTTTTCTTGCTTTTTTAAACGTACTAAACAGTATAGAATATAAAATCACCTACTTCTTCCCTATTCCCAGTACGGAGCGTTTTATCAGAGCAATATACCAACAACCCAGCATCTTTCTTGTATCTCTCAATATCAAGTTTTATCCAGCTTAACTGTATATTAATAACTACTGAATATGAATGATATGGTGAAGTTTTTGCTCAACTGTGCAACGGAGATGGTATTAGCTTTCTGTTGGAACTTTATGGTATAAAATCATCGCATATTAGCACAACTGTAAAACTTTTCTTTCAATTGGGAGCGGTACATTTAAATATAAATTAGACTCTACATGTTATCATCCTGTTTAATCCATCTATGGGAGGTGTCGTATTTGTACTACAATCATCTTTTGGCTTATATATTTGTTTTCTTTTTGAATCTGAAAAATAAAAACTTTCATCAACTTCTGTCAAGCCGTGAGTATTGCCAGCTTGAAACACTTCTAGAACAAATTCAGTTTGATAATGACAAATATGGGTCAAAAGTTTGTGAGATAGTTGATGAAACAGTCGAAGAAGATGAATCAAACTGCAGCTAAAGCGTGGCTATTGTGTCAGTTTTTTTAATCTCAAAAATTAAAGCAAGTATATTTTTAAAACTGAAAGAAAAATAAAATAAAGCACCGGCATATCTCTATGTTGGATTTGAGCTCACTCTAATTTAATTGACTATCAACTTTAAAGATTAATTTTCCTTTCCCCTGCAGATAGAATTTTTTTTCATGTTCCAAATACCTGGAAATTGAATATTAATTATAATAAAAAACTGAGAAATAGTTTAGCTATAGCTTTTTAGAAACACCATATGAAATAAAAGCAAAGAGAAGCTTTCTCAAACCGCGCCAGAAGTACCAGCAGTTAATAGCGTTATTTTTCAATAACATTTTTATGTTCTGAGCAAAACCTAGAGAGCCCCTGGAAAATTAATATCAGAACATAGTAATTAATGAACTCATGAAAATCTGGTTGCATCTAACAATTTGTCTGGAGAAGGCACTATAATAGCTCTGAGCATTCGATTTTGCTTCTGCCAGAAAAATAGCTTGTATTTCCCTGAGTCTATTTAGCATAAGATGAAAAGTGTCACCGGGGCATTATAAAACTAGTAGTAGTAGCAGGTGTTGTGCTGTTAGCTTCTTCTGCATTTGAAAATGCTTTTGTTGGTGTTTTGTTGCTATCCAGTTTAGATAGCATAAAAAACAAGGTTTTAATAGTTTTTCTTTTCTATGTCCAACTGTAACGATAGACTTTTGAACTAGAAAAGGATGTCTGCATCTAAATCTATATACAATCGAATAAGAAGTTTACTAAGGACTACCAACACACAATACAAAATTTCACCAGTTAGTTGTAGACGAGAATTCCTAATCATATGTTTAATGAGTTCCTGGTTAGAAGAATCTCTAGAAGTACTTCATGAATATTATTTAACTATTGGGTCAGGGGACTACATTTAGTAAGCTTAGGCGGTTCTTCGCCTACTGATGTTAAGAAACGGAAATAGAAAATAGATTTCTTAACACATAACTTAATTAATAGAGTAAAACTGAGTCTTGTCTCAAGGGTTAGGTAATGTGAATTTTCCAGACGTGCTAGATAAAGTGTATGATATATAAAGCGTACGCCAATACATCTATGAGGAACCTATAGTCAATTTCAAACATAAGATAGTATGTTAAAATGTGATTCTTGTTGTATTAAAAAAGACTAATACATGAAATGGAACTGGTTTTAAAATGTCGATAGAATAAGATCAGGAAATCTATCAAGTTCCAATGGTAACTGGGGTTATAAATCAAACTCCGTTACACCAACAGTAAACTGTAAGACAAAAAGAATTTTTTCTCTCCAAAAATATCTAGGGATAATCGGTTAACATTGCCTGCCCGCAAAATCTATCAACATAAATACCTAATTCAGCCACTAGCATGAATAAAAGGAAGCCCCATTTTAGGTTGACGAAAACAAATCTCATTGTAGAGGACCGCCGTTAACAGTGAAACTTTCATACGGACAATAGACGTATCCCAGTGTAAATCAATTAAACTTAAAAGAAAAGACTGTTAAAATAAAATGACATCTAATTTTCTTCTAAACTTATTTCTAATTGGATAGATATACAATAATAATAATAATAATAATAATAATAACAATAATAATAATAATAATAATAATAATAATAATAATAA
>Ga0160505_100866_pt1 | contig 15397 bp, 5 predicted proteins | sample DIDeMG_FD_108225 | JGI IMG/M metagenome (GOLD analysis project Ga0160505, IMG submission 108225) | Enriched chicken feces microbial communities from UW Madison campus, WI, USA - DID2874_E49_Stillage MG | ecosystem: Host-associated > Birds > Digestive system > Large intestine > Fecal ... | reverse complement strand
TAATAATAATAATAATAATAATAATAATAATAATAATAATAATAATAATAATAATAATAATAATAATAATAATAATAATAATAATAATAATAATAATAATAATAATAATAAACTTTCTTTGTTTCCTTCTTTCCTAATCCAAACAACAATTGTCGTTGTAACCATAAAAAAACAAAAGAAAAAACTCTGCAGAAATATGCGGAGCTTTAGAATTTCTTGTTTTTGTTCATTCCTGTAAATCTTTCAAAATTCAAACTTGTGCAGGTCAAAACAATTGATATAAAAACACATCATTCTCCCCCTCTGAAATTCCCTCCTCCTTTTTCCTTCTTTTTTCTTTCCCTTTTTCTTTCTTCTTCTTTTCCTTTTATTACTCGATCGTCTTTGTCCATACAACATACACTCGTTACTCGTGTACCACTTTCCTCATAACATATAATCACAATGCAATTCAAGTCCATCCTCGCTTCTCTGGTCACCGCTGCCACCGTCGTTCTTGCCGCCGATAATGCTTTCACTTCCCCTGCCTTTGGCCAGGTTGTTAACGTTGGTAATTCCATCACTCTTAAGTGGAACCCTACTACCAGCGGTAAGGTTAACCTGATCCTGAGAAAGGGTGGTGCCAATGACCTTGTTACTATCGGCCCCATTGCCTCTGGTATTGACAACTCTGGTACTTTCACCTGGAGCCCCGACTCCGATCTTAAGACCAACACTGACTACTCTGTTGAGATTCAGGACGCCTCTAACACTGACAACGTCAACTTCACTCCTTACTTCACCGTCTTGGCTATTGGTGAGGGTATCACCTCTAGTGGTACTGAGACCGCTACTGGTTCTGCTTCTACTAGAGCTTCTTCCGCTGCCTCTACTGAGTCCGCTGATGCCTCTACCTCTGCTGAGTCTTCTGGCTCTGCTTCCGCCACCTCTGCCGCTTCTTCTGCCGCTTCTTCTGGTGCTTCCTCTGCTGCTTCTTCTGCTGCCTCCTCCGGCGCTTCTTCTGCTGCTGCCTCCTCCGGTGCCTCTTCTGCCGCTTCTTCGCATGCCTCTTCCCACGCCTCTTCTCGCGGTTCTGCCAGCTCTACTCTGGCCACCTCTGCTGCCGCTTCTTCCGGTGCTACTTCCACTGCTGCTTCTACTTCTGCTGCCACTAGCAACGCTGCCGCTGTTGCCCCTGCCAACGCCATTCTGGCTCTTGGTGCTGCTGCCGCTGGTGCCATTTTGTTGTAAGCGATTAAATAAATATATTACGAAGATATGTTTATTTTTGACATTTTTTAGGGAGGATATAGGAATATCATGTTTTTTTTTCTATTACATCTAATTCAAAAAATCATTTTTTGAAATATCCCTTTATTTTGTTTTCTTTTCATCCACATAATTTATAATAATGCAAACTCATTTTCTATTCTTGTCTTCGATTGCAATCGTGATTAAAAAAAAAATAATAAAGACACATTTAATGATTTGAAAATAGTCAACAGTCGTTTTATTTTGACTGAAAATTTGGAAACTAATGACATTTAGGAAAGGCTCTGAAAACCAACAACAAAATAGATACCCTTTCTTATCCTTGGTAGGCTTTTTTTTTGTTTAGAATTGTAATATTCCTCTGGTCAAACTCTTTGAACAAAAAAGTATTTAAAGAACACCAATCCAATCTGCAAGCCATAAATAGATGTTGTGATAAAAATATTTATATTCATTTACTGGTCTTGTTGTGCCAGCCAGTTCTTTTTTCTTCTTTCTATCCTCTCCTGAGCTCTTGGTGAGCTGAGATTTTAACTCAAAGTCAATATTTTTTTCTTTACAGTGATGGTAAATTTAGATTGTATGTTTGATCTAATGCTATATATAGTATATGTAGTGTGAACTATGCCAAGACAGGAATAACAGAAACATTACGAAAAAGCCGAGAGAACTGGTGCAATAACACTCTGGTATATTGAGAAGAAGCGGTATGGTAACGGGAAATCCTAATTTACCGAAAGCCTTCGTGATGTCTGCACCTCGCCATGCCCTGAGTAAACTGTTTCAGCCTCGCACAAGGTATGGCGCTTTTATAAGTTAGTTTAACAAAAGGTTCGTTGTCAATAGGTGTCACTACTATGAATTTGGCCAAACTACAAACAGTTGATCATATTCATTGTCCTTTATATTCTACGGAACGAAAGGTTTCCCGGCAGCTGGATACCAAGAAGGACCTTGGAGTGGTATTCAAGTTCTTAGGTTCATTACCGCAACTTCTTTGTTAATGGTTCGCTTGTTTAGACCAGCTTGTTAAGGTTTTACTGAGTGCTAATATTTTATTGAGTGCCAATCTCTAGTATACAACTACTGGGTGTTGTGTACTCTCTTAACGCATGAATTTATTCATGGAGAATTAGGTGCTATCGAATATCTGAGCTAATAATACGCACTGACACTATTGCTTTGCCAGTCTCATGGAGACAAATGTTTTTGAAATTCATGGCTTCTTTGTATGTCGTTTTGATTGTAACTATTTGATATAAAGACAATAAACTGATTATCTATCTATCGATCTAAAAAAAAACCTAAGCTTTTTAAAAAAAATACTGTAGTTCAAGACGTCTATATTCAACAGAGAAATAATACATAAAGACCACAAGAAAACAACAACAAATGGACAATGGGAAAGACCAGCAAATCAACTCAGTTATACATGGGTCATCCTCTTTATAGTGTATATACAAACTGTCTGCTTTATATCAACTTGTATAATGATAAAAATTGAATACACAAAATTAGTATCATCAAGTGCTGTCTTTTGAGCCCTCTTACAATAAAGAAACATCAGTCAAAGCAGGAGTAAAAGACAAACGTTTAGTCGCATCTGGATCATGCACAAAGCTGCTGATACAAGTATGTTGGTATCAGTTCCAACTGCAGTTGAAGCAGACACACACACGCACACACATATATACATACAAATACACACTTGAGATCTCGAAATTGAATGGAACCAGGTCACAACTAAAAATATCATCCTCCATAAACATGAACAGATGGGTAGATAATCAGTTTACTGTCCTTACATTAAATAGTTGCAAAATTTTTCATGAAACATAATGGCATACAAAAAAAAAAAAAGACATGAATTTCTAAAACATTCGTCTCTGGGATAAACACAGACATAAATCTGGTATATCTCATTTTACATTTCCATAGCACTAGGTAGAGTTCTATTTGCTTACAAAAAAGAACCATGAAACTCTTTCTACAAAGGCTTATGGATATCCTAGGTACTCGCGATATAGGGAAAGCCTCAGACACCAAATTGCTTGAAGATTTTTTCCTGAAATACGACTTACACCGAGACTACTCTACCGAGAGAGGTTTAAGGTCTATATGACAATTTGCAGCTTTTTCTCCAAATACCGAGGTACTGGAGGTAGCCAAGCGTAGTGAACTGTCTTAGGCCCAGTTATATATAGTACATGTATACACTATAGATAGAAAACCTGTTTATTATCCTAATATCTGAAAGCTACATTAAACAAATAATAATAATAAACGAATATAGAAAAAGATATTTATAGCACCAGCACTTATCTTAATGACAAGTAAGGTAACGCTTGCAGTCGGTGTGATGGGATTTGTTATTTCATTACTGTGAATTATCCTTGGAAAGGTCCATGCATTGATGGAAATTTAAGAAGCACAACACTTGGTAGCTCAATATTAAAGAGTGGCAAACAGCAAAATCCTCAAAAAGCTACTCTAATCAAGCAACCCATTAGCAAAGACAGTGCAGTAAAGAGCCTAATAAATAGGCCACCGCATCGATATTCTTTTAGATATTAAAAAGGAACCGTAGACCAAGCTCTGGAAAAACTATTTTTAAGCAGCCACGCTTCATAAGATAGATGGACAATCAGTTTATTATCCTTAGACCAAATAGTTACAAACAAAACGAGATACAAGAAAGACACGAATTTACATTGAATATGTTGATGGAGAATTCAGCGTCATCGAGGCGATCAGAAATAATACCTTAAACAGCACAGATTTTAATGAAGTTGCATTAATTCTATGAAATTGATGCCTCTTTTAAATAACTTATAAATAGATTTAGAAAGAACAAACTGATAGAAAAAAAAGACAAAATTTAAAAATATTTATTCCCATGAGGCTGCCAAGGTAGTGGGTTTACTGCATATTATAAGTTCAGATATTCAATGGCACCGAATTCTCTATGAATAATTTCATGTCTCAAGGGAAACCTGCGATACATAACATCCAATAGATCGATGCCAGAGATTGACACTCAGTAAACCCTTAACAAACTGCTCCAATCATGCAACTTATCAGCAAAGAAATTGTAGTTATGAATCTGAGAGCTTGACTACCGCTTCAAGACCCTTATTGGTATCAAGCTCGGGAAAATTTTTTATCAACAAGCTTCTCTTGACCGGATATAAATAACACTTCTTGAGAACGTGCTCAACTGTTTCCAGTTGGCCACACTCGCAATAATGACATCAGTTGCTAATACATATCATTTGGACATACTTTCCTAAAATACCATGACTAGTGAAAGGCTGAAACAGGTTACTAGAGCTGTGATGCGGGACAGTGCCTATGAAAAATTTCGATGGATTGGTGTACTTTTCTTCCTACAGCTCCCTTTGGGTGATGAAGCAGTATTGAAAGAGTGGCTGTTAGATATATGTAATCGGTTTATTATCCTTACATCAAATAGTTACAAACAAAATTACAAAACAAAATAATACACAAAGAAGACATGAATTTGAAAAACATTTGTGTTTTATATATATTCATTTTCAGAAAAAACTAAAGCTTTATAAAGGAGGTCGTCAAGCTAAATCGAAGTTACTAGAGACTCTCCTTTTGAAATCTAGATAAAAACTTTTTTACTACCCACAGGTTAATGGTCTCTAGATAATTTCATTTTTTAGTCGATGTTTTTTCACAGCACATATGGATTAATACAATTCTGTTAAAAAGAAAAATTCAAAGAGGATATAGGTTGAACGATAAGAAACAAAGATAACTATAAATTATCTAGATGTCTCAGGGAAGAAAGGATGAATGGGAGGAGAGCTCTTGTAATAAGATGTCACCGGGCACCAGGATACATATTTTCTCATTAATTAGTTTCAAAAACCCTATCAACAAGTTTCCTTCTATTTATTTGTAAAATGCATTACCATCTATTACCCGGGATTGTCACTACTACTATGTCTACTAGACCAACTAACTTTCAGCCTAGCTAAGCCCTTCAATCAAAACAAATTGTGCTATAAACATGAAAAAATACGTATGATAAGTCTTTATTAAAATGGAAATGAGTATATAAAAGACATAATAGATATACAGGATAAAAATAAAACAACAAATGGTTTATATATGAAGAGCTGTATAGTCGTCACCAGTTCAAGACCAGATTTGGTGAGATACTTGAGCGGGTCTTTTCTACTTCCATGCATTTCTGCAATGAGATCCATGCACATTACTTAATAAATCGTCAATTCAGCATGGACTTGTATTTTTTATCTATATTTTTTTGTGGTCATCGTGAGTTATAGAATACACAAACTATTGCAGTTTTGTTAAAAATTCTTGCAATGATCCAAAGTCTGAACTCTTTTTTTTTTTACAAAAATACAAGATAGTTAAGGTATATTTTTGAAATTATTGCTGTGACCACCAATTACAGCCACTGTGAGTTAACAAGATATGTATTATTGTCATGTTTTTTTTTCTTGTCACCAAACATGATACATCCCACATGAGAAAGAAGAAAATAAAAGAATGATTAAAACAAAATCGAATCAGACCCATTGTAGATGGATAGTCACGCGATCTTATTTATATATATATTTGAGCTTTGAAGGTTTTTACTGGATATCTGAGGAATTTACGGTCTGATATTCAACCAAGATCGCATGAAAACTATTGATGTTTTGCTACATTTGTTGATGGGATTTACAATTCACACCACCACCCTCACGACATCAATAAGTAGAATAATTGCTTATAGCCTTTGAAGTTAAATTATTGTCCGATGAATGGATGCCAAGGTTAGCTACAAAAACTTTCGTTTTTACCGCCGTGCTCTTGATAATAATTGAATTTGGTGATAGTCGGATCGATTGGTCTATTTCTGACATGGTGATTTGTGAGATAGTGCTTGGTGATATTCATTTGGAAGTTTATGACTCTAAATTGGTAGCAATACTGGATCTATAGTGCCAATACTCACAGACGTATTATTTAACTGGCAGTAGTGATAGTCGTTAACTACATGAGAGTTACGTGTCTTTGTGAAAACCCAGTTCCAGACTGCCTAGAGCCCCTACATAATTGGTCCGGATTTATAGTAACATTGAGATCTATTATTGCTTTTTTTCTAAAATGACCACTTAAATATCCATTATCTCAACAGCCGAGGTGAAACGAAGTTGAAAATATGCTTTAATACATAAACATATATTTTAAGTACTAAATGCTATTATACAAGTATCAAAGCTTTTTATAACAATTACTTTTTTCAAAAGAGGCATTTGACACATCACTCAAGTTATATATACAACTGCTCAAAATTTATCCCCGCACTGAGATAGTAGGATCTAGTACACACATATTAAATTCTAGAGTTTTGAGCTTGAAGAGGCTGGATGGCTCCCACCTAAAATTAAAATAAAATGTAACATGGTGACTGCTTCCAATTGCTAACCAAAGTTGTCTTGCTTGCATAACACCATTAGCTTGTGAACCGAGTCTGGCGCGATGTACTCATAATGGTGATTGAGGCAGCTCAGTATGGAGCCATATTAAAAGTGGAGGGAGACAAAAACTTTAATGGAAGCAAGCAGCTTCCGTCGGATTGCAGGTCATGACCTACGGAATCAGCCATCCGAAATCTACATACCTTTTTAGAGCACATGATCCATATCGATTAAATGCCAATCTTGCATAGGGAAGAGTAACGTGAAGGTGCAATTTACCCGAGTAATTATTCAGGTCTCGATTGATTTTAAAAACTTGGTTAGATTAGCTAAGAGATGACACCTCAAAGTAATTGATTTTTAGTCACACCTTGATAAGGCCACAAAATTAGGGCTTTTGATATTGATGTTATAAAGTACTATTATGCGTAATGACTGAATGTTTTTACTAAAGAAAAAACAACAACACCACTACCATCATGCTACAGTTCAATGGATTTGGGGTATGGGATGACTTTTTTGAGACTGTAAATTGGGGGTTAAGCCGGAGGTTAGTAGTCTAATTGTTTGGGTAGGAACCCGGAGGTCTTTTGTAGAAGAGTACTCGTTACGGTTCTTTTACTCAAACAAATAATTGGTGCGGCCTAAATCTTCAATTCATATATAGCGTTCTATGTTACCGATTGTGAAAATGATTGATTCAGAGCATCGATTCAACACCCCATAACAGCTTTTGGAAAGTAACTCCAGAAGAGTCACTTTTTAAAAAGAGTAAAATATTAAATCTGACATTGAAGCCCTTGAAATTCACTAATAACAACCTCTCCACTCGATATCCGTTCACAGTATTAAGAGTTTTGCTAATAAAAAATTAGCACTTAACCTAGGTTATCTTTGTTATTTCTAGGGTTTATAGGAGATCCATTCACTTAGCTTTTCTCCGACGGCAATATTCTAATTTTTGACAGCTGAAATTGTTCTAATCATATTGGTCTCCTTTCAGTTTTGTTCTTGTATGTAATATTTTATTTTTACTCAGAATTTCTATGTCAATATTTGGCACAGAGTTATCGTGCTCTTTACAAGTAGATACCGATTAACATGTAGACGTTGATAGAATAACTCTAGGCTGTTCGAATTCGAAAATAGCTGGAATTTTTAGAAACTTGATGATTTGGCTTGATCAATCACTTTTATCGAACCGTAGAATTTGTGTTATAATATTGGCAGTAATATCGATAGTGAACAATAATATAGATTCTCAGTTTAGGGACAGGCATGGATACCAAACTCGATAGTCTTTTTACGGCACTAGTGGCATTGTTATAATTTAGGTAGTGAGATGAGACTTGTAGTAAAATGTGTTCTAACGTATGCTACACTAACTGTAGCAGGAATTGTTAAGACGCCTAGATGTTAATCGAATTATATTACATTCAGAAGCGCTCTCCAGTACTTGAACTTATAATAAGCGCTGACACCACTATCTTGGCAGTCCTACAGAGACAAATGTTTTTGTGGTTTATCTGATTTTGTTTTATAATTTTGTTTGTAACGATTTAATTTAAGGACAATAAACTAATTATCTATTTGGTAGATCAAAATCAGAAATTGTTAAAGCTATGAATATTTGGCAAGTTAATTATTTCTATTAAGCAAGCTATTAGCAAAGGAGATAGAGCAGAAGACCCAAGATTTTGCCCACTGTATTTAGAATTGATTTTTTTTATCAGTCATCCAAAGGTTAAGATTTTAGAAATCTTTCTTTTGAAAACCAAGCTCTACCGGGGATGAAAACTATTAGTCCAATACACGTCATCTGTTCTCAGGTTCTCGTATTTGCAGGATTGAGTTCACTCAGAGTACCGTAAACTTTTCATATTTTTCACAAATCCTGACAAAAGATGTGTATAAACGTAAAGTAAAAAAGACTGATAAATGGGTATGAATTCTTAAGATATATGCACAAAATCAAGTATTTTAAGATGCGAGGATGATGTATTTCAAAACCCACAATTATTGCAACTTAGTAAATGCTAACTGTGATCAGCAACTTAATTAATTATTGCTCCTGTTTTTATATTTTAGTAGCATCAACAGGTAGCAGAATTTAATTGAAACCTCCATGGTTTTGTAATTTTCCAACTTTTGAAGTACGATTATAGACGCTTTAGGCATTTAAATACGAGAGTAATTTTTATTGGGTTATTGTGTGCTAGACTGTGGTCATGGCTCTAAAAGCCACTAGTTTGGCTATTTGATTCGTAAGTTCAATTATAAAGTATACTGCTCATCCCGGAAATTTTGTATAATATCAGAAATCCACAAAGTGGTACTGACGGGTTTCATTCGTTCTGTTCTAAATCAGAAATAATGCGTCTTTTATAGGTCGCAGCACAGTGCTTACAGACTGAAGATGAATCTTATTTTCCTGGGCCTTTCCAGTAGCGTGAAATCATTAAAACGTTCAAAATAGCAAGAAAGTATATAGTAATTCGGCGTCTAGTTAAAACTCTGTATGCATGTCTGACCTGTTTTATTTCTTTTCTCATTTCATACCTCGGTTTTATTAGTTTCAGTACCTAAATAATGAATACGGCTAGAAAATATTTTTAAAAAAGATAACCAAATACTTGGTGATGTAGATTATTGGGCAGTATATGGGGAATTGAGTGGTCTGTAGAGGTTGGTGTTAACATAAACAAACAAACGGCTCTTAATATTGCGGAGGATAATTTCCCGTTATATCAAACCTACCGGCTTGTAATTGTGGCTTTATTGTCATTATGTACGGTAAATAAAATAACCAATGATCTGTTCATAGATCCGTATTGTAAATACCCGAAATAATATTGGTTTGAATACTCACGTCTCACAGAAGTAAGTTCGTGACCAACTTCATGTCGCGTAGAACATTTTCAAAACTTTCCAAATACACTAGGTTTGATGATTGCAATACCAAAATCCTAGTTTAATATAATTCAGTTTCTTTTGTGTACATGTTCGATGGCGCTTTTATAGCTTAACAGCTATTTTAATATGCCCAGCTATTAGGAAATATTGAGAAATTGACCCTAAACTCCTGGTATTAACAGTAATCAGAAAAAAAGTCAAGGTTTGCGTCTGACTGATTTTTTTAATATGGTTAAATCTTGACTAATACTGGCGTTAATGCGTTGTGGTGTAGTAAAGTACCAAGATTTAAGATGGCACAATCGCAAAGTACTATGAAGTGTTGTTTTGACCGTCGGAGTTCACAACTAAAAAAAATAATGATAATAAAAATAAGTAAAAAAAGCCAAAGGCTCTATTTACGTTCAATATTCAATTCTTTACATCGATAATTAACATTTAAAATAGATGCATAATTTGCGCTTTTATGGCTTACTCTTTATTGCAAAAAGTGATGTTAGTTTTCTTATCCTTTATTTAAAAAAAGAGTTTTGAAACTGAACTAGAGAGTTAGAACGTTTTAGTAAGGGGAAATGCTTCGTGTTGGCTGATATGACGTTTGACGACCAGCAAATATTTTACTAATTTGGCAAAAGGAAAGGCAGAAATACTTGTTCTAAATACTGTCCCTCTTGTTTGGGGCATATTCGTTTAGTCTAGAGCATTAACGAGATCTTTCTAACTCCTTCGTCTATCATGTGTAACCTAAATATTGATTTGAACACATGGGCTTGTGTGTATCATAATGGGTCTTGTCAAACCTCGCCATTGACAATTCCGTTAAGAATATGGTAGCTACTTTTTCTACAATTTTTTATTTATTTAATTAGCTGTAACTTTTGCTTTAAGTCTTGAGCCCGAGTTCCCAATCCTCTCAAGGTTGTATATGCGGATGCAGTTTGTTCAGATATTTTCTATAAAGGATGTCTGATAAAATAAATCTGTAATACCATAAACATTTAGATAATAAACTTATACTGGTAGTATGGTGTTATCTGTTTTATTTTGAGGTTTCTTAGTACAAGCTACCAGCCTACTTGTTACAATACACAGACTGAATGTGGGAAAAGAAACTGCCATCTCGGATCCTAGTGTGTAAGTGGTATATTATTACCCTATAGCTGCATTTATAGATATGATTATTTGAGATACACAAGTAATAAATGTTGGCTAGTGCTCCTTTGAACTATTTCAGTCTTGTAGGTCTCAAATCTAGGATGAATTGTGGGTCCTGGGAAAAATTGAAAAACAAAATATTTATCCGAAATGGAACATTGGCACCCTGGGACCTTAGTAAACATTATTTTATCAGTTTATTTGGTAGCGGTTTAAGCTACTGGCTCTTATAATACCACCTACTTATGATATATATATATAAAGGCAATCGGGTGATTTAAGTCAATAGATAGTGTAACATAATTTAGTGTGACCGGCTTGAATTCAATTATTTTAAATTTTTTCTATGAGCAACGCGTGTTCAGATAAAATTTTCAGCTCGTGGTATTGTGTAAAAATTAAAAACCCAGTCAGAGGCCAACTTATCACAAGAAAACCAAAAGCTCATATGCTGACCCTTAATGCAAAGTTTCAGTTTTAGTTACATAGCTATCTGAACTATGGCCGTTTTGATTTGTTGGCCACATTTATATACACATTTAACAAGTATGGCCTTTTTGCCCATTATTTTTTAATATATATATATCCACCACCTATGATAAATATGTGATAATAAGCGAGTTGATATTTAATAACCTACATAAAAATTTCAAGTATCCGTCTGATCCATTGAGCTGCACTAAATGAGTTGCAGGGAGTATTCCTCTTTCAAGATAACAACACAGTAGATGAACTCTCAGTTAAGGTGGATCGTTTTTCAAATTCCGAGAAATCATACTAAAGCAGAAATGCTAAAACTAAGCAACAGGCCAAGAACAAACACATCTACACTTAATGATTACCTGTTAGAATTCTGATATTAGCTATACAAAGCTCCAGCCCAGTGGTTTAATTAGGACTTTATTTCTTATCAAGCGTTTGATCGGCAAGGGGTACTTTGTAGTTCTTTGCAAAAAATAAAATCATTGACTCTAAAGAGCTTTTGGGGATACCTTTTGCGCTTTGCGTGTTTTCTTTTGGAAGCAAATAGTTTGATATTGTTACAACATATTTCTTATATTCTAGTGTATAGAATAGTTGCTAAAGACAATTATGTTCTAGATAAAGCTCCCTTCAACTTTTATTTAATCAATTCTGTGTCAGATACCGGGGCCCGGATTTAAAGCAAAAAACAACTATTTTATTGAATTATGACGTGAGATAGAAAGCAATACATCTCTTGGATGATTCACTATCGAGCTACACGATTACGAATGTAAGCTATGGCCTACTACTACAGTACTCATCCTGTTGCTAGGTTTTATCAAGTATTAAAATCTAATAAACGGAGAAAGGCTTATCAACGGTGTTTTTTTCTTTGAACGGCACTGTGTATGGTATTTGATGATTAGGTAGGTTTAAATTTGCCCAGGATATCAATCACCGCAGACTTCTATCATACATTTTGAAGTTAACTAAACCACTTTTTTATTTTGAAAGCTACAGTAATTAATTATGGGTATATTGCAACAGAACTACAACATCGTGTTGAATTTCTCTGGTTTTATTGTTCACGATCTATGAACATTGTTCCCACTTGCCATTCGTTCAAAAAAAAAAAAGAAAAAACTCACACGAAATTTCACCTTTACTTCTAGGTGATTCAGTATCTGTAAAGTCTAAGAGAGCAGCGACCATCCCTTTGAGCAACACCTGTGGCTTTTTTTCACAATCGTAAATATGTGAGTTGCACAAAGTGCTAACATCTGCAGGCTTGTATTCATATTCTTTTTCTAAGACTTCTCGTTTGTTTACTTTAGGTTAGTGGGAAGAACGCGCATATAGCCACAGATAGCATGGGAAAAAGTGCACGGCACCCTTTTCTCTTATATAACGAATGAACTCAGATGGCCGTGGAATACATTGAAAATATTTTTTTGATGACTTTTAAAAAATATCAACGCTCTTGCACGTACTAGTCTTGTTACTGCATAGTAACAATAATTTCTGGGTAATAATAAATGAATATATAATAAATAAAAGAAAAAATTTTTTTTTACGAAAATGTGGCCGGGAAGTATCGATAACAAAAACATAGGCAAAGATATGGGGTCTTTCCTTTCAGATAAGCCGCGGACCAAAACGCGGTTCTCGATCGTTTTTTATTTATTTTATTATCATGTTATCAATACTATTATTTATAAAGATTTTTCTAATTGAATGAAAGACATGCTATTAGAGCATGTTAATCTGTGGGCATAAACACTTGTTGGTATGTAAGCAACATATATCACAAACGAAAGAACGGTCGGCTTGCTGTAGCTATAACTTTTCAGGCTTGACAGAGTATTAATGCTTAAAGCCTTAATTGCGGTTTATTAGAAACATTGAAAATGGTTAACCATTGACTTATTAGAGCAACGCTATGTATTATTTTGTTTGTATTTTTTTTTGTAAATTAAAAGAAAAAGAAAAAAGCTGGAAAGAAACCAGCATAGAAAAGCAATAATAATATTCTATTAAAAAATGGAGAAAAAAAATATGGTAAAAAAAAAACGTACGGCACACGACAGAAAAGCTTTGCTACAAAAACTGAATACTATAGGATAAAAGCAGCCAGCCCAATGAGATTCCAAATAATAGCTATGATAAACTGATTATCTATCTGTATCACAATATATGTATGTAAAGGATTTCCAGCATGTTTTAGAAAAGTCCCACAACTAAACTGCATAGTACTGTAGTACAAGAGTTTTACATATTCTATAACACCGGTTTACTACAAAAAAAAAAAAAGCCACAGCTTGCTGATACCCGGGAATCAGTGTTTGTGGTTACACTTCTCAGTTGCCACCCCGGTATTATAGCTTTTTTTTTGGACCATCATGTTATTAATTCATCAAAATACATTAAGGCTAGCTATACAAAATAATTCGTCTATATAGATACGTTAAAAAAAATATTTGTCATTTACATTTCATTCAGATGGAGAGGCGGCAGTCCAACACATTTTCTGTTATGAATATGCTCTTCCACCCAGTTCTCATTACTATCGAATCTGTCGCCGCAGGCACTGCAGATTCCTGACACCTTGCCTCTGCTGTGACTTCTGGTTCCCGGTGGGTACAGAAAGTGCCGGGCTTTCAGGTGTGTTTTATATGTGTCACGTCTTGAAAAGCCACCGGATGGATGACAAGGCGTCTTATCGGAATCACAGTAGAATGGACACGAGTATGCCTTTTTGACAGCATGCTTTTTCATGTGACGGGTCAGGTATCCACGGATGCGGAAGGACGACGAGCAATGCGGGCATTGGAACGGGTGGCCAATCTTGCTGCCTGTGCTGTTGGTTCTGATGTGGGAGCCGACAGAAGGAGTACTGCTCGCAGTAGAGGGAGAGTCAGCAATTTGTTTATTCTCTGGGTGGTTGAAGTTAAGATCTCCAAAAGTAATGCTCATGCTATTGTTGATTTTTTCCAGGTCCATCTGGCTTAAGTTAAAGTCGAGGGCGATATTTGTCTCGGAGTTGCTGCGGGAATGAGTAGCAGGGTAAACACCATTTGGTAAGGGTTGTGTTGGAATGTTGATAGTAGAGTCGCCAAACAAGTCGAAGTTGGGCTCACTCAGTTGCCGTTGTTGCTCATCTTCAATAAAGCTCATTGGATCTAGGGTATCTAACAAATTTGAATCAAAAAGGTCGTTGGTGGTGCTGGTTTCAGTTGATGTGTTGTTTGCTGAGGTGTTGTTGCTGCTGTTGCTGCTAGAGCCAAAGCTGAAAGTATCATCTGCAAGCTCTGGAGGAGGAGTGTAACACTCATCATTTGAGTAGTTACGCTTCTGCCGAGGCTCGAGTGCGGGGAGTTCAAACTCAAAAGAGTTATAAAGGTCGGCATATGACGGGTCTTCTATTACCAGTGGAGAAGCATCAGAATACGTGTCGACTGGTGATAGAGAAGAATTTGTGGTATTAAATGTGGGTTCCAGTGGGAACGTCGATATCGTACTCTGTTGTTTTGATAATTGTTGTTGAGGTTGTTCAAACTGAAATGAGCTGATATCATTCAAGTCCCAAGAAAATATGTCGTCGGTTTGAATCTGGGTGTATTGTATTGAGTCGTCTGTCGCACAGGAGACGAGACATTTATCAGTTGCTTTGATATCTTCATACTTGATTTCAGGAAAGAGTGAAGTAGTCTTGGATTCCTTTGACTCAGCTTTATTCGAATTAGCTTTCTTTGGTTTGGTGGTCTCTTTCTCTGAAGTTAGCGAGTTTAGTAGAGATTGAGTTAGACGTTGCACAAACGGTTTATTAGATAGATATAGAGTGATGAAGGAGAGTGATAAAATAGAAGCCTTTAGAAAGGCTGAGTTAGTTGCAATAAGCTTTGAAACGTCTAACATTATTGTGACTTGACTGCTTTTACATGGACTGAATAAATATATGTTGATGGAAGAGAAAGCAATGTGGATATTTGAATTTTGAAACAACCAGAAATAAGGCAGAAAGAGGAGACCAAAAAAAAAAATTTAAAAAAAAAATTCAACTGGAACATGGAAGGGTATTAATACGTCAGAGAAGAAAATTTTTACTTTTTTTTCTTTTTTTTTTTTTTTTTTTTTTTTTTTTTTTTTTTTTT